>ENA-UOOK01005430-UOOK01005430.1-fermentation-metagenome-genome-assembly--contig:-NODE-5430-length-12805-cov-31.126902_pt1 | contig 12805 bp, 11 predicted proteins | sample MGYA00245777_ERZ724023 | MGnify/ENA primary metagenome ERZ724023 (study PRJEB28704, sample SAMN03018312) | fermentation metagenome | biome: anthropogenic terrestrial biome; feature: soil... | reverse complement strand
TTCCGTCGCCGTCTGCGTCTGTGCCGGTGTAGTCAGACCAGTAATTGCCCATGTAACCTGTGTAGGGTTTACCGTTGTAGGTGTATTTGAGGGGGGTTGTGGAGTTCCAGAAAATAAGAGAGGGAACGGTGCCTTGGGGAATGATTTCCTTTGTGCCATCCTCAAAGGTGTTGAGATATATCTTGTTATCTTCTCCGGCATCATACAGTCGGACAGCTCCATTGTTTCCCCTGAATATGTTACAGGTGATGGTATTATTCGTTGCAGTGGTCTTCCAGATTCGAATTCCTTCACCTGTACCATTTATGAAAGTATTATTAGAAATAGTGCATCCGGAAACTTCCCTCAATGTGATGGCCCTTGGAGCATCACAGTTTTCAAAAACGTTTCCTTCAATAACTGAGTCGTTACACCCGCTTCGAACGTACAAATCACACCAATCGACTTTATTGTTAATGAAAAGATTATTTCGTATTTTACATGATGCTGCTTTAGAGAGATCTACACTATTATAAACACCACTTACATTTGAAACAACATTATGTTCAAATATTGAATTTTCAGTTTTTATTTCTATGCCTGTGCTACTAGTTATCCTGTCAAACACACAATCTCTTATAGTTATATCCGAAGCTGGCCTAAACATATCGATACCTAGTGTAGCTCTTATTTTCATTCCTTTAAGGGTAGTCCTGCTTGCATTTCCATTGTCTGGAAGTCTTATTTCACCACCAACAACTGTTACGGCATCAGCAGATTGTCCAATAATAGTCAGGCGTGGCTTATCGACACAAAAACCAGGATATTCCCCAGCGTAAACATAGATGATGTCACCAGACGCCACTTTGTCCGAATATTTGCCATCGTATCCTGTGTAATCGTGGATACTTTCTCCACTTTGAACATACCAGGTCTTTGCTTCTGCAGGTGTTATTAACATCGTGCAAAGAAGAGCAACGAAAATTAGAAATATTCTTGTATTCATATACTAATTCCTCCGAAAATCAAAGAATTATTTTTTATGACTTATGCAGTTGAGATCTGAATTAGTGATGAGAGTTTGTGAACATAGGCATTTTTTAGAGTTTGAGATTTTATCCTCTTGATTTCTCAACTCAACCGCGTAAGTCCTATCTTTTTAAATACCAGCTAATGAGCAGCATATTTCTGCAAATTTCCATAGATCCGGGGGGTTTGCCGCAAGAGACTTACTTCAGAAAAAGGTTAAAAAGTACTAAATATTTAATTGTTCTTAAAAGATAGATTTTGTATATATTTATATATACGATAAATAACATGATTATAAACTTTTGTATTACATCATAGCTATAAATTCTTTTTTTATTTTTTGCATTTTCTAACAAAAACTAGCTCTGATCGATCGGCTTTACGCTGAAATAATTGAATCTTGAATATACATCCTGTATAGAGAAAAAGAACAGAATATGAGGCAAATTTTTGCTATGATCAATAAACTGCAAGCAAGAAAATCTAAGATGCAAAGTGGGTTTCCAAAATCTTCTTAAAAAAATGGAGGTTTTGATAAACCTCCAGGTTTTAATAGATCAAAGTTCCTAAGAACATTTTATCTTTTATGTTTTTTCTAAACTCAGGTGCTCATGCTTTTGGTTTAAGCAACAATTTTACATAATCGGTTTCGATATGAGAATGCTGTCTGCCATCATCTGCAGTCTTCTGTTCTGCCAGCACAATCATCTGACCATTGTTGATATAGTTGCTGAGGTTAGCTGTTTTTTCTCCGGTCAGGGTCTTCTCGGTTCCATCACCATCACAGTTGGCCAGTTCTTCATAGGCATTAGTATTGAAGTTCCAGATGTAGAGGTAAGCACCTTACGTAAACATCACCTTTTACGATTCCACTCTTTATGAAAATTCAGTATTTTCGTAAATTCTTTATAGTTGAAATTAATTCGGTAGTTCACTACCAGATTGAATTCAGCAAATTTCAGTCCGGTTTCCTGGAATGATATCAACCGCTTTTCCATGGGTTACGGTCTTTTCCAAACGTCAAAAAAATAGAACTTTTCTATATTGCCCCATTTTTACAGGAAAATCTCTTTTTGATCGATAATTTTATAAAATACCTGTTTATATATTTTGAGCGCGAAAGTCCTGTCTTCCGTTTTTATAGATATGTTGAGCTTTACATATCTGGAAGCTGTAGAGTTCTGGCTGGTGTTTTTTTCTGTGCCCGCCAATTACGAGAGGGTCTGCCCTCTGTATTGAAATCTCTCCCTGAATTATATCATAAATTAATAAGTTCCTGTAAAAAAGTTACATATAAATACAGTGTATCCTTCTGCAATATGTTGGAATTTACATAATATAATTCCTTCAGATATGCTGGCTGTATTAAATTTATCCTGTCTTAACATCATTAGCGTTATGTTTATTTAAACATAACGGTGAATCCCAAGGTGGTGTACACATTGCATAAAAATTCAGATCAAGAGAAACACAATATGGAGGCGATCCTTAAACAGGTAAAGGACCCTGAGCTGCTTTCACAGATTGAAAAGGTCGTCCCCTTTCACGGCTTCCTCACCTCAGGGGCGTTAATCGGCATCCAGATGCTCAATATCGCAAGACGGGAGCTTGATGTCCGGAACGGGGAGCGCATATACGTAACCTGCGAAACGAAAAGCTGCATGCCTGATCCCTTCCAGATCCTGGCCGGAGCCACCATCGGGAACAATGGGTTGAAGATCAATAACTTTGGGAAAATGGCGGTCACGGTAAACAAACAGGCGTCTGAAGGAGCAAACTGCATAAAAGGTGTCAGGATCTACCTTGACCCTGAGAAGACAAAAGACTATCCCAAACTCCACGCCTGGTACCTGAACATTGAAAAGCTTCCCCATGAGGAGGTTGTGCCCATCCTTCTGGAAGCCGGGGAAAAGGTGTATTCCTGGAAATTTGTGGACCTGGAAGTCCCGGTCAGGATGAAAAAGCGGATACAGTGCTGCAAAAAATGCGGTGAAATGTTCATTCAACATGATAATGAGCTGCTGTGCGGCGGATGCACAGAATAATGTTGAGAGGTAAATAAAATGCAAGATGAGATGCGATTGTCAGTCTTTTCCGAAAAAAAAGACCGGCAGCTGGTCTATCGGCCTGAGAAATGCATTGGCTGTGGGACCTGCGTACAGGCATGCCCCAAAGGCACCCTTTCTGTGGGAGCCGTGGGAGCTGTAGCTAGAGGGTTACTTGATGCGGATTTCCTGGAAATGACAAAAAGAGATGACTGCCTTGTCTGCGGGATCTGCGCAAAAGTCTGCCCAACAGGTGCTCTTGAATTGAGGCAGGAAGGAAAACCCCTCACAGATATGTCCTATATCTCAAAGGCCATGAGACCTACATCAGTGAATGAAAGCTGCGTCCACTGCGGGCTCTGTGAAGATATCTGCCCTCAGGGCTGTATTGAGGTAATCAGGGATATTTCAACGGACGGAAAACTGAAGCTGGTAGGTAAGACCAATATTGATACAGAATGCTGCGTCCACTGCGGCTGGTGTGCTGCAGTATGCCCTGTAAACGCTATTTCCGTGGAAAAGCCCTTTGCAGGGCGCTGGACCAGGGATGAGAATGTCTGCCAGACCTGCCACACCTGCATTGATGTCTGTCCTGCAAATGCCATTTTCAATAAAAAGGCAAAATCCGGAGAAAGGATTGAAAAGATTACCCACCGGCCCGATGCCTGCATTTATTGCGGGGCCTGTGCGGTTGCCTGTCCTGTGGACGCTATTGATGTCCGAAAAACCGCAATTCTGCCGGAAATGGAGAAAAAGGGTCCCCTCGAGAAAAAGCTGCTTGAAGTCCCTGTCCCTGCTGCTGCGCTTCGCACCCGCCTGGAAACGGATGATGCTGCTTGCCTTGGCTGCGGGAACTGTGTGATCGTCTGCCCGGTTAACGCCTTCGATAACCTCGAACTTGCTGCAGGGTACCTGTACGACATGGACGAAAAAGCTATTCTTGGAGTTAAGAACGGGAAAATTTCGGTCGTAAACCAGGAACGCTGTGGAGGAGATGGTACCTGCGCTCTTATCTGTCCTGTTAATGCGATTCGGCTTGTGAAAAAAGAGGTGGAATAAAATGGCAGGAACAATTGCAATCAAGAACGGATACGTCTTTGACCCCCTCAACGAAATAAATGGGGAAATTATGGATGTCTATGTCAGGGACGGAAAAGTCGTAAAAGAGCTTTCTGCGGCCGAAATGAAAACGGCAAAGGTTATTGACGCCTCTGGCATGACCGTTATGCCGGGAGGGGTTGACTCCCATTCACACGTTGCAGGCGCAAAGGTCAATGCCGGAAGGTCGATGCGTCCCGAAGACCACTATAAAGCAAATCTTCAGAAAACTGCACTCACCCATTCAGGTTCAGGCTACACCGTTCCCTCAGTCTACAAACAGGGCTACGATTACACAGCAATGGGCTATACAACAGTCTTTGAAGCTGCGATCCCTCCTCTTGAAGCTCGCCACACCCATGAAGAGATGCGGGCAACTCCGCTCCTTGACATGGGAGGGTACCTGATACTTGGAAACAATTTCTTTTTGATGCGTTATCTCCGGGATGGAGACATAGAAAAGGCTGCTGCTTATGTAGCCTGGATGATGAAAACTCACAAGTCCTATGGAATTAAGTGTGTCAACCCTGCAGGAGTAGAAAACTGGGGCTGGGGTAAAAATGTACACTCTCTTGATGAAGCCAACATCCATTTCGAGATTACCCCAAGAGAGACTATAAAAGGGCTTAGTGAGGTCAATGAACTCCTCGGCATGCCTGTACCTCTTCACCTGCATGCAAATAACCTGGGACATCCTGGCTGCTATGAAATTACTAAAGATTCCCTCCAAATCCTCGACGGCATAAAGCCCAGGCAGAACATGGATGTGGAATGGGCCGAAACCAAAATGGACCCTGCAAGGGACCGTTCCGTATATCTTGCTCACATGATGTTCAACAGTTTTGCAGGCACTACCTGGGGAGACTGTGAATCCGGAGTAAAAGACATTGCAGGCTACATCAACAACAAAGACCATGTAGTAATCGATAGTGGATGCACGCCCTTCGGTGAAGCCACGGTTATGACCGGAGATGGGCCTGCCATCCAAGACATGTACAAGCTTACAGGAAACAAGTGGTCGAATACTGACGTTGAGATGGAAGGTGGATCAGGTGTTATCCCCTTTACTTACCTCAAGTCCAACCCGGTACACAGTTTGCAGTGGGCAATGGGGCTTGAATGTCTCCTGCTTATCAACGACCCCTGGAAGACCATCATGACTACCGACAGTCCGAACGGCGGACCGTTTACGAAATATCCTGAGGTTATGACCTGGATCATGTCCGAAGCTTTCAGGAAGCAGACCTTCAGTGAGTGCCACAAGTGGGCAAACGACAGGAGTACACTCGGAGGCATAAACCGGGAACTTTCCCTCTATGACCTTGCGATCCTGACAAGAGCAAATCCCGCTAAAACAATTGGCATGTCCCACAGGAAAGGTTCTCTTGGATTGGGCGCTGATGGAGATGTCACAGTCTATAACATAAATCCACAGCAGCTTGACACAAACAACTATGAGGCTCTACTTCAGGCTTTCAGGAAGGCCGAATACACTGTAAAGGGTGGCGAAATTGTATCTGTTAAAGGAGATATTGTTTCCGTACCTGAAAAGCGGACCTATTATTCCGAAGTACATGTGGAAGACGAGCGGGAAAAGGAAATGCTGGTCGACGTGAAGGAATGGTTCAGGTACTACACCCTGGGCTTTGCTAACTATCCAACTCCAGAAAAGTATCTGAAAAATCCGACTCCCATACAGGTTAACGTGGTGAGGTGAGGTAATGACAGAGGGAGTTCTTATTAATAAAAATGAAATTGAAAGTAAACTTGAGGCAGTTATAAAGCCGGGCTCATTTGCTGGCGAAAGCGCTGAAAAAATAGCAGAAGTAATGCTTATTCCTAAAAAAGAGATTGACATTAAACTGGAAGCCGATGTTATAACTCCTGATGCCTTTGCAGGCAAAAGTGCCGAAGAAATTGGAAACCTGGCAATCTGGCAGGGGCCAAAGACCTATCCTCTCTCCGAGTTTTTTGAAGTAATAGGTAACGGAGGAAGTTCTGCAGCCGAGACCCTCATCCGCATAAAAGGTGACGCAATAAGAGTAAAAAGAATTGGTGAAGGCATGAGCGCAGGAAAAATCGAAATTGAAGGTTCTGCTGGCATGCATGTAGGCACCGGGATGAAAGGGGGAGAGATCGTCGTTTACGGAGACGCAGATTCCTGGGCAGGTATGGAAATGACAGGCGGACTCCTGAACATAAAAGGCAATGCAGGAGACCACGTGGGCTGCGCTTACAGAGGAAAATGGCACGGCATGAAAGGTGGACGGATCGTTATCGAAGGCTCTGCTCGCCATCAGCTTGGAGGCGGCATGGACGGCGGAGAAATTCTTGTAGAAGGCAATGTTGAAAGCTTCTGCGGAATCCGTCAGAACGGCGGGCTAATCTTCGTAAAAGGAAACGCTCTTCGTGGAGTCGGTGCTGAAATGGCAGGAGGCACCATAGTAGTTGGAGGCAAAATCGAGCGCTTCTCCCCAGGTTTCGAATTTGTATCCATGGAAAACAGCGTCACATCCGGAGAGGTTGAACTAATAGGCGAATTCAAGAAATTTACAGGAGACTTTGCGATCAGCAAGCGGGCAAAAGGAGCGCTTTACGTGGTTGCAGATACAAACCCTGAACTCTGAGGTGAGAACTATGGAAGTAATACTCATTAGCGGAAGTACGATTAATGAAGGCAGGCTTGCCAAAGGCGGGGACAAGTTTACAGACGAGTACACTATAGAGTGTGCATCGTGCTGGATTTCACCTGTAGATTTTGCATCACTTTGCTCTCCTTCTAAAGTAAAAGTAACAAGCCGGAACGGAAAACATTCGATTGTTGTTTACACAAAATGTACGGATGCAGTTCAGCCAGGACAGGTGTTTATGCCAAGGGCCATCTGGTCGAATGTTATCATTGATCCTGATACCCTTTCTACGGGTTCTCCCCTCTATAAGGGCGCCCCAGTAACAATTGAGCCCACTGAAGAAGAAGTTCTTAGCGCCAAAGATGTAGTGTTGAAAGTTTATGTCGGAGGGCAGTGAGTATGATTTACAAAAACATTGTCTGTCCGGTCTGCGGGGCAGCCTGTGATGATATCCAGGTTGAGTTCGGGGACGGAAAGATTGAGGCTAGAAATGCATGTAAAATGGGAAATGCCAAGTTCAAGGAGGTCGTAAGCTCCCACAGGCTCAGGCAGCCCCTTATAAAAGCTGGCGGAAAACTGTCCCCTGCAGCCTGGGATGAAGCTCTTGAAAGAGCTGCCGATATTCTTGTTTCGGCAAAGCGTCCCCTCCTTTTCATGGGCAGTGAAACATCCTGCGAAGCGCATGAAGTAGGACTCAAGATAGGAGAATACCTGGGTGCTATTGTCGACTCTAACGCAACCATCTGCCATGGACCAACAGCAATGGGAATTCAGGAATCCGGAAAAGTCGGTGCAACCGAAGGTCAGAAGAAAAACAGAGGCGATCTCATTGTTTACTGGGGAACAAATCCTCTCGAATCCATGCCAAGACAGATGTCAAGGTACGGAGTTTTTCCGAGAGGCTACTGGACCAAGCGCGGGCGTTTTGATAGGACAGTTATCACGGTAGACCCAAGAAAAACCCCGACCACTGAAGCTTCTGACCTGCATGTGCAGCTCAACCCCGGCTCGGACTATGAACTCATAAGTGCACTTCTCACCCTGCTCCATGGAAAAGCTCCTCACCCATCGGTAGAAGAGATCACAGGAGTCCCAATTTCTGTCATGGAAGAGATGCTCGATATGATGAAGAACTGCAACTTCGGAGCTATCTCAGTTGGGCTCGGGCTCTCCTCCTCCATAGGAAAGCACAGGAACGCCGAAATTGCCATGAACCTGGTAAAGGAACTGAACAACTATGCCAAGTTCACTCTTGGAGCTCTCCGTGGCCACTGTAACGTTGCAGGCTTTAACCAGGTCGCTTCCTACATGTACGGCTATCCTTTCGGGCTTGATTTCACACGCGGACACCCCCGTTATAACCCAGGGGAATTCACAACCGTGGACGTGCTGCGAGAAAAAGACGTGGATGCTGCCCTTGTGATGTGTGCTGACCTTGTCTGCCACATCCCTGCCGACTGCGCCTCTTACCTTGCTGAAATCCCCATGGTCTGCCTGGATATTGCTCCCTGCCCGACCACAGCTGCCTCGGATATCGTACTTCCGGGAGTCATTGATGCCATGGAATGTGACGGAACCTTCTACAGGCTTGACGATCTGCCGGTTCATTTCGAACCCTTCACAACTTCGCCCTTCGAGTTCACGAAGAGCAACGAAGATACTTTGAAGCAGCTCTTTGAGAAGATTAAAGCAAGGAAGTAAATAATTACTCCCTGAATTTTATTCTTAAATGTAAATTGAAGGAAAGAACAATGAATAAGGGAAGGAGTAGTTTCTCTCCTACTCTTTTTCTTGGAAACTTAAGGTGGCGGTTTAGTTCTTCTGATCCGCTCCTAAGAACTTTGGGCTTGAAGCTCTCATGCCCGTTAATTTTGAGATATTATTGCATGATATTTGTATTCGTAATACATTGATTTTACAAAAGTAGTTTCAAAATCATATCTATCTGCTATCTCTTTAACTGTGTAGGGGTTGTGAGCAAATCCGAGGATATCTCTTGGGCGATTGTTCATGCTTGCCGATAATATAACCTTTAACTCAAAACCTATTTTGCGTAAAATTTTCCAGAGGTCTGCATCTTGTGAGAACAATCCTATTTTCCATAATGGGTACAAGCGGGGATCCAAGATGTCGAATAATACTATTTTACCCCCTTTATTAAGGTAACTTGATGCATTAAAGAGAAAGCTATCGATTTCTTGTAATGTCAAATATTGAACCACTCCAGTTGCGGTTATTCGATCAAAGGAGCATTCCAGTTTATTCCAGACAGTTTTGTCATCAGCCTGGATTAACGATATATTCTCACATTTTCTTCCTCTGATTCTTTTGCTTGCTTCGTCAAGCATGGATGCTGAGAAGTCAACTCCTATCATCTTTTCATATTCTGGCGCATAGTAAACCAGGAGTTCGCCTGCACCGCATCCAAAGTCAAGCAGGGTTTTGCCTCCATCCAGATGGAACAGTTTTTCCCTTGCTTCCATAGAAAGAAATTCTTCAGCCGAAGATCTATGGCCACCGTCTCTCCTACCCGCAAAAAACTCTATCCAGAACTTCTTTTGTTTGGACAGTTTTTTTTCATGATCCCCAAACATGCTATTTATACTACCAAATCCCCCTTTTATAAATCACCTTTTATAATAGCCCGAATGATTTATTATTTAAAGGCTTATAAAGCTTATTCCATAGCTTAAATAGAATCTTATTTTTTCTCATTGTTGTATCCTGGAATGATTTCGCAGATTCAAAACCAGTTGAAAGTTAAATACACGATACAACAACAGGCGACTCAAAAGTTAAACATTGAGTAAATTCCAATTCCATTTTGATACTGTAGAACGATTATGTAAGAGCTGATCCTAAAACCCAAAATTAGTTCTCTGGATCTAGAATTTTGAACGATCAATCGAGTTTCTTATTATGGAAAATAATTCTGAAACTTTTATTGATTTAAGAAAAAAACTTTGTTTTGGGATGAGCTCCAAGATAAAGCAAATTCAAAGTTTAAGTAAAATGGCGAGTCACTTGTGCACGATATATAACTGCAATAAAAGAAATTTAGCAGAAACAAAAATATTTTAAAAAATTCTCGTTTTAAGCGAATAAATATAAAATTAGAAAATTTAAAAAATATTTTATGCTCTGTTACTATATTACTTAAAGAAATTACACAGTTGAGCTCTGAGACCAGTAGTATAAGAGTTCTGTCTATTTACTGTCTATTTATTATATTTCACGTTGTACAAACTCGAAGCTGCTTGATTCTAAGATTTATTTAAGACAATAATAGAAGTTAGAATTATTAAGTAACTGATAGGGTCTGATTAAAATGCTCAAAAGAAGCAACATTGGCAAATGGTTGACACTTATATTATCTATTTATTTTTTATCAACTGGTTCTGCAGGAGCAGATGATAGCGAATTGAATGATTCTGAGTATGATGAGATCTCTGATCCTTCTATAAAGGAATTTGCAAACGATTCTTCGTTCATAGCATACAGGGGAACCTTACCAGAAACAATTGATCAGGAAGATGGGAAAATTCAATTAAATATTGCTGGCTAAATCTTACCCGAATGGGGCCATCATATTCCGAATTTGACAGCTCTATAAAAAGCGTTGCATCCAATAATAAAGTAATAATAATTGAATTGGGCTCTGCCTATAAAGAAGAAGTAGACGACTCCAGAATTGACGAGATCTATCAGAAAATTGATAATTACTGCGAACAGCAAGAAGGTATAAGTGAGATCCCTGTGGTCTTTATGTGGGCACAGGATGAGGAGGACCTTCCGTTACCGGACTATGGGCCCGAGTCTTTTGAAAGAGCTAAAAATGAGACAGGATTCATAACTACTCGAGGAACAATGCCTGTAATCACAGATACTAATGAAAAAGTTGAGTGGACAGACTTACTTGTCAATTGTAGTCAGCCACTTTCTCGCCCTAATAGTACTACAGGAATTAACCCGTATTTTGCTGAATTCGGTGGTCCTGTGATTAGTTTTGGAAGCCACATTAATGGATATTTACTAATACGTTTCGAGGCATCCACTCCAGAAAAGGTAAATGAATCAGTAATTGATGAAATATATCAAGTAATAGATGAACACTTTAAACAGGAAGGCATAAGTGATGTACCAGTCGTTTTTGTTTTTTCATATCTAACATTAGATACAGCACCAGCTGATGGACCAGATGCGAATGAAAGTAATGATGCCAATTTATCAGATAATGAAAAAAAGATTGTTGGCAATAAGACAACAAATCAAATGCCTGGCTTTACTTCAATAATGGTCATTCTGGGGTTTTTATCACTGCTGATAATCAAGCGTTCAACATAAATGAGCAATTCTAACGGTTATCCCTAAATAGGGATTCCCTCGGAATATAAGAACGGTAACTGAAGAATTGTGGAAAATTGAATTCGCTCAGAAAAAGTATAGCCTTTTTAAGGCTACAAGAATAGTTTTTTTATTCAGGCATTACTGTGAACCTATTATGGGAGTTAGCTGGCCTCTATCACCTAGTACTGCGATTCCGAAGTAGGTTCATAAAACTTGACTTTTTAATAGATTCGAATATCACGGATTTTTCCAGGAAATAAGGAATGGATTTTGGAATCGAAGCACTAGGGTATAAGTTTTGCCTTCAAGCCAGCTGTTTGTGCTGGAATTCGAGTCGTAATATATGGTATTTTTATTGTCTTTGATATTAGACAATGTGGAATCTTCATCCGTGAAATTTGTCAGGTATGAAGTTCCTGTCACATTCCAGGTACTGGTCGAATCCAGGGTCAGATTCATTGAGCTTGCCGTATTGTTTGCATTGATTGCTCCGATCAGAGTAGTGCCGAAAAGACGTGGATGCTGCCCTTGTGATGTGCGCTGACCTTGTCTGCCACATTCCTGCAGACTGCGCTTCCTATCTTGCCGAAATCCCTATGGTCTGCCTGGACATTGCTCCCTGCCCGACCACAGCCGCTTCAGATATCGTACTTCCGGGAGTCATTGATGCCATGGAATGTGACGGAACCTTCTATAGACTCGACGATTTGCCGGTTCACTTCGAACCCTTCACGACTTCGCCCTTCGAATTCACGAAGAGCAACGAAGACACCCTGAAGCAGCTCTTTGAGAAGATCAAGGCAAAGAAGTAAACGGTTCAGTTTTCTTTCTTCATGTACGAGGGGGAGAAAAGGCAATGAGAAAGGGGCAACACCCCTTTCGGTTTTTTGAAAAGGGAATGTATGGCATTTCATACATTCCAAACATGTTTTTTTAACAGTTCTCGGTTCTTCTATACGCGATTTTTTCTTTACATCACTGATTCATTTTTTTGTAAAGTCGCAACCAAAGTAGACAACAATAAGAATATTTTTAAGAAATTCTAGTTTTAAGCGAATAAGTATAAGAACAAAAAATTTAAAAGGTATTTTATGCTCTGCCAACCTCTTATCTAAGCAACTAATATAGTAAGCTATGAAGCCTATGAAGCTCATAGCACAAAATGTTAAACTAATTAAGTATGACATTTGTACAAACTCGCAGATGCTTGATTTTGAGATTAATTTTAACAATCGTAAGAGTTAGAACTATAAAGTAGCTAATAAGGTCTGATTTAAATGTTCAAAAGAAGGAATATTGGCAAATGGCTGATACTTATATTATTTGTTTGTTTTTCACCATCTGGTTCTGCAAGTGGAGATGATAAACAATTGAATGATTCTAAATATGATCCACTACCGGATTATAATTCTGAGTTTTTTGACGAGATTAAAAAAGATCCACGATTTATAGCCAGTAGAGGATCATTTCCTGAAACAACAAATAATGATGAAAATGCGGATTTTTTTTCGAATCCGATTTATAAATGTTGGAGCAATATGACAGAAATAGACCAATTTTTTATCGAATTTGATGATATTGTAATTGGTACTAGTTATGCGGGTGCGGGTTATATAATAATGGAATTGGAATCTGATTCTTCCGAAAAAGTGAATGGAACAACAATTGATGAAATAT
>ENA-UOOK01005429-UOOK01005429.1-fermentation-metagenome-genome-assembly--contig:-NODE-5429-length-12806-cov-7.896714_pt1 | contig 12806 bp, 12 predicted proteins | sample MGYA00245777_ERZ724023 | MGnify/ENA primary metagenome ERZ724023 (study PRJEB28704, sample SAMN03018312) | fermentation metagenome | biome: anthropogenic terrestrial biome; feature: soil; material... | reverse complement strand
CCATACCCGAAACAACCTTTTTATACTTTAGCCCTGGGGAAGTACGAAATTCTAAGGTTCGTGCAGCCATATGGCACAAGTTCAAGTAAAACTTTATCCTGCACTTCAATTGGAGCCTGGTATACATCCATAGTCTTTCTTAAATATGGAGGATAAGAAAACAGTGCTTTATATCCAGGTACTTTAAGCTTGATTTGTGGATTCTCCCATACATAGCCACTATCTACAAATTCAACTTGGATTGATCCAGGATCTATCTTTTCATCGATTGCAACATTCCAACTAATATTATACTTCCTTAATCCATGTTGTTCATATATGTCTCCATTAGGATCATTTATTAGTTCTGGTCTAACATCCCACCAACTCCATCCTTCAGGCAGTGGCGTACGAGGAATTCCTTTTACTGTTTGCCAGACTTCAGGAATCTGAAGAGAAAACAAAAGGGGACCATATTCAATTGCAAGCGGATATTTTGATGCACCATCGCTATCATCTACACGCAAAATAGAAGCTTTCATTGGAAAATGTATTTCTATATTATCTCCATTTTTCCAAGTGCGCTTAACTTGAAAGTAATCCCCTGGCTTAATATCTGCATTTATTCGTTCACCATTAACCGATACTTCTGCGTTTTCACACCATGTAGGTATTCGAAAGTTTATTGCTGTATCAACATCTGAGTCTGCATATACCTTAAAATTAATAATGTCTCTAAATGGATATTGAGTATCTGTTATAAGTCGCAGCACTCCAAAATCAATGTCGGCTGGCCCATATGATGCAATATAAAGGTTTCCGTTTTCATCTGTTAATCCCATACTACGAACATAATCTGGCATAACCCAAACCGAAGTCACTGGACAACATGATGTTGGATAACAAGGGGCATATTGCTGCATAGGATCTGAATAATGCCCTGATTCGCCTGTTGCAAATATTTGATTTGGAGAAGTCATGTACGCAATCGCCTTTTCGTCTTTTTTACGTGCACCTTGGGCTCCGTTAAAAGCAATACGTTCAACCCCATCAGCATATCTTGGGTCACCAGTTATAGCACCCATATGTATAAGGCTATTATTGAAAAATGAGAAGGCACAATATTCTGTTTCTACACTAGCCGCTCTGGGGGCAAGATACTCCGCATGGCAAGTCATACCCCCTGTACGCTGAACAACCTTATCAATTGCTTTTCTTGTTCCATTAATGCTTGCTTCAAGATATTGCATGTTACCACTAACCATATAAGCTAATGCATATAACGGAAGATTTGTAGAATATCCGGCACTATGATGGGAATTATATTCAATATTTGGCAGTAGCATTGAATTCACTGAATTCATATAAAGGTCATTTCGATTTAGGAAGTCAATATATTCCTCAATAAACACTAGTAGCTGTTTATCACCAGTGTAAGAATAGCATATAGTCATGCTTTCTAACATTGTAACCCCACCATAACGCGTTTTTCTATCACCACTCCAATTTTCACAAAACCATAACAAGCAACGATGAACTGCCTCAAGTATGTCTTTTCTGTCAGTTGCTTCATAATAAGCTAACATTGCTTTCATGCCACAGTGAGTACCCCAAGCGTTATAATCATCAAACATATTATCATTCTCTGTATATGTGCCCATGTAACCATTCTCACGTTGGTTTGCCAAAACACCATTAACCCATTTTTCTGCTTTTCTTTTAAGTTTATCATCATTCAAAGTAAATGCTAATTGTATAAGACCATACCAGTAGTTTCCTGAGATTTCAGCACCCCACCCAGCTGAAACACTACCCCATTTTTCGTCTGTAGTACAATTTATATATGGAGTAGCTATCATATTAGGCTCCAGTTCATCTAAATGTCCACCCATTCCATCCTTGTTACGCAAAAGTTGCTCATGCACCCAACCTCTAGTTGTTATTTTACCAAGAGGAAGTGTTTTGAGTTTGTTGTAAGTCTTTACATTATGCTCCATGTTAATTGTTGGCTACTAAAATGGACAAACATGCTTTTTGATGTTTTTATTAGTAGCTTACCCCCTTCTTATTTATTTGCTGTATTAGAAACTAGAACAAAGTTATATATTAACCAACGTAAATAATTTCCGTATTTCAATATAAACATCCCTGCTTTTGGATGTCTTTTTTTACTTATCCTTAAAACTCCAACCTTTTTGTAAACTGTTATGCCAATACTTATCTCTGAACGCTATCTGTGCCACTACTCTCAACTAGATTATTTATTTCAGCAACTGTGATTAGTATATTTTAGCGGAATACACAACTCTAACCTTCATTATATCTGACTTGTGTATCTAAGTGCTAAGGCAGTAAGATCATCATATTTCCCTTCTTCTATAAGAGATTTCTTTACTATATTCGAGCCAATACCAACACCCTTTATGCCTGCCTCTAAAAAGTCTCTTAAATTATATTCATTAATTCCACCCACTGCTAACATTGGAATGTGGTTTATTGGAGAGCAAACCGCTTTTATATATTTTATACCAAGTTCACCAGCCGGAAATAGTTTTACAAAGCTCGCACCCGCTTTGTATGCTAATACAATTTCAGAAGGCGTTAACGCACCGGGTATGGACACAGTATTAAAATCTAAAGCCCTTTTAATAACCTCAGTATCCGTATTAGGTGAAATCATATATTTTGCACCAACATTAGCGGCTGCTTCTACTTGCTCTATACTCATAACCGTGCCAGCTCCGATACATAAATCCTCGCCAAAATATTTGCATAATTGTTCTATCCTTATTGATGTTTCTTCTATATACCTAGAACTCTTTTGGTTAAATGTAACCTCCATTAATCTAACCCCACCTTTGTATAGTGCCTCTGCAGTTGGAATAAGCCTTTCTAATTCTATACCACGTATTATAGCTATAATCTTATATTTTTCAATAAGAAGCTTTGTATTATTCGCCAAAAGGTTCACCACCTCTTGCCTTGCTAATTATTACTTTAATACGAGCTCCATCTGAAATATACTTGCCTTCTAGTACATCATTTTCTGTAAAGACGGACATTAATATTTCTTTAGCTTGGGTACGCTCTCTATCATATATTATATATATCCTTCCATCTTCGGTTTGTATTCCGTCAGGATAAGATACTGAATCCCTTTCATCAATTAAAAGATAACCTTTCCGCGTAATACCATCGTCTTCAGAAATCATAGCAGTTAAATTATTTCTGCCTGAGAAATTATAATGGTTAACAATAAGAAGATTGCCTGATCTTAGTCTCCGTATAAAAAACCTTGAATTAGGTCCATTTATACCGGAATCTCTACCGGTACTCCAGGTTTTTCCTCTGTCATATGAGATACTTTCTCCAATCCCATAATATGTGCGTACCAGCATCCATAGACTGCCGTCCTTTCTTTCTATAATCATATGCTCGTCAAAGCATCTGTTAGGAATATCAGCACTTCCCCGAAGGCTAAAGTTTTCTCCCTCATCTGTTGATATATAGACATTTGAATACCTTTCTTCAGGTATGTTATTAAATTCAGATTCATAACATCCCCACACAGCACACGGGAGAAGCCATTCTCCTGTAGTTAGCACGGTAGGTTTATTCATCATAATTCCATTAGCAATCCTTCTGGGATCTGACCAAACGGGGTTATTATCATCGGGATTCTTACATATCGATGCCCATACTCCACATCTTCCATCATACATTCCATAACTCTGTGCCCAAAATAGCCACAATCGTCCACAGGTATCATGCCATAAACAAGGATCGTATGCTCGTACTTCTCCTGGAGGATCTACTGCGAGTATTGGCTCTGACCAACTTGCCCCATCATCATCACTTTTGATAAGAACAACATAATTATAAGGGCATTCGGTTTCTCCTCCACTATAAAATGTTGCCCATAATCTTCCCTTTTTGGTTCTTTCTATACCGGGTATACCTTGCCATTTTCTTTTAGCACTTCCGTATTCACTTTCCGGAGCAAATTTAATTTTTACCGGCTGCAATGCCATGTCTTTTTCTAGTACATTTTCCTCATTATAGTTCATTACAATCTTTCCCCTTTCTATAGCTTGATATTATTTCAGTAGTCATAAGAGCTTTATCATATATCCTCAAACGTCTGACATTATCACCTTTGAAAATATCTGAATCGCCTTTAAGACCTGATATTGATCTGCTGAAAAGTCCCCAACCAAATTCTTTTTGTTTTCCTCCATCATCTAATTTTCCATCAATAACAAAATATATTACTCGTGGTCCGCCATCAATTACAATACCTATGTGGTGTTCTTCTCCTAATGCCAATCCTTCACTGCTTTGCCAACGGCTTTGTTCATTTCTATCAGCAATTATAACCTCAATAGCACCTTGAGAGTTGATACTTATATTTACCCCGCAATTGCCTTTATTCATATTAGTAAGCAGCAATCCTTCTCCACCGTTTATCCAAATATCGAAAGTATATGCATTATACATAGTTTGTTGGTGCGTGTCGGGCACATTAATGTTACGTATGACAAATGGAGAAAATGCTGGAGATTTTATTGTATTTGAAGTATTTAAAGTGTTTGAAGCACTTAAAATATTTGGAGTTTCTATATTTTCTGGAGTTGATGTAGATATAACAATTACAGGATTGGGCAATAAATAGGATTTGTTATTTGTCTGAAACTGACCAAATAGCTTTTCTATAAACCAGGCAGGTATCTCATGAATTCTTGCAATAGTTTTTTGCGTCTCAGTAACATAATATTTGCCGTTATCTATAAGCAAGTCAGGATAACTCATACAAACTTGAGAACTTCCATGATAAAGCAATATTTCTGGTTGTGAAAAACGCAAAGTCTTGCCTTCAGGAGTATCCTTTTCTATCGCAGCACAAAGCCATACAGGATTTCTTCTGGTAAAATCCTTATAACCATTATTATGATACCAATAAAGATACCTCCCACTTCCTATATTCCATATAAAATTAGCGGCCCGATTTTGCTTAATTAATCTGCCATCATCATAACAGGGATAGAAAGGTTCTAAAAAGGTATGCCCATTATCACGGCTTATAGAACAAGAAGGATGCCCATCAATAGTCCGGTAAATACAAAAAATTGTGCCGTCACTAAGGGTCACATAGCACTGCTCTTCTGAAACATTACCACCTCCAGGTGGAGTTCGTAATCCAATATCACCATCAGGTAATGTTGTCCATGTTGCATTTTCAGGATCTATGCTAATATCTTTGCTTTCTAATAGCACTCCCTCACTATGACTAAGGAATTTACCATTAGCACATTCAAACTTGATTAGTGCGACACGTAGAACACCTTTATAGAAATGCGGTTTTGATACATTCCAGAAAAATTTTAATTTCTTTCCTTCATGATAAAGTGGGTTTCTTTTATCGATATCAAACTCTCGTATTGGAATCTCATGACGCTTTGACCAATTAACACCATTGTCATCACTATGTCGATAGCAAAATGCTCCCCCCATATCATACCGATAAGCGGGACCATTTTTAATATTTATCTGTTCAAGATTGTAACAATAAAAGCAGAAAATACTTCCATTTTCATCTTTAACAAGTGTTGAATATGCTGATTCCCAAGGTCCTTCATTTTCGAGTTTATAATGGGGACTCCATGTTTTTCCCTGATCTGAACTTCGTATTATGCTTATATATTGACAATCACTGCCTTCTTCTCCCGGTGAAGTTGTTAGCGTGCATACCCAAGTTCCATCATCAGCCTTAACTATGCTTGGTTGGTCGCAGTAACCATTTGGCTCTGATGGGATAACATTTCCATTATCTATGTGCCTCCAATCATCTACTAAGTTCTTTCTCATATTAATCATCCCTTTGACTACTTTATAGTTATCTCTTACTTTTAAACAAGTTTTTTTGCAGCATTTATTTCTCCCTTTTGCCAATTACCATGCGTAAATCCATTTCTAACTCTCGCATCAAAATATGCTATAAGATTTTCAATAGGTATTTTGTTGTGTATTCCTCCAGGTGAACAGATTGCAAAGCCGATTAATCCTTCAGTCTTTTTACATATAAGATCTACATGACTTGAAATATCCTTTGGCGTTCCAAAAGTTAATAGATATGTATCCATCCCACATATAACTATATCTACTCCAAAAACATCAAGAATTTTATCAAAGTTTGTTGCTGGATTCTCAAACATTACTCCATCTATACCTAATTCTTTTAACGGTTTTAAAAAGTATTCCATATTACCATCCGCAACAAATATAATCTTTTTTCCCTTTGATTTTATTTTCCTCCATAATTCCTCATATCTGGGGAAAATATATTTATCATACCAGTCAGGAGGAAAAATTGGTCCATTTTTATCAGCTAGATCATCATGTACAAAAACATATGGTATATCAATATTTGATAATAACTCAATAGCATTTAGAGATTCCTCAAAAGCAATATTAAAAAATTCCTCCTCAAATGTTTTAGGAGCAAGCATAGCTGCCATCATAAAAATTTCCCATCCTAAATATTCTACTCCCCACATAAATAGGGTTGTATAATACATATAGTAATAAAGCCCTATTTCTCCTGCAATAGCCATCTTTTTCTCAATAATATTTTTATCAAGTTTATGTGGCACAGGAGTAATTAATTTGTTATAATCTAAGTTATAGTTACTATCTTTAAAAAATCATCAACATCTTCATATGGATATTTTGATTTGAAATATGTGTCAAACAGTCCAAGATACGCCTTTTTGTATCCATTGCCAAGATCCATACTCTCTCCTTCTTTTAATGTCTTTACAACATTCTGTTCAGGAACTCTATTAATAATATCTATACCTAATGACTTATATGCTTCTAAATATGCTTTTTTAGTATCTATATATGGATTAATTCCTGATGCTAAGTAAACTAAACCAGCATGGTTTAATGTTTCTTTTGAAGGTCTTTTATTTAATATTCTGTTATTTGAAAATGCAGATATAACATCATTTTTCATAAATATGCCTCCTAAATTAAATTAAACAAAAAATCTATCATGTAACATTAAAGCATTAATTTTATATACATAACATTTAAGCTTTTTATTCATCAATCCAAATTGGACTAGACCATGCCATGTTTCCTTTTTTCGTTATTATTCTAATATAACAAAAATCCCCAGGATTTAAATTATCAATTAATCTATTATCCTGTATTAGCATTGGATTATTAGAAGGCGTTATTTTAAACTCATTCTTACCATTATGTACAAAAATTGCACTTTCAATCTCCTCGGGAGCGGCACATGATAGTTTTAATTGTATTTTTTCATTATTAATTTTATTTTTATAATTTGCTAAGCCTAATTCCTGACCCATAGACACGTCCCCTAGATTAACATCAAGGTAAATACGACAACGTGTAGTAGCATAGGTTGAATGTGCTTTAATAGAATCATAAATATTCTCCCTTGATAAATATTCTGTAAACGAAGCTGTAAAACCTTGAGAGCTTAAAATGCGATATTCTTCGGGTTTTTCCTGATACTTATGGAGATCATCCCCAGGTCTGCCGTCATGAATATCTCCTCCTCCAACAAACCCAAAGCGATATCCAAGTTTTAATGCATCAATTACATGTTGACCTCGTTTTTCCCCACCGCTTGTTTTTATTGGCTGTGGGTTTCCATCATCAGCATGGCATTCACTATTACCCCATACTGAATGAATTTCAACTGCTTTTTCATACTTTGGATTCCAACCGTGCCCCCAGTCAACACCCATAACAACATTTGAAGTATGATGCGGTATAGCAATAGCCTCTTTGTTTTCTAATAAAGACCATATCTTTGTCAATGTATCTTGTTTTGGGTCGTCGCTTCTTAGTATTTGTCCTTCATTACCACGATAATAAACATTACGATGTCCCCATTTAATTGAAGTCCATTCAAATCCCACTAGAGTTGCAAATTTCCCCTGCTCATTGTAATCGTTTGTTACCTCATTAAAATACTTCCACTGTTGCTCTGTGAGACCTTCTGAGTGATCAGAAATAGCTCCGAAATCTAAAAATGCTTCATCTCTAGCGAAAGAATATAATTCTTCTGGGCAATGTATACCATCAGTAAAGAAGGTCTGCCAATGAGGATCTCCCCAAAATATTCTATTTTCTGGTTTCTCTTCCAATACTAATACAGGATTTGAAAAAGCCGATATTCCTGATACAGGATCAGTTATCTTTATCCAATGAAAACCTGGTTCTAACCATTTCCAGCCTTTAAAAGTACGAATCGGTCTTTTGTCTTTTAAGAAAACTCCCTGATTTATTCTATCAAATTCTACATTCTTAGGACCATCAAGTGAAATTCCGCCATCAATCTCAAGTATGCCTGACCACTCAGGTAGTACGTTATCTAAATACTGTATGCCTCTTGAGTGATTTAAATTATATTGTCCATTTAAATTAGGCTTTTTTGTATTCCAATTTCCTTCAGAAGCTATCTTTCGTACAGTTCCAAGCAACTTTATTTTAATATTTATTGCTTCGTTTACTTGGACAACCATCGGAGTAACGACTAACATACCAGTTGGACTCATTTAACTTTACCGTTCCTAATAATATAATCAAACATAGTCACGTGTACTATGAATCATATATTCTTTTACAAGTTGCCCTGTAAGACCACAAACGAACAGTGCTTTTTGTGGAATGGCGTGAGAGACTCTCACTCTCAAATCAAAGCTGCCCTCTATTTTCGTCCAGTAATTAAACCAAACTCAATTTCACAGGGATGGTCACAGAGATTGATAATAAAAAAGTCAGCATCGCCGATTTCATACTAGGGTATTCCTAGCCATAAGAAGCGTTAAGGTAGACTTTTTTGAAACTCATTTAACGGAAAGTGTACATTAAGGAAATTAAGACTTTCCTATTCGTTATAAACAAAGTTTATCACCAAATCTCGGGAATACTTTGATCCAGCTGTTAGCTGCGCTACTGGTACAGTAAAATCCAAGAATAGGTTCTTTTGCCGAAACACGTGCTCTTTTGTATCTTTAGAGTAGTCCATTCAAGTCACATCAACAAGCGCAAGAGAGGCGTTACTTCGAAGAACTTATTTATTAGAATTTTACTATACTCCAATATATTATTTTTATAAAATATTTACCCGTGTAGTTTTTTTGTGTGCAATATCTAACAATCTAATTTTAAAAGTTCTATTCTGTCATTAAAACTATGTTTTTTCTTTATAGAAAAAGATATTGATGCCCATCTGGATCTTAATGGTTTATGACTGATATACTTTCTAAAGTTACCTAGAATACTATCATATTTAGGTTCTTCAAGTTTAAAACCAAGTCCTTGTCTGGCTATAACACAAGCAGCAGATCCGTGGGAAGATAACCCATATCTTTTCATAAATTTCATTTGACCTATAACTGATGTATATGCGGGATTAACCTCTATTACTTCCACCCCGTATTTTACTGCTCTGGCTTTAAGCATTTCTTTAAACTTGGAGTAAGCAAATCCTGATAACATCCTTGAATACTTTTTGGATTCTTCACCTAAAATTGCTTTTTTCCTGGAGAAATCTAAATCTTCTATTATTATTGGTTTTTGAGTACTAATAGTCTTTTCTACTATATATTTAACAACATCCCCTATAGATGCTGTTATCTGGTCAGAAGACCTGTTATACATATTTAAAGGTATTTTTTCTTCTTTAAGCGGATTACCAAATCTATCTACTTCACAGGAATTTACAAATCCTGCATTCATATCTATACCTATAGCACCTATTCTTGTTGATGTTATAATGTCAGGAACGTTCCTATCTACAGTAGCACTAATATACCAGCCATATTTGTTCTTATTAAATCTATAACTTATAGCTGAATTTACATATTTAGCAGGTTTACCACTTTGTGTAGTACCCATATATGTTCTGATTGCATTATCTATGAATTCCTGACCATAAGGAAATTTGATGTTTTCATAAACTATGTACTTACCGTACCGCTTTTTAAATCTATCTGCAACTCTAATCCTTAATTCTCCACTATCATTGTAAGTGCATGTCTGATTTCCGCTGCTCTCATCTTTAGAACCTACCGAAAAATATTGTGAACTTCTGGCATTTATCCAGTCTTTTCTCCAATCTTCATGGGACGCATATTTATTCTCTTCTAAATTAAATTGTTTTTTTAATAAGGACTTGCTTCCAAAACATATTCTAATTTTCTTAGAGTCAATATCATCTTTCAAAGTAACTAATTTCTGCTCAAGATTTGTAAGTTTTCTATTTTTTTGATGAAGTAAAAACTTTATATTTCTGTACTGTTTAACAGCTTTATAAAACTTTTGACTAAATGAATTGGTTTTTTCTAGTCTTAATACTTTTTTATGAAGAATGGCCTTCTTCTCTGTATTAGTATCAATAAACTTTTTAATAGACTTAATTCTATCCTCAAGTTCTGATAAGTGAAGTTTATTAAGCTCCAAAACCGCCTTAATCTTTCCTTCAAGATTAATATATATGGAATTATATTGTCTCGCAGTAATATTGTATTTCTTGAGATATCTATTTTTACAGCTTGTTCTTGATTCTCCTCGAACAAAGGAATCCAGAAATAGTTTTCTTTCTATGTATCCAAAAAAAGAGGATAAATCAAATATAGTAATGGCGGTGTCTGTGGCTTATGGCTTATATCATGTCCCGAAACATTCAACCCGGAATCGAATGCTTTGTTTATGGTTGACGCTTCAGAAAGCTGCGTATCAGAATTCATATCAGGGGATATATCAGAGTAATATGTATCCACATCTTGCTCGCTGTGATTCTCAAAATATTCTGATTTATTGTGTTCTGACTTGTTAATGGAAGCTTTTGATTTTTCAATTTCATTTTCTATATTTTCACCGGTAATAATTGCTCTTTGTATTACATTTACTGAAAGATCCAGAACATTAAACATGCTGGTATTAGTTTGAGGCGCCCAGGGCAAAATAAGCCTGATAGTTACAATAGCCCAAAGTATCATATACCATCCTGCATTAATTTTATCTTTAAAAAATTTCCTTAAGAATAATACAATCAGAATGATCAAGGATGCCTTCAAAGATGATTGTATTAACCAATTAAAAACCTCACTATACATGGCGGCTATTCCTCCTTTTTTTTACCGGATTCCAGAATTTTTATAAGCTCATCCATTTCTTCCCGGGTAAGCTCATTTTTTTTCACAAAGCTTGATAACATGGAACTCAATGCACCATTATAGAACTTTTTCAGAAAAATGTTTGTTTCATCTCTGATACACTGATCGCGTTTAATAATTGGATAATAATAATAGATTCTTTTATCATTCTTATCTACCTCATATCCTGCAACCTTCTTTTTGACCAGCCTGCCTATAAGTGACTTAATAGTCATTTCACTCCAATTTGTTTCTGACTTGAGCTGCTGGACAATGGCCTGGGAGGTTGTTTTACCTGTATCCCAAATCACATTCATAACCTGCCACTCAGCGTCAGATATCCTTGAAGGCTTAGATTTATCCATAAATATCGTTCCTCGGTTAAATAAATTGGTTAATAAATTACAAATGTAATCTTTTAATGAAATATTACATTTGTAATCGATTCTTGTCAAGAGTTTTTAGAATTTTTATTGCAATATATAAATTGCAATATAATACGGGTGGGGTGTATCCATGTAAGCATTAGCAATCTTTATATAATACTACCTTCTTCGTTCTATCATAAGTTTTCCTAAAAGTCCTGAAATTAAAAACAATAAAGCAATTCCAATATTCAGTTCAATCATCGGTTCAAGATTTTTTCCTATTCTAAACAGGTAAAAAGCTCCTAGCATCTTCAAATTAGGCATCCACTGGATTAAATAGTATACCAAGGCAACCAGGTATCCACCTATCAAACTGGAACTAATCCCTGATATTAAAAAACCTAAAGAACCTAAAAACAGCCCTATAGATATAGACTCCAGAGTATAAAGGGAAAACTCCATATGTGCCCTTACCTTGCCATATTTTAAATAATCAGGAAGAAGGAACACGCCTTGTATCAACTACTCCGGCTGATACAAATAATATAAATACAAATGCTAATAACATCATAAATAATAATACTAATAACAATATAAATAATAATGTTGATACAAATACTGACACAAATAATAACATAGATAAGACAACAGACGGTACACCCTATGAAGAGTTGTCAGCTCTATTGTTCCCATGGGATATAATGTTAATTATATCGTGTCTATTCAGGGGTGTAGGTATACTATAACTTTTTCGAAAAATAATATCAACCATTCGATAGCGAAAAGGAGAAAAGCTCGGCAGACATAAGATCAAAGGTGCTTTTTGTGATTAAGAGTTGCTTGTCATGTATACCTAGGAAAAAGGAAAGTAAGTCGCCTGCTATCGTAATACTTCGCTAACAGCTAATACCTTAAACAAAAAAGTGGGACATCAGAATAACCCTGGGTTTAGCAGTTGCCCAACTTTTCACCCTTTTCAACTCTATTGTAGGGTTTAAAAAAGAGCACACAGAATATACCCTGATATCAAAGGGAGTTAATGTCAATGATTTAATTCTGAACACGAATCCGACCAGTCTGTTCCCAGATAAAACCTCATATGCGAGCTTTCTATCTGGGAACTAGTGTATGATACGCAAGAGCGGGAACTTGCCATAAGGCATATAGAAAAGCTTAAGGAACTTGGATTACATAACGATCTGATCCTATTTGATAGGGGATATCCTTCAAAAGAATTCATAGCAACTTTAATAGAGAATAA
>ENA-UOOK01005427-UOOK01005427.1-fermentation-metagenome-genome-assembly--contig:-NODE-5427-length-12816-cov-5.957997_pt1 | contig 12816 bp, 12 predicted proteins | sample MGYA00245777_ERZ724023 | MGnify/ENA primary metagenome ERZ724023 (study PRJEB28704, sample SAMN03018312) | fermentation metagenome | biome: anthropogenic terrestrial biome; feature: soil; material... | reverse complement strand
TGAGCCAATGTATAACCAACTTTTCCTCCGCCGACAATAATAATTTTCATTTTTTTCCTCCATAATTCTTTAATGAATATGAATTATATCAAAATATTTATTAGATTTCAAGTGTTTTGATAGAATTGATTGATTTTTATATATTAATTTGTTATCTAATAAAAACGAATTCCTACGAATTCCTCAACAGATGTTGCTTTTGAGGATGGGAGTGATATAATATAATAGGTTTATATGTTTAGAAGGCTAATATTGAATATGTGAGGTGTATATGAGAAAAAAATATTTGGATAAGTTGGTTGAAATATTGAATGACAAAAACATAGATGCCATACTTATTGCTCCTTCGGAAGAAATGGAATTTATTATGGGACATAACACCCATCTTTGCGAAAGATTTCAGGCATTGATCATTAAAAAAGACGGCAATTATTTTTATATCTGCAATTTGCTTACGGCAGATGAAGTACAAAATGCTTTGGGACCCAAGGTCAAGGTTTATGGATGGTTTGACGGAGATATATTTACCGACACAGTGAAAAGGGCATTTGAAGAACAGAGATTAACGGGAAAGACCATTGCCGTGAACTCTACGGAAAGAGCATTTATAATTCTTCAGCTTATGGAAGAAGTAGACGCGAAATTCGTAAACGGAAAGCCTGTTTTGGAAGATATGAGAATGATAAAGGACGAAGAAGAACTGAACAATTTAAGAATGGCGGCGAAAATTACGGATGATTCTTATGAAGAATTATTAAAGTTTATAAAACCGGGGATTAAGGAAGCTGACATTGCAAAAAAAATGAATGAAATATTTAAGAAAAAGGGTGCCGCCAAAGGCTTTACCATGGTGTGTTCGGGACCCAACTCTTCGTATCCCCACTACAACGACGACAAAAGGGTGATTCAGGAGAAAGATATCATTGTGTTAGACTGGGGATGCAAGTATAACAATATGTGTTCAGATATGTCGAGAACCGTATTTGTGGGAGGAATAACCGAAGAGGAGAGAAAGGTTTATGAAATTGTAAGGAAAAGTCAGGAGGCAGGCGAAAAAGCAGCCGTGCAGGGCTCTTACATACCCGATGTTGATAAATCTGCAAGAGACATAATAGAAAAGTCAGGATACGGAAAATATTTTTTAACAAGATTGGGGCATGGAATAGGATATTCGGTACATGAGGCTCCGGATATAAAGGCGAGTAATCCCATGTATTTGGAAAAAGGTATGGTTTTCAGCATAGAGCCGGGGATTTACATTGCGGGAAAATTTGGAATACGCATTGAGAATATTGTTGCCGTTACGGAAAACGGCAATGAAATACTTAATAAAGCAACCAAGGAGATAATGATAATTTAAGTATAATTCTTTGCGCAAGATGCCGTTCAAGGAATGTTCCTAAATATATCTTGTAAATTAAACGCAAACTATTTATAATAATTTATGTGAATAAAACCAACTCAGCGGTAACAATATGAGTTTTAATCATTATATCGAATAAAAGGAGACTTAAATGAATTTCAAAGAATGTGCGGCAGAATTACATAAAAATAATGTTGTAGCAGATACTCATTTAGACCTTGCCGGAGAAATTTACAACAGATACATGGCAGGAGAAAGGAAAGTTATTAAAAATTATTTCCTTGAAAATTTTAAAAAAGGCGGGTTTAATTTAATTGTTTCATCTTTGTTCATGGATGATGTATTTTTGCCTGAAATGGCATTAAGGGTTGCCTTAGGGCAAATAAGAGCTTTAATTGAAGATATAGAAGACTGTGACGGCGAAGTAATATTGGTTAAAACCAAGGAAGACTTAAATAGGGCTGTCAATGAAAATAAAATAGGAATAATTATATCCTTTGAGGGTTTGGAGCCTATAGGAAATGATATCGGACTTTTAAGAATTTTTTATGAATTAGGTGTAAGGGCAGCAGGACTTGTATGGAGCAGAAGAAATTATGTAGCCGACGGCTGCAGCTTTAACCCTGTTGAAGAAGGGCAAAGGGGAGGACTTACCAAATTTGGGGTTAATGTGGTAAAAAGAATGGAAGAAATGAATATGCTTATTGATGTTAGCCACTTAAATGACGAAGGCTTTTGGGACGTGGTTAAATTTACAAACAAGCCCTTCATTGCATCCCATTCCAATTCAAGGACTCTTCACGGAAGAATGCGAAATCTTACGGATGAGCAGATTAAAGCCATAGCGGCCAGGAACGGAGTTATAGGAATAAATGCATATAAAAATATTGCAGGTGTAAGAGAAGGTGAGAATCCTATAAGCAGATTGGCAGATCATGTAGAATATATGGTTAATTTAGTCGGGGCAAATCATGTAGGCTATGGTTTTGACCTATGCAACAGTTACTATAACAGTGAGTTGAAATTTAAATTTGAACCTCATGACAGTGACAGTTTAAGCTCTCATGCGGAAGCCGTTCTGCTTACGGAAGAGCTTTTAAGAAGAGGAATTTCACAAGAGGATTGCAAGCTTATAATGGGCGGAAATTTCTTTAAAGTTTTCAGTGATATTTTAGCTTAGACAGGAAGTATAAAGATGAAAAACTTTTTTAATGAGTTGGTTAAGCCCTTTACGGCTGCCGATTCAGGTAATTGGCAAAAAACAAGATATTTTTTTAAAGAGTGGATTTTTCCTGTGGTGATTGCTTTGGTAATCGTCTTATTTCTGAACAAATTCGTGTTTATATTAGTAACGGTTCCTACGGGCTCAATGGAAGATACTATCATACCGGGAGACAGGTTGTATGTGAATGAATTGTTTGACGTAGACGAAGCTAAAAGAGGAGACATATTAGTATTTAAATCCGACGAGTTAGACGATAAAAGATTGGTAAAGAGGCTCATAGGATTACCGGGAGAAATTGTTGAAATAAAAAAAGACGGAAGTGTTTTTGTAGAAGGTAAAAAGATTGAAGAGCCTTATGCGGCTGAAACCCATGGAGAAGAGGAATCTTTTACCGTACCGGAGAATTCTTACTTTTTTTTAGGTGACAACAGACCTATATCCTATGATGCGAGATACTGGAATTCTCCATATATAAATAAGGATAAAGTAATCGGAAGAGTTGAATTTAGATTCTTCCCCTTAAACAGAATAGGAAAGGTTGAATAAAGCAGAAAGGGGACACACCTTAATAAATGTCCCCGTAATATAAAGGAGGTAGACATGAGAGTTTTAGAAGGTTTAAAGCCGGAAAAGGTATTTTATTATTTTGAAGAAATATCGAAAATACCGAGATGTTCGGGAAATGAAAAGCAAATATCCGATTATTTGTATAATTTGGCAAAGACAAAGGGTTGGGAAGTAATACAGGATGAGCACTTAAATATAATCATAAAAAAACCTGCCGCAAAAGGATATGAGAATGCCCCCACTGTAATGCTGCAGGGACATATGGACATGGTGTGTGAGAAAAATGAGGGCATTGAACATGATTTTGAAAATGACCCAATAAAGTTGAGTATTAAAGACGGGTATATTTATGCTGACAACACTACGCTTGGAGCCGATAACGGCATAGCTGTCGCCTATGCTTTATCCGTGCTGGATTCTGATTTGGAGCATCCTTCCCTTGAAGTTTTAATAACAACGGATGAGGAGAAGGGTATGACCGGAGCTTCAAACATTGACGGAAGCTTATTTAAAAGCAAATATTTATTGAATTTAGACAGCGAAGAAGAAGGGGTGTTCACATCAGGCTGTGCCGGAGGAAGTGAAGTTAATTTCAAAATACCCGTTAAACTTCAAAGCTCAAAAGAAAAAGCATTTAAATTAAGCGTAAAGGGTCTTTCGGGAGGTCATTCAGGTGCGGACGTCCATAAAGAAAAAGGAAATGCAAATAAAATATTAGGCAGAATTCTTTATGATTTGATTGATGTTGTTGATTTGGCAGGAATTGACGGAGGCTCAAAAGCCAATGCAATACCGAGAGAAGCTAATGCAGTAATTACAATAAAAGACTTAGATAGTGCAAAGGTCAAAATCAATAAGTGGAATGGGCTGCTAAAAAATGAATTTTCATTTACCGACCCTGGAATAACAGTTGAGCTGACAGCTCTTAACGAGGAAGTATCGACCCTAAAAAAAGAAATATTCAGAAAAACAGTGGCATTGATAAATCTGATTCCCGTAGGAGTGTTATCAAGGAGCACGGTTATCGATTTGGTTATCAGTTCCAATAATTTGGGAATTATCAGCACTGATGAAAATTATATAACATTGTGCAATCACCCGAGAAGCAGTGTGGAATCATTGCTTACCGAAGGATTTATTCCAGCAATGAAGCAATTAAGCTCAATACTTGGCGTAGAATGTGAGATGGGAAGCCATTATCCCGGCTGGGAATATGCAAAGGAATCCGCAATCAGGGATATTTGCATTGAAACATACAGAGATATGTTTAATGGGGAGCCTGTGGTAGGGGCAATACATGCCGGTCTCGAATGCGGTCTCTTAATGTCGAAAATACAGGGACTTGACGCAATATCCATGGGACCCGATGCACATGATGCACATTCTCCCAATGAACATGTAAGCATAAGCTCCGTGGAAAATGTATATAGACTGTTATGTGAAATATTAAAGAGAATAAAATAAATATACCAAGGATCTCATACCTAAAAGATGGGATCCTTCGCTTCGCTCAGGATGACAGACTTAGTGGACTTGGAATAGTAATATCAATGTAGTTCTTTATTTAATAAAAGTTTAATATGTCTTTACATTGATAACATATTGTGTTAAATGATTTTAACATTTTTTCTTAAAAAAGCATTATTTTACATAAAATCAGTATATATATTCAAATAAACATTTTTGCAATGTATGAAATATTCACAATAACCACGATTTCATAATTTGGAAACCGTTTGTTATTACATAATTAAACAATTTTGGTATATAAATTAAAATATTGAAATAATGAAATTATTGTGCTATAATAATTTATGTTTTCGGCTAATAAGATAATTTTAAGGATGTTTCAAAGTATATGTACAACATCCTTATTATAATCTGCAATTAATTCATATGTAATTTTTGGAGGTAATAATGGATTCAAAATTAGCGTTATACATTATTAAGAGGCTTGCCTTGTCTGTGGTTACAATATTTTTAATAATTACGATTACTTTTTTTGTAATGCACAGCATACCGGGCGGACCGTTCTTAAAAGAAAAGTCACCAAGTGCTGCCGTCACAAAAGCGTTGGAAGAAAAATACGGATTGGACAAACCGCTTTCAGAGCAGTATTTAACCTACTTAAAAGGTGTTTTGAAATTTGACTTTGGTCCTTCCATTAAACAAAGAGGAAGGGATGTGACTACGGTTATCAAGAAAGGTTTTGAAGTAAGCGCCAAATTAGGCGGGGCTGCAGCCTTGATAGCAATATCTTTAGGATTGATTTTAGGCTCCATGGCAGCCGTTTTTCACAACAAGTTAGTAGACAAAATTATTATGTTTATATCAACCGCCATGGTCGCAATGCCGTCGTTTATTGTAGCGACCTTGCTTCTGTTGGTTTTATGCGTGATGTTGAGGATATTCCCTGCCAACGGCAATGAGCCGGGAGGACTGATACTTCCCATTGTATCACTCAGCCTATATCCCATGTCTTACATTACGAGACTTACAAGGTCGAGCATGTTGGATGTTTTGGGGCAGGATTATATAAGAACAGCAAGAGCAAAGGGAGTTAAGCCTTCCAAGGTATTGTTCAAGCATGCCCTAAGGAATGCCGTTACACCTGTTATAACATATGCGGGACCCATGATAGCATACATCGTTACGGGGAGTCTCGTTGTGGAGAAAATATTTGCTGTGCCCGGACTTGGAAAAGAATTTGTGTCGAGCATTATCAATCGTGATTATACAATGATTATGGGAACCACAATATTTTTGGCGGCTCTTATAATCATAATGATGCTGATTTCGGATATATTGTATAAAGTGTTTGACCCAAGAATACAATTCGGATAGAAAGAGAGGATACGGATGGATAATATAAATGATATGCCTAAAAAGAATCCTCTCAGCTTTCAGCTTGACTTAAAGGATTTTGAAAAAGCAACGGATGATGAAAAAGCTCAGCAGGTCAGAATGAGCGAAAGCATAACATTCTTTAAGGATGGTATGAGGCGGTTAAGAAAAAATAAAATTGCAATGACATGTTTAGTTGTATTAATTATTATTGCGTTGGTGGTAGCCTTTGTTCCCATGATCTACCCATATACCTATGAGCAGCAGCTTGGAGTTGCCCAGGGAAAAAGAATTGATAAAACCTATAACAATTTAAAGCCTTTTGAATACGGAGAAACAGAATTAAAGCGTATGGAAAACGGCGAAAAAATATTTCCCCATATATTCGGTACAGACTCGGCGGGAAGAGACTATGCCGTAAGGGTTATTTACGGAGCAAGAATTTCTTTGATTGTCGGATTCTTCGCCGCGATTATTGTGTTGATTATAGGTGTTATATACGGTTCAATATCAGGTTATTTCGGCGGAAAAGTCGACCTATTCATGATGAGGTTGGTTGATATAATTTATTCTCTGCCGGATATGCTCATGATTATTTTGCTTGCTGTGGTGTTAAAAGAAGTATTGAGTCCTAAAATAGAAGGAACGGCACTGGCGAAAGTGGGAACGGACATGCTTAGTATATTTATTGTATTTGCATTGCTGTATTGGGTTGGCATGGCAAGGCTCGTGCGGGGGCAGATTCTTTCAATAAAACAAAATGAATATGTATTGGCGGCGAGATCAATCGGAGCAAGTCCATGGGGAATTATAAAGAAACATTTGCTTCCAAACAGCATGAGTGTTATAATTATATCCACAGCATTGCAGATTCCGTCGGCGATATTTACCGAGAGTTTCTTAAGCTTTATCGGTCTCGGGGTCTCAATACCAATGCCGAGCTTAGGCTCACTTGCCTCGGATGCATTGTCGGGAATTTACAGCTATCCCTACAGACTGGTTATACCTGCACTGTTTATTTGGTTAATTGTTCTGTCTTTTAACCTGTTAGGCGATGGGTTGAGAGATGCGTTTGACCCGAAATTAAAGAAGTAGGAGGAATAAAATGAGCTTATTATCAGTAAAGGATTTATGCACTTCATTTTTTACTTCTTCCGGTGAGGTAAAGGCAGTTAACGGAGTATCGTTTGATTTAGAAGAAGGAAAGGTTTTGGGTATCGTTGGAGAATCAGGCTCCGGAAAGAGTGTTACGGCATATTCAATACTTCAGATCCTTACAAATCCCGGAAGAATCGTAGGAGGAAGCATAAAGTTAAAAGGCAAGGAATTGGTGGGATGCAGCAAGGAAGATATGCAAAAAATAAGGGGAAATCAAATTAGTATTATTTTCCAAGACCCTATGACAAGCCTGAATCCGGTTTTTACAATCGGGAATCAATTAATGGAAGCTATTTTGCTGCACACAAAGAGAAATAAGGAACAGGCTAAAGAAAGAGCCATAGAAATGCTGAAATTGGTGGGAGTAAATGAGCCTGAAAAAAGAATAAATCAATATCCTCATGAATTTTCGGGAGGTATGAGGCAAAGAGTTATGATTGCAATGGCACTTGCGTGTGAGCCTGATATTTTAATAGCAGATGAACCTACAACGGCTTTGGATGTTACAATTCAGGCACAAATACTCGACTTAATGAAAGATTTGCAAAAAAAGTTGGGAATGGCAATCATTCTTATAACTCATGACTTAGGTGTTGTTGCGGAGATGTGTGATGAGATAGTGGTAATGTATGCGGGACAAATATCTGAAAGAGGTACATCAGATGATATTTTCTATAATCCCAAGCATGAATACACAAAAGGGCTTTTAAAATCAATTCCGACGGTTCAGAGTGAAAAACAGCGGCTTAAACCTATTGCCGGCAACCCGGTGGATTTATTGAATATGCCGGATGGATGTGCCTTCGCACCAAGGTGTGACAATGCAATGAAGATTTGTCTCGTTAAAAACCCCGTTGAACTGAAAATAGAGGGTGAACATACATCTAAATGTTGGATGAATGTAAGGGAAGATTTAGAAAATAAAACTCTTACAAAAGAAGAAGTAGAGGAGATGTATAAGGATGAGCAATAAGGACAATAACAATCTTCTTGAAGTCAAGAATTTAAAACAATATTTTGATATTTCAACAGGCTTCTTTAACAGCAAACCATTAAAGGCAGTTGATGATATATCGTTCAGCATAAAAAAAGGTGAAACATTAGGCTTGGTTGGCGAATCAGGCTGCGGCAAAACAACTGTGGGGAGGTCAATACTCCAGTTATACAAGCCCACAGCCGGAGAAGTAATTTTTGATGGCAGGAAAATTCAGTCAAAGGAGTCTATAAAGCATCTGAGGGCAAATGCACAGATGGTTTTTCAGGACCCGTATTCTTCGCTTAACCCGAGGATGACAGTGGGAGATATTATTGGAGAGCCACTGGATGTATTGAAACTGTATAAGAATAATAAGGAAAGACAAGACAGAATCAATGATTTAATGGATATTGTGGGACTTTCAAGCGAGCACGCAACCCGTTATGCCCATGAATTTTCGGGAGGACAGCGCCAAAGAATAGGAATTGCAAGAGCATTGGCTGTGGAGCCTGAATTTATCGTGTGTGACGAGCCTGTATCGGCACTTGATGTTTCCATTCAAGCTCAAATTATTAATAAATTTGAAGATTTGCAAAATCAATTAGGTTTGACTTATTTGTTTATTGCACATGATTTATTGGTTGTAAAGCATATATCAGACAGAATTGCAGTTATGTATTTAGGAAGAATGATGGAATTGGCGGCAGCTGATGAATTATATAATCATCCCCTGCATCCGTATACAATTTCATTGTTGTCGGCAGTGCCCATTCCTGACCCTAACTATGCAAGAAATCATAAGAGAATTTTACTTGAGGGGGATGTGCCAAGCCCGCTTAACATGCCGTCAGGATGTCCTTTCAGAACAAGATGTCAAAGGGCAACCGACGAATGCAAAGAAGTTAGGCCTGAATTAAGGGAAGTGGCACCGGGTCACATGGTTGCATGCATTCATGTTTAAAGGAAGAGGGACACACCTTAAGGAGTGTAAGCTTACGAGGATATACCTTAAGAGAATGTTCCTGTACTGTGATATTAATTTTTAAAATTAATATATATTTATATCAATAGGAGGAAAGTAATGAAAAAAGTCTTATCTTTGATTTTAGTTTTTGCCATGGTGTTCTCTTTAGCAGCATGTGGAAATAATCAGCAACCACCGGCAGAAACACCGAAAACACCAGAAACACCGGAAACACCGGAAGCACCGAAAATTGCTGACAGTATTACAGTTCATGTTGGGGCATATCCGGATACTATCGACCCGGCACTTAACAGTGCGGTTGACGGTGCTACTTATATAATCCATGCATTTTCCGGATTAGTAGGCTATCGTCAAAAAGCGGACGGTACTCTTGAACTTTATGCGGATGCGGCAAAAGAATTACCTGTAGCTGAACCGGCAGAAGACGGGAAAGTTAAATATGTTTATGAACTTAAAGACGGATTAAAATGGAGCGACGGTTCCGATTTAACAGCTCAGGATTTTGTTTACGCATGGAACAGAGCAGCTGATCCTGCTACAACAGCAGATTACGGATACATGTTTGAGGTTGTGGAAGGTTATGCGGCTATGGTTGAAACAGATGCTGAAGGCAATATAGTAAATCCTGATGCAAAGCTAAACGTAACAGCATCTGAAGACGGAAAAACATTAACTGTTGTTCTTCCTGTAGATGTTCCATATTTTAATGAATTAGCAGCATTCCCTGCATATATGCCCGTAAAAGCAGATGTTGCCGAAGGAAATGAAGCATGGGCTACCGTAGCTGAAACTTACATCGGAAACGGACCTTACAAGGTTGTTGAATTTTCACAAAGTCAGTTGATCATGCAGAAAAATGAATATTACCATGATGCGGATTCTATTTTGACAAATGAAATCGTGTTTGCATTTAATGATGATGACAGTTCAACTTTAGCAAACTTCCAGAACGGTTCATATTTGTTTATTGACTCAGTTCCGAATGATGAAATTAAGTCATTGCAAGCAAATTATCCGGATGAATTCTTTATAGAAGGACAGCTTGGAACATACTATGTATCATATAACGTAAACGATAAAGCTTTCTCAGCTTTTGAAGAAGCTGACATAGCAAAAATAAGAAAAGCACTTGGTCTTATGATCGACAGAACTTATATAGTTGAAGAAATCGGTCAGGCAGGCCAGGTAGAGGCACCAGGCTTTGTTCCCATGGGATTGACAGAACCGGATGGCTCTGAGTATATCGAGCATAACGGACCAAAGGGAGACGGAGCAGGTTACTACAGTGTGGACCCCGCAGATTACGAAAAAAATACTCAGGAAGCAATAGCTTTATTAAGAGAAGTTGCTGAATCATCAGGAAAATTCACGGTAGATGAAGCCGGAAAAGTTTCAGCCGAATTCCCGACTCTTGCGTATTTAACAAATGAAGGAACAGGTCATGAAGCAATCGCTATAAATCTTCAGGCTACTTACGCGCAATATGGAATCAACATGACTATTGAAAAACAAGAATGGTCAACATTCCTTAACACTCGTAAGAAAGGAGACTATTCTGTTGCAAGAAACGGTTGGTTAGGAGACTACAATGATCCTATATCATTCCTTGACATGTGGATTACATCAAGCGGTAACAACGATTCTCAGTTTGGTAAGGGAGAACATGCATCCTATGCAGGTTATACCTACAAGGGAGAAGGCGGAAAAACTTGGGCAGAATCATATGATAAGATAATTGCTGAAGTAAAAGCTTCCAAAGATCCTGCAGAAAGATTTGCTTTAATGCATGAAGCAGAAACACTTCTTATGTCAACAGGAGCTATATGCCCGATTTACTATTATACAGATATTTATATGAAGAGTCCTGAACTTGAAGGCGCATTTGCAAGCCCGTTAGGATTTAAATATTTCATGTATTCTACTGTAGCCGAATAGTATAAATAAAAATCAAAAATTACCGGGAGAAATCCCGGTTTTTTATATTAAGTCAGATTATGTATGTTAATTTACAGATCTTTTTTTTTATCTTAATATATGCTATAATCAAGTATAAGTAGAAGCACAGGAGACAATTATGAAATACAAAATGGTTGTATTGGATTTAGATGGTACACTTCTTAATGACGAGAAATTAATAAGTGATAAAAATGCATACATTCTTAATGAACTTCACAAGCAAGGCATACATATCGTTATAGCAACCGGCAGAAATTATTATATGGCGAAAACTCTAACTGAAAGAATTAAATCTGTGGAGCCTGTGATTTTAGCAAACAACGGAGCGGTTGTCAGACGTTATGTAAATGATGAGTTTATCGAAAGCAATTATTTGGATTTTTCGGTATTTGAAAGTATATATGAATTGGGTCTAAAACATAATTTAAACCCTATAATTCATGTCGATGAATACAATGAAGGATATGACCTTATTTACGAATGCGAAAATTACGAAGAGGAATATTTAGGTTATATTAAAAAGGATTATAAAAGAGCAAGGCATAAAGAATTTAAGTCTGATAAAATAAATAATATTTTATCGGTTTGCTATTTTAATGATTATCAAAAATTAATTGAACTTAAAAATGATATTGAAAAAATGCCCGGTGAATTCAATATAATACTAAATCAGAACATAAGCAAATGGTCCCTTTTGGAGCTTCTTAACAAGAAAGGATGCAAATGGTGTGCCTTAAAAAATTATACAAACAGTTTAAACATAAATGAGAGTCAGGTAATTTCAATAGGAGATGACAATAACGACATTGAGCTTATCAAAAATTCAGGTATAGGAATTGCAATGAAGAATGCAACAGATCAGTTGAGGAATGCCGCGGATTGCATTTCCCGATTTAATAACAATGAATCGGGAGTTTATTATGAATTGTCGGAAATATTTGAAATTATATAAAAATATTAAAGCTTTGTACATATTTTCATTCTTCACCAAATATAATGTATTAATATTATGCAATATTGAGGAGGAATTATGAGAATATTAACTGCAATAGCTTCAATTCTTATTATAATAGGAGCTTTGAACTGGGGCTTGTATGGAATATCAAAAATTGATATAGTGGAAAATCTGTTTGGGGGCTGGAAGAATAAATTAGGCAGAATTGTTTACATTTTAATCGGTATAGCCGGACTGTATTCGCTTTTGTATGTAATTTTTGCCTGAGGATACAGGCAGCAAAAAAACATGCCGCGGGCATGTTTTTTGTTTTCTGAGAAATGGGGTTAGGGTTATTTGAAAGGTGCCATTTTTGTCATTTTACTCATAATATGTCGGTGCTGCATATTATTTGTTACTAATTCAGCAGAGCCTAAAGCAATATTTGCCAATCCGAATCCGATTAATCCATTTCTGTAGGACTCCGGCAAATTTGTGTTTCTAAGAGCAACTCCAGTTGCTGTAACAACTGTACCCAATACAGCCGGAACGATACCTTCTTTTATTCGCATATTAAGCCTCCTTTATTTAAATTTGTATTAATATTATTTACAGTTAAGTAAAAAATAATTTTATTAATTAATGGTAAATTTATTGATAAAATCTATTAACTTAATTATAATGTTATAATAGAAAAATTATTTATAAAAGGGAAAAAATGATAAAATTATATAATGAATATTCGGAATATTTAAAATCAAAATACGGCGGGAAAGTATATAAGCTTCCTGTAAATATTCCATGCACC
>ENA-UOOK01005426-UOOK01005426.1-fermentation-metagenome-genome-assembly--contig:-NODE-5426-length-12817-cov-3.597085_pt1 | contig 12817 bp, 10 predicted proteins | sample MGYA00245777_ERZ724023 | MGnify/ENA primary metagenome ERZ724023 (study PRJEB28704, sample SAMN03018312) | fermentation metagenome | biome: anthropogenic terrestrial biome; feature: soil; material... | reverse complement strand
ATTATGAATGGACCGAAATGTATACCCTATTATGGATCTTCGCAATTATGGGAAGGACATAAAGGATTTTGTCTGGAGGATTGAGGAAGTTTTTATCAGGCTCCTTAAAGAGGAATATGATATTGAAGCTTCCAGAGAAGATAATAAATACACAGGTGTTTGGGTAGGCGATGAGAAGATTACTGCTATAGGTATAGCCGTGAAAAAATGGGTAACAATGCATGGTTTTGCTTTTAACGTAAACACTAACTTAGATCACTTTAAGTGGATTGTTCCATGTGGTCTTGCAGATAGGGGGGTTGTATCTCTTGAAAAAATTTTGGGCAAGCCTCAGGATTTTGATAGACTAAATGACCTTGTTGTTAAATACTTTTGCCAGGTATTTGATCTGAAACCAGAAATGGAGATTTTATAATGTGGGATAATAATGTCATGCAGGATAATAGAGTAATGCAGGATAATAGCAATAAAACTAAATTTAAACCGAAACCTGACTGGCTCAGAATAAGGGTTCAAGGTGACCATAAACTATCAGAAACAGAAGATATATTAAAAAGATTATCTCTTAATACAGTATGTGAAGAGGCTAACTGCCCTAATAGAATGGAGTGCTTTAATAAAAAAACAGCTACCTTTATGATATTAGGAAGAATGTGTACGCGAAATTGTACATTTTGCAATGTAGAGAAGAACTTACCACAACAAGTAAATCCTGAAGAACCGAAGAATGTTGCAAGGGCTGCAGCAGAAATGAACCTTAAGCATGTGGTTATAACCTCTGTCACAAGAGATGATTTATCCGATGGAGGAGCAGGACACTTTGCAAAAGTAATAGAGGAATTAAGGAAACTAGATAGCAAGGTTGCAATAGAAGTTCTTATTCCGGATTTCAAAGGAGATGAACAGGCTCTTTTAGAAGTAATAAAAGCAAGGCCGGATATAATAAATCATAATGTTGAAACGGTGCCTATGCTGTATCACGAAGTAAGACCTATGGCTGTTTATGAAAGGTCACTTAAACTTCTCTCAAATGTCAAAAAGTATAGCAACGATATTTATACTAAATCAGGTATTATGCTTGGTTTAGGGGAAGATATGGAACAAGTTAAAGAGGTTCTTAAAGACTTGAGAAAAGTAGAATGTGACTTATTAACAATAGGACAATATCTTGCTCCATCCAAAAGGCATCATCCTGTGATTGAGTACATTCATCCGGATATATTTGAGGAATATAAAAAAATTGCTTATGATTTAGGTTTTAAATATGTAGCTTCAGCACCTTTGGTAAGAAGCTCATATAACGCAGCTGAAGCTGTTAACAATTTACTGACTTAAGATGTTTTATAACTTGATTATAACTTGATAGCATGTTGACACATCACATACGCGGTGATAAAATATTACTAATGTATGTTACAAACTAACATTTACTGTGAGTAAAATGAAATAGTTTATTGTATGAAGTAGTATTAACTAATAATCTTATTCAGATAGTAATCTTATAGAAAAGGAGAGAAATACATGGCTGTACCAGTAATCATGCCCAGACAAGGGCAATCTGTTGAAAGTTGTATTATATCAAAATGGTACAAAAAGAAAGGCGATCAGGTAAAAGAGGGCGATATCCTGTTTACATATGAAACAGATAAAGCCACTTTTGATGAAGAAGCTAAAGCAGAAGGCACAATTCTTGAAATATTCTTTGAAGAAGATGATGATGTATCGGTTTTGACCAATGTTTGTGTTATTGGGCAGGAAGGAGAAAGTTTTTCTGAATTTGATCCTCGAGAACAAAAGGCACAAAGTGAACAAAGCGAACAAAAGCAAGTTTTGGAAGACAATTCGGCTAATAACACCCAAGAAGATATTCAAGACAGTAATATAGTATCTAAAAATAGTATTTCAGATATCCAGGCAGATGGAAAAGTAAAAATTTCACCAAGAGCAAGAAATTATGCTAAAAAAGCAAGTATAGATTATAGATATGCCACCCCGACAGGACCAGATGGAAGGATAATAGAGAGAGATGTTATTTCTCTTAGAGAAAATGGACCAATTTTTACTTTAACTGCAAAAGATGCAGCTATAAAAGCTCAGGTAGGTTTATCTGCACAAGGTACTGGTCTTGGAGGAAGGATCACATCTACAGACTTGAACAAAGGGACACAGCCTGAAGCAGGTATTAAAGATCAAGCTGCAGTTGCCTCAGCAACAATAGCAAATGCTATGCAAAGCGCAGATAATGAACCTGAATCAGTGGAAGTAAAACTTACAAACATCAGAAAAGTAATAGCAAAATCTATGCATCAGTCACTTTCATCCACTGCGCAATTGACATTAAATTCTTCTTTTGATGCAACAGAAATTATGAATTATAGAAAGAAAATCAAAGATAATAAAGATAAGTTGGGACTTCAGAATATTACATTAAATGACATAGTGCTTTATGCAGTATCAAGGACATTGATAAATCACAAGTCTCTCAATGCACATTTTCTTGATGACAAAATGAAATTGTTCAACATCGTAAATCTTGGAGTAGCAATTGACACTGAGAGAGGTTTGATGGTTCCTACAGTAATGTATGCGAATAAAAAGTCTCTTAATGAAATATCAGAAGAGGTTAAAAAGGTCGCTGAAGAATGCCAAAAAGGTACTATTAATCCTGACCTTCTAAAAGGTGGAACTTTCACGGTAACAAACCTTGGAATGCTAGATATAGAATCCTTTACACCAGTGTTAAATCCACCACAAACAGGGATACTTGGTGTTAATAATATTACCCAAAAAGTTCGAGAAGTGAACGGTCAATATGAGTATTATCCTGCAATGGGTCTTTCACTTACCTTTGACCACAGAGCAGTAGACGGAGCACCAGCTGCTAAGTTCCTCAAAGATTTAAAGAGCAACCTGGAGAACTTTAGTGTGCTGCTTGCAAGGTAGATGTACCTGGTACCGCCCGAATTATATCGAACGGTGTTGAATTTATTTAAATAATGGAGTTGATAAATATGCTATATGATCTAATTGTAATTGGAGGAGGACCTGCGGGCTATCTTGCAGCTGAAAGAGCTGGCCATGCAGGCCTAAATACGTTATTAATTGAAAAAAGGACAGTTGGAGGAGTTTGCCTGAATGAAGGATGTATTCCCTCGAAAACTTTACTGTACTCAGCAAAAATGTACGATAACGCAAGACACAGTGAAAAGTATGGTGTTGTTTCTGAGAATGTATCTTTTAATCATGGCAAGGTTGTTGACAGAAAAAATAAAGTTGTTAAAACACTTGTAGCAGGTGTCAAAGGTCAACTTAAGAAAAACAATGTTACTATAGTAGAAGGTCTTGGTGAAATATCAGGTAGAAGCAATGATGGATATGAAGTAAAAGTAGGCAATGAAAGCTACATTGGTAGAAGGCTGCTTATTGCTACAGGATCAATGCCGGTAATACCTCCGATTCTCGGAGTAAAAGAAGGAATTGAGAAAGGTTATGTCCTTACAAATAGAGAAATATTGGATTTGAAAGAAGTACCAAAGAATCTTGTTATAGTAGGTGGCGGTGTAATAGGACTGGAGATGGCCTCATATTTTAATTCAGCAGGAAGCAAAGTTACAATAGTAGAAATGCTTGATCACATAGCCGGAAATAATGATAAAGAAATATCAACCTTGCTAATGAAAAATTATGAAAAAAAAGGTATCATATTTAAACTCAGCTCAAAGGTTACAGAAGTAAAAGAAGATACTGTTGCCTATGAATTTAATGGTGAAAGCAATTCGGTTGAAGCTGATAAAATTTTAATGAGTATTGGAAGAAGACCTGTAACTCAGAACCTTGGTTTAGAGAAAATTGGTGTTGAAACAGAAAGAGGTTCTATTAAAACTGATAATAAGGGTCAGACTAATGTGCCGGGGGTATACGCTGCTGGTGATGTTAATGGTCATTCAATGCTGGCTCACACCGCTTACAGAGAAGCAGAAGTTTGCATAAACAACATCATTGGTAGAAAAGATATAATGAGGTACAATGCTATACCATATGTTATTTATACAAACCCTGAAGTAGCTGGTGTAGGGGAAACCGAAGAATCTGCTAAGCAAAAAGGGATGGATGTTGAGGTTGCTAATGTTTCTTTAAGATATAGCGGAAGATATCTTGCCGAAAATGAGGGTGGCGATGGAATCTGCAAAATCTTAGTGGAAAAGAATAGCCGCAGACTTGTTGGTGTTCACATGATAAGCAACTACTCATCAGAGATTATTTATGGTGCTGCAGTAATGATTGAAATGGAGATGAGAGTAGAGGACATAAAAGAGATCGTCTTCCCGCATCCCACAGTATCAGAAATTATAAGAGAAGGAATCTTCTTTTTCTAGAGTATGCCAAGGGGACGTTTTGTTTGCCACACAGATGGGATGATAATGTGAAAAATTAGAAGCTTGAAGTAAAAACTAATAGCTTATAAATAAATTTATAACAAAATTCGAAAAGAGGGGAATTTAATGCCTAAATCATTATTTGTTGATCCAAAGGAAATAAGAAAAAGTGGATATATAACTTTTAAAGATATTCCTGTAAATCAGTATAAGAAAACTATTGATGAGGAAAAAAGTAACTATTCAAAAGAAGACTTTCTGAGAATATTCAGAGATATGGCTATAATCAGAGAGTTCGAGACCATGTTAAATGCTATCAAAACAACAAGTGAATACAATGGAGTGCAGTACAGCCACCCAGGTCCTGCCCATCTTTCTTTAGGACAAGAAGCATCGGTAGTAGGACAGGCATACTTGTTGGATAAAGATGATTTTATTTTTGGCTCTCATAGAAGCCATGGTGAGGTTATTTCAAAAGGTCTTTCTGCAATTCAAAAGTTAAGTGATAACGAATTGCTTGATATAATGGAAAACTTTTTTGAAGGTAGAATTTTAAGAGTAGTTGAAGGTAAGCAGAAAAATAAAGGTAATGTTAAGGAATTAGCTATAGACTTTCTAATCTATGGTATACTTGCTGAAAACTTTGCAAGAGAAACAGGTGTAAATAAGGGTCTAGGAGGCTCTATGCACTTGTTCTTTACACCATTTGGTATCTATCCTAATAACGCAATTGTAGGTGGATCTGCAGATATTTCTGTAGGTGCAGCTTTGTATAAGAAAATAAACAGGAAAAAAGGGCTTGTAATAGCAAATATTGGTGATGGTTCATTAGGCTGCGGACCTGTTTGGGAAGCATTGTGCATGGCAACTATGGATCAATATAAAAAGCTCTGGGACGGTGAATATAAAGGTGGACTGCCACTTATAATCAACTTCTTTAACAACCAATACGGAATGGGTGGACAAACACGTGGAGAAACTATGGGTTATGATATGCTTGCAAGACTAGGAGCAGGTGTTAACCCAGAACAAATGCATTCAGAAAGAATAGATGGGTATAATCCTTTAGCAGTTATTGATGCTATAAAGAGAAAGAAAAAGATACTTGATGAGAAAAATGGTCCTGTATTGCTTGATACTCAGACATATAGATTTACTGGGCATTCACCTTCAGACGCTTCAAGCTATAGAAGCAAAGAAGAAATTGATGCATGGATGGAACAAGATTCGCTGATAAATTATAGAAAAGAGCTTGTAGATGCTAAAGTTGCTGCTGAAGAAGAATTTGATTCGATTCTTGAGGATGTTAAAAACCTAATAACTAAAGCATGCAAATTGTCAATAGATGATAGCATTTCACCAAGGATGGATTTGTCAAAAAATCCTGAAGCTATATCAAAATTGATGTTCTCTAATCTTAAAGTCGAAAAAATGGAGGATAGAGAATGTGAAGTATTGATGCCAAAAGAGGAAAACCCAAGGGTACAGCAAATTAAAAAGAAATCAAGATTTGGAATTGAAAATGGAAAACCGGTATCAAAAAATAAAGTATACCAACTTAGAGATGGGATATTTGAGGCAATTATTGATAAATTCTATACAGATCCTACATTAATAGCCTATGGAGAGGAAAATAGGGATTGGGGAGGAGCTTTTGCGGTATATCGTGGTCTTACAGAGTCCTTACCTTACCATAGATTATTTAACTCACCAATTTCGGAAGCAGCTATTGTGGGCTCATCAGTTGGATATGGAATGTGTGGAGGAAGAGCTATTACAGAATTAATGTATAGTGACTTCATAGGAAGAGCTGGAGATGAAATCTTCAATCAACTTTCAAAATGGCAGGCAATGAGTGCTGGAATTCTAAAAATGCCTATAGTGTTAAGAGTGTCTGTAGGTTCAAAATATGGAGCTCAGCATTCTCAGGATTGGACCTCATTGATTACTCATATACCAGGACTTAAGGTTGTATTTCCTGCTACGCCATATGACGCAAAAGGCCTTATGAATAGTGCTCTTGCAGGAACAGATCCGGTTGTATTCTTTGAGAGTCAAAGAATATATGACATTGGAGAGTTATTCCATGAAGAAGGAGTTCCTGAAGGTTACTATGAAATACCTATAGGTGATTCGGATATTAAAAAAGAAGGAAAAGATATCACAATACTCACTGTAGGAGCAACTCTTTATAGAGGTTTGGATGCAGCAAAAATACTTGAAGAAAAATATGGTCTTTCTGCTGAAGTTATTGATGCAAGGTCTTTGGTACCTTTTAATTACGAAAAGGTATTGGAATCTGTTAGGAAGACAGGTAAAATAGTACTTGCAAGTGATGCTTGCGAAAGAGGATCTCATTTAAAGGATATTGCGCAAACCATAAGTGAAGCAGCTTTTGACTATTTGGATGCACCACCGGTTGTAGTTGGCTCTAGAAATTGGATAACACCAGCTCATGAACTGGAAAACGAATTCTTCCCACAACCAGAGTGGATCGTAGATGCAATACACGAAAAAATACTACCACTAAAAGGGCATGTAGCAACAAATAATTTTACAGTTAACGAGCAAATTAGAAGGAATAAGTTAGGGGTGTAAGGTAAAGGGACACTCTTCTCCCGGGGACACTTCTCTCTCGAGGAACGGGTATTGCTTTTACGTTGAGAAATGTCTCCGTGTAAGGAAATTCCTTTTACGCTGAAGAGTGTCTCTTTTTGATAGGAAAATAATTTAAAGGTAATGTGAATTAGTTTGGATGTGATTAAATACATGAATGATAGACAACAACAGATATTAACCATAATGGAAGACGGTAAGGGAGAAGTTCAGCTTCAGGAACTAAAGCATCGGTTTCCTGATGTTTCAACCATGACATTGAGAAGAGACCTTATAAATCTCGAAAACGAAGGTTATCTTATTCGCACCTATGGAGGGGCTGTGAGTGTTAAGAAAGTGACTAACGGTATAATCGAAGAAGATGCCTACTCAATAAGGGCCACTGAAAATGTAGAGGCGAAGATGAAGATAGCTCAAAAAGCTTTACCTATGGTTGAGAAGGGACGGTCTGTATTTTTTGATGCAGGAAGCACCTTGATGTGTCTTGCTAGAATGATTCCTGATGATAATTTTTCAATACTAACCAGTGGTATAAATATTGCCCTTGAACTTGTTAAAAAACTAAGACCATCTGTAGTTACACTTGGTGGTCAAATTAATAGAAATTCACTTTCAGCATCAGGACCCTATGCTAATTCTATACTTGATAATCTTAATGTTGATTTGGCTTTCATGTCTTCATCAGGTTTTTCGCTAGACAGTGGCTTTACGGTTGGAAACATATACGAATGTGAGTTAAAAAGGAAAGTTGCAAAAAGAGCTCAGAAAGTAATATTGCTTATGGATACAAGTAAAATAAATAAAAATCTACCGTTTACCTACGCAAGCTTTGAGGATATAGATATATGGATATGTGAAAAATCCTTACCACCAGAAATTGAGGCTGAAGCAAAAAAGTTTGGGGTGGAAGTTTTACTTTAACCTAAGTGCAAATGAAATTGCTTTTAAAAATTATTGAGAAAGGTGATGATGAATAATATGGCACTAGCTAATTGCAGAAGACTGGAAGGTCAGGTTGCTATTGTTACTGGTTCAGCGCAAGGACTTGGTGAAGCGTTGGTTAAAAGATTGGATAATGAAGGCTGCAAGGTTGTGGTAGCTGATATAAACATTGAAAAAGCCGAAAAGGTTGCAGCAAGTTTGAGTGATGCAATTGCTGTTAGAGTTGATGTTAGTAGTGAAGAGCAAGTTGAGAATATGGTAAAGACAGCAGTGGATAAATACGGGAAGCTAGATCTGTTTGTTTCAAATGCCGCTATCCTAATTGCAAAATCTGCAGTTGAATTTACAGCTCAGGAATGGAAGAAGATGATGGAAATAAACCTTATAGGTTACTTTCTATGTGCTAGAGCAGCAGCAAAGGTTATGATCCCAAATAAGAAAGGAAATATAATTCAGATAAATAGTAAATCAGGCAAAAAAGGTTCCTATAAAAATTCTGCCTATGCTGCATCAAAGTTTGGTGGAATAGGTCTAACCCAGAGCCTTGCTCTTGAGCTTGCAGAGCACAAGATAAGAGTAAATGCAATTTGCCCGGGAAATTTACTGGATTCTCCTTTGTGGGTTGATAGTTTGTATGACCAGTATGCAAAAAATCAAGGTATTACAGTAGAAGAAGTAAGACAAAAATATTTAAACCAGGTTCCTCTTGGAAGAGGCTGTTCATATGACGATGTAGCTAATACCATGGTCTTTTTGGCATCAGAGGAAGCAAATTATATGACAGGTCAGGCACTAAATGTTACAGGTGGACAGGAAATGAGATAAAAGGTGATTGTATGAATAACAATGTTAACACAAATGAAAGTTCAATAATAAGTTACTCTCATTTTATAGATAACTTGAATAATGATGCTGTTACTATAAGATTAAAGAGTCTAAGACGATTGCGGAATTTAATAGATAAAGGTGAAACCTCAGAACCCGAAAGGGGAAATGATGTTAATAATCACATACATACAACATATTCCTTTTCACCATATTCACCAGCAAAATCTGTGTGGATGGCATATACATCAGGTCTTATTACTGCGGGTATAATGGATCATGATTCCATAGGTGGAGCGGAAGAGTTTATTGAAGCAGGCAGAATTATGAATATCCCAACAACTATTGGTGTTGAATGTAGGGCAGATTTTTCTTCAACACCATTAAATGGCAGACGTATCAATAACCCTGATCAGTCTTCAATTGCATATGTAACTCTTCATGGTATACCTCATACTAAAATAGATGTTGTAAGGAAATATTTCGTCCCATATACAAACGAAAGAAACAAGCGTAACAGACTTATGGTTGAAAGAATTAATAATCTGTTTGCACCTTTTAATATAAAACAGGATTTCGATAATGATGTTGTGCCTATTTCGAAATTTCACGATGGAGGGAGCATAACAGAGAGGCATATTCTTTATTCACTTGCTCTGAAGTTGATGGAGAAGTTTGGTAAAGGAGAAAACCTTACAGATTTTCTTAAAAACAAATTACATATTAAGCTTAAAGTTAACTTAGAAAATTATCTCATGGATGCAACAAATCCCTTTTATGAGTACGACTTGCTTGGCGTATTAAAAAGTGATTTAATAAGCTCAATTTATATTGATGCTAAAAAAGAATGTCCCGACATAAAAGAATTTATAGAGTTTTCCAATAGTATTGGAGCTATTTCAGCATATGCATATCTTGGAGATGTAGCTGATTCAGTGACAGGAGATAAAAAAACACAAAAATTTGAAGATGAATATATTGAAGAGCTCTTTGATATTTTAAAGGAACTTGGGTTTAATGCTGTTACATACATGCCATCTAGAAATACAAGAGTACAGCTAAAGAGAGTAAAAGCTCTATGTGAAAAGCATGGACTTTTCCAGATAAGCGGAGAGGATATAAATTCTCCCAGGCAGTCTTTTGTTTGCAAAGCTATGAGAGATGAAGAGTTTAATAATCTTATAGATTCAACTTGGGCTCTTATAGGACATGAAAAGGCAGCAACCAAAAATCTTGAAGATGCGATGTTTTCAAAGAAGACTATAGAGAAATATTTGAATCTTAATGATAGAATAGCCATATATAAAAACAAACATAATACTAAAATTTAAGTTTCAGTAATAAAATTAAAAATAATAGTAGATGAACAATAATTATACTAGGGGTGATGAGTTGTGATGAAACTTCTGGCTTTTGATTATGGAGCAAGTAGCGGTCGAGGAATATTAGGTACATACGATGGGAAAAAGTTATCTCTTAATGAAATCCATAGATTTTCAAGTGATCCAGTTATGCTGAATGGTACCTTCTACTGGGATGTTTTACGATTGTTCCATGAAATGAAAAAGGGGATTCTAAAATGCAGCCATGATGGACATGATAATATTTCCGGAATAGGTGTTGATACTTGGGGTGTTGATTTTGGGTTAATTGGAGCTTCGGGTGAACTTCTAGGAAATCCTATACATTATAGGGACATAAGGACACAGGGTATGATGGAGGCAGCATATAAAGTAGTGCCTAAAAAAGATATATATGAAGAAACTGGTATTCAATTTATGGTGTTTAACACATTATATCAACTCTTGGCCATGAAACTAAACAACTCTGCTTCACTTGAAAAAGCTGAAAAGATGTTGCTTATGCCCGATCTATTCAACTATTTTCTTTCAGGGGAAAAATTAAGTGAATATAGTATAGCAAGTACTACACAAATGCTAAATCCCAGAACAGGCAATTGGTCAGATTCACTGATTAAGGCGCTGGGAATACCAAAAAATATCCTTGCAGATATCATTGATCCTGGTACCATTATCGGGAAAATTACTAAAGATATTAAAGATGAGCTTTTATTAAAGAATGATATTCCTGTTATTGCAGTAGCAGGTCATGATACAGCTAGTGCTGTTGTATCTGTACCTGCACTTAAAGGCAAGTTTGCATATTTGAGCAGTGGAACCTGGTCTCTTCTTGGAGCAGAACTACCACAACCTATAATTAACGAAACCACCTTCAACTTAGACTATACTAACGAAGGTGGATATAATAGAACCACTAGATTGCTAAAGAATATCATGGGTTTATGGATATTCCAGGAGTGTAAAAGAGCTTGGGATAAGGTTGGTGAATGCTATAGTTACGATGAACTAGAAGAAATGGCAGAAAAAGCGGAAGCTTTCACTTGCTTTATAGACCCGGATGATGATACCTTCTATAGGCCAGGGAATATGCCTCAAAAAATTATTGATTTTTGTAAGGAAACAGGACAAAAAGCACCTAAAGATAAAGGTGCTATAGTAAGGTGCGTAATGGAGAGCCTTGCTTTAAAATATAATATGACACTTAAAGGGCTTGAAAAGATTGTAGGATATGATATTCCTGTTTTACATGTTGTAGGAGGTGGAGCAAGGAATCTTATATTGTGCCGTTTTACTGCAAATGCCACACAGAAAACTGTAGTTACGGGACCAATAGAAGCAACTTCAATTGGCAATTTACTCTGCCAACTTATGGCATTAGGAGAGGTTTCTGGACTTGCCGAAGCACGCCAGCTGGTAGTAGAATCTTTCCCAACCACCACATATGAACCCGCTGAAACAGACACTTGGCAAGACGCATACGGAAAATTTCAAGGGATAATAGAAATAAGGAAAAAGACAATTGCAATATTACAAAAATATTAAAACAGAACTTAATTATAATAAATTGGAACTATTAACTAATACCACCCGTCAAACTATGTAAAAGCATTAAACACAAAACAAACAATACATAATTGAAAGGGTGGTATTTTTATGAAAAAGATAATTTTTCTAATCCTAAAGAGACACTTTCTAAAGAAACTATTTTTATTAATGGGTATGATCAATTCAAACTACATACAAGAAAATAAAGAGGAACTAAAGAAACAAAATGACATCATTACAAACTATCAAATAAACCATTTTTATCAGCGAACCTATCAAAAGTTAAGGAAGATATTATTTGATACATTGCGTAATCTAAAAAATAGATGTCTAATTGATTATGAAGAATTAACTATGATTAATATTATTGAGCCAGATATAAACGAAATATTACATAATAATATAAGACCTGCTACCGATGAAGAAAAGAAAAACATATTAGCAATAAAGAAAATAGTACTTAATGAAATGAACCTAGATAGCATTACTTTAGTGTATTTAAAATTCAAGCATAAAGAATTTTACAATAGAGTAAATGAGTTATTAAAAGAGAACTATAATATAAATTATATATATACTGATATTAAAATAATATTTGTCAAGGATCATATAATACAAGCGTTGCAACAGGCCGAATTAAATATGCAACGAATAATGTTAAATGATAAAGTAATAAATGCAGTAAATGAGCAAGCAAAATATAATTTAGAAAAGAGCCAAAAAGAATATGATCAACAAATAGAAAAGTATATGGATGATATAATAGGTTTACCAAATAGCATAGCAATAAATAAATTCTTCAGATTAACTGAGGATAAATATCTTAATGCTCAATTTGAACTGGCAGAATTATTATTGAGATTAAAATAGAATAGAAATATAAAAATTGACTAATTAGAAGGACATATAGAGATACTATATAATATACCGTCTAAATAGTCAATTTTTAAAAATGCTTATATTATAGGTTATAAAGTGACAACTTTTCACTAAAATTAATCTTAAAAAATCTCAAAAAATATCAATTATCATGTTGACAACATTACAATACTTTGATAAAATAATAATAGAGATAGACATAAACCCCAACTACTTGATCTTTAAAAACAAAATATAAATTAAAAGGAGAGTGTTTTAAATGGCAGAGTTAAT
>ENA-UOOK01005424-UOOK01005424.1-fermentation-metagenome-genome-assembly--contig:-NODE-5424-length-12818-cov-5.897595_pt1 | contig 12818 bp, 10 predicted proteins | sample MGYA00245777_ERZ724023 | MGnify/ENA primary metagenome ERZ724023 (study PRJEB28704, sample SAMN03018312) | fermentation metagenome | biome: anthropogenic terrestrial biome; feature: soil; material... | reverse complement strand
TTAGCATTAGCAGGTTCATCCAAAGGCGGTCCTGCAAAGGTAGCAGTTATTGCCAGTGGTTTTTTAGGAAGTATCAATGGCTCTGCTATTGCAAATGTAGTTACGACAGGAACCTTCACAATTCCATTGATGAAGAAAGTAGGATACTCTAAAGAATTTGCCGGTTCAGTAGAAGCAACAGCATCAGTCGGCGGTCAAGTATTGCCGCCTGTTATGGGTGCGGCAGCCTTTATTATGGCAGAAATGGTTGGAATAAAATACAGTCAAATAATTGTTCATGCTGCGATACCGGCTATATTATATTATGTAGGTATTTTAATACAAGTCCATTTACGAGCTGTTAAGGAAGGGTTGACCGGAATACCTAAAGAAGATTGCCCAAAAGCAAGTAAAGTAATAAAAGAATGCGGACATCTTATTATTCCAATAATTATTTTAATTTATATGCTTATATTCACTGGAAGAACAGTTATTTATTCTGCCGTAGTATCTATAATTGCAACAATTGTCGTAAGTATGTTTAGAAAAAATACAAGAATGAGTTTTAAGGATATATTAGATGCCCTTGCAGCTGGAGCTAAAGGAACAGTCTCAGTTGCAATGGCTTGTGCAATTGTTGGTATTATAATTGCAGTTACGTCTATAACCGGTTTTGGATTGAATATGGCGAATGCAATAATACTGCTAGGTGATAAAAGTATAATAGCAACCTTAATATTTACTATGATTACCTGTATGATTCTTGGAATGGGTTTGCCAAGTATTCCGGCTTATATTATTACAACAACTATTGCAGCACCGGCATTAGTACAGTTAGGTATACCTGAAATTGTTTCGCATTTATTTGTATTCTATTTTGCAATGTTTGCCAATTTAACTCCACCGGTTGCATTGGCAGCTTTTGCTGCAGCAGGATTATCCGGGGGAGATCCTATGAAAACCGGAATTCAATCTGTCAAGTTAGCACTGGCGGGTTTCATAATTCCTTATATGTTTGTATATAACCCGGAATTACTGCTAATTAATACGACATTACCTGTTGCTTTAAGAATTGCCGTTACATCAACTATTGGAGTTTTTATGATAGGTATAGCTGTTGAAGGATATGTAAGAAAGAAGGTACCAATGATATTAAGAGCGATCACACTTGTTGGAGCTTTGCTTTTAATTACCGCTGATGTAAAACAGGATTTAATAGGACTTGTGATACTAGGGATTCTATTTATACAACAGAGCGGTAAATTAAAATTAAAAGCAGGAAACTAAAGGAAACAAATAAAATTGACTTTTAAGGTTAATATTATATGCTCCCATTGAAATAGTATCATGAAATAATTACTTCAATGAGGAGCATATTTTTATGCAAAAAACCCCTTGCATTTCTTTTTTAAAAATGTTAAAATAATCTTAAGGTCAAAGATAGTCAAAGTCAAAGGCAGTTAAGGACAAGACAAATAGACCAAGTAAGGAGGGATGAATTGTCAAATTTAAGTGATATAATTGAAGGCTTCATAAAAGAATTAATGGATGCTAACAATAATGATGCAATCGAAATTCAGAGAAATATATTAGCACAGCAGTTTGATTGTTCTCCATCTCAAATTAACTATGTTCTGACTACTCGTTTTACCAATGATAGAGGATATGTGGTTGAAAGCAGAAGAGGCGGAGGCGGGTATATACGAATTTTTAAGGTTCGCTCTTCAATGGAGGATGAACTTAAGCGTATATTGAATGAAACAATAGGAGACAGTATTACATTAAATAAATCAATTGATTTAGTCAATGCACTGTTGGAAAGAGAAGTAATAACAGAAGGTGAAAGAGCAATCATGCAAAGTGTTTTAAGCGACAGAGTTCTAAATATTGTTGCTTATGAGGATAGAAATAGGCTGCGGGCTGATCTTTTAAAAGAAATGATATTAGTATCCGTAGAAAATAATGATTATTAAATGATTGGAGGGGTAAATATGTTATGTAACGAATGCGGCAAGAATGAAGCAAATGTACATTTAACCCACATAATTAACGGAAAAAAGACAGAAAGTCATTTGTGCGAAGAGTGTGCAAAAAAGAACCAGACAATTTTAAACTCAAATTTTTCAATGGAGAATTTGTTCTCTGCAATGCTGAACAATTCTTTTAATAATAAAACATACTTACCTGCAAAGGGCTGCTCAAATTGCGGCATGACATACGAAAGCTTCAGGGATACAGGCAAATTCGGCTGCAGCCATTGCATTGATTCATTCAAGGGCAGGTTGAGACCTGTAATAAAAAGTATACAGGGATATGACAGGCATACAGGGAAAATTCCTAAAAGGGCAGGCGGAGATTACAAGGTTCAAATGGATATTGAAAGATTGAAAAATGATTTGAAAGGTGCTGTTGAAAGGGAGGAATATGAGCTTGCGGCAGAACTGAGAGATAAAATCTACGAATTGGAGAATAAAAAGGGGGATGAGCAATTTGAAAAATAATGATATTGCAATAACAAGCAGAATCAGACTTGCAAGAAATTTAAAAAATTACAAATTCCCCATAAATATGACTAATGCAGAATCAAACTGTGTTATTCAAGAAATTAATAACGCAGTAAGCAAGCATTATAAAGATTACAAGCTGACATATATGAAGGAGCTGTCCGATGTTAAGAAGAATTCATTGATTGAAAATCACATTATATCTCCTGCATTGGCAAATAAAAGAGATGTAGGTGCATTTCTTCTAAGTCCCGACCAAAAAACTGCAGTTATGATAAATGAGGAAGACCATATAAGAATTCAAACCATAGAAGACGGGTTATCCTTGAAAGAATGCTGGAAATTAAGCAATGAAGTGGATGATATTATTGAAGAAAATGTTGAGTATGCATTTGACAGGGAATTAGGATATATTACAGCCTGCCCCACTAATTTAGGAACGGGTATGAGAGCATCCGTAATGCTGCATTTGCCGGCACTGTCAATAACAAATCAGATTGATAAACTTCTATACGGGGTTTCCCAATTAGGAGTTGCAGTCAGGGGGGTATATGGAGAGGGAACAAGCTCAATAGGTCATTTGTATCAAATTTCAAATCAGGGAACATTAGGTGTTTCTGAAGAAACTTTAATTGATAAAATCACTCAAATTGTAATGCAAATTATTGATAAGGAAAAAAACACAAGAGAGCACCTGTTGAAGAATAATTATGATGAATTGGAAGATGATTTTTACAGGGCATACGGATTGCTTACAAATGCAAGAAAAATATCGGTGGATGAGGCAATGAAGTTATTGTCACTTATTAAGCTTGGAAGTGAAATGGGAATAACTCCAATGGTTAAGGGTAAGAATATTTATCAGCTTATGATTTGGAGCCAGCCAAACAACATTTCAACTATTGAAGCTGAACTCTCACCAAAAGAAAGAGATAAAAAAAGAGCAGAAATAATAAGACGTGAATTATTGCGTTGAAATATATAATACAAAAAGGAGATGAAAGATATGATGGGCGGATTAAATAATTCTGCAAGAAATGCACTATCCTTTGCTCAAGAAGAAGTAAAAAACTTAAGACAAAATGTTCTTGGTACGGAACATATTTTATTGGGACTGATGATAGAAGAGGAAAGTATTGCAGGGAAATTACTAAGAGATAAATTAGATATTGATAAAGTAAGAGAAATAATTAAAAATTCAACCGGTATGGGTGACTCTATACCTGAATACATTACCATAAGTCCAAGAACCAAGAATATATTGGAGCTTGCGCGTCAATTTGCAGCACAGCTTAAAATGCCTTATGTTGGCTCAGAGCATATTTTGTTGGGACTTATAGAGGAAGGCGAAGGCATAGGAGCGCAAATTATTAAATCAGTTGTAAATTTAAGGGACCTAAAGAATGAAGTGCTGATGGCAATGCAAGGTGGCGGAACCGGTCAGGAACCGGGCAGCCCGAATATTGACGGCGGTATGGCACAGCAAAACTCAAATACTAAGACTATAGATAAATACGGCACTGATTTAAATCAGCGTGCAAAGGAAGGCAGGTTAGACCCTGTTATCGGAAGAGAAGATGTAATTCAAAGGGTAATTCAAATTTTGTCAAGACGAACTAAAAATAATCCTTGCTTAATCGGCGAGCCCGGTGTAGGTAAGACAGCCATTGCAGAGGGTTTGGCTCAGGAAATTATAAAAGGCAGCGTTCCTGAAACATTGAAGGATAAGCGTGTAATTACTTTGGATATGGCAGGGATGGTAGCCGGCTCAAAATACAGAGGAGAATTTGAAGAAAGACTTAAAAATGCAATTGATGAAATAAAGGCAGCAGGAAATATTATATTATTCATAGATGAACTGCATACAATAATCGGTGCAGGAGCTGCAGAAGGGGCAATAGATGCATCCAATATTTTAAAACCCGTATTGGCAAGAGGCGACCTTCAAGTTGTGGGTGCAACTACTATAGACGAATACAAAAAACATATTGAAAAGGATGCAGCTCTTGAAAGAAGGTTCCAGCCAATAATAGTTGAAGAGCCCACAGTTGATGATACCGTTAAAATTCTTAAGGGATTAAGAGATAAATACGAAGCACATCACAAGGTTGCAATCACGGATGAAGCAATAGATGCGGCGGCAAATCTTTCACACAGATATATTTCCGACAGATTCCTGCCTGATAAGGCGATAGACTTAATAGATGAAGCTGCTTCAAGGGCAAGATTAAAATCATCAACTGCTCCTAAAGAATTAAAGGAAATGGAAGACAAAATTAAAGAAATTGATACTGAAAAAAGAACTGCAATAAACAATCAGGATTTTGAAAAAGCAGCGTCATTAAGGGATGAAGAAAAGAAGCTGTCAGATGAACTGGATAAGCAAAAGAAATTATGGGCTGCAAAAAATTCAAAGGATATAAAAATTGCTTACGAAGATATTGCCGATGTAGTATCTCAATGGACAGGTATTCCCGTTAAAAAGCTTCAAGGTGATGAATCAGAAAGACTTCTGAATATGGAGGAAATTCTTCATAAAAGAGTTATAGGTCAGGAACCGGCTGTTGAAGCATTGTCAAAAGCAATCAGACGTTCAAGAGTTGGCTTAAAGGACCCTAAAAAGCCAATCGGCTCATTTATATTCTTAGGTCCTACGGGAGTAGGAAAAACAGAGCTGTCAAAAGCATTGGCAGAAGCTATGTTTGGCGATGAGGACGCAATGATAAGGGTTGATATGTCGGAATTTATGGAAAAACATTCAGTGTCAAAATTGATAGGCTCACCTCCGGGATATGTTGGTTTTGATGACGGAGGTCAATTGACCGAAAGAGTAAGAAGAAAACCATATTCGGTAATATTGTTTGATGAAATTGAAAAGGCCCATCCGGATGTATTTAACATTCTTCTTCAGATACTTGAAGATGGAAGACTTACTGATTCCCAGGGGCGTGCGATAGACTTCAGAAATACAGTAATAATTATGACATCGAATGTAGGTGCCCGTTTAATTACCGAGCCAAAACGATTAGGCTTTTCTACAGGAACAAACACTATAGCGCAAAATTATGAAGAAATGAAGAGCAATGTAATGGGAGAACTTAAAAAGACATTTAGACCTGAATTTTTGAACAGGGTAGATGAGGTTATTGTATTCCACCCACTTGCTGAAGAACATCTAAAAGAAATTGTAAGTATTATGATAGATAGCCTGGCTTTAAGGTTAAAACAAAATGGAATAATTATTGAAGTCACAGAAACTGCAAAACTTCATATGGCGAAGAAAGGGTATGACCCTGTTTTTGGGGCAAGACCTCTTAGAAGAGCCATTCAAAATATAATTGAAGATAAGCTTGCAGAAGAAATACTAGAAGGAAAAGTTAAAGCAGGAGATAAAGTTGTGATAGATAAAGATGCTGAAGAGGATAAAATAGTTTTTAATATTGATTCAAGCGAAAAACCTATATTACAAGTTACACAAGCATAAGGTGGCAGGGGTGTGGCTGGGGACATTTTAAATGACATGCTTTGAAGAGCAGGACATTAGAAGTGTCCCCTTACTTGTCCCATTTTTTAAGCTTTTTCCAACTCATTTATGCTAATTTCCCTAGTATGAGAAGTATGATTCCAGTTTCTGTTATTTTTACTAAAAAAGCCATAGATAGTAATTGGAACCCACGTGAGGCAATACACGGGATATACTAAGAAACCTAATACTACGATAGGATTAAACTTTTTCTCTGACATAATAATAAAGGGCCCATATAAAAATTGAAATATAACATATATTTGCCATAGCGTTGTTGGAAATACATATCTTAAATTGTAAAAAGGAGACTCCGGATACACAGTTTGTATCCACATCATAATAGTTGCTAACCCTAAAAAGATAAATCTTAAAGGCTGAAACAAGTAGAGAGCACAATCAAAAGATATCAGATTAGATTCTTTAATTGCCTTCTTAAATAAGGACATCAAAAATCTGGATGCACAATCTGCATGACCTTGCATCCAACGCGTGCGCTGTTTCCAGGATTGTTTAAGAGTTATAGGTTTTTCATCATAGACTACTGCGTTATGCGCCCATGCAACTTTTATATCATTTAATGCCAATTTCATTGTAAATTCAAGATCTTCGGTAAGACAGGTTGCACCCCATCCAATTTTCTCTAGAACATTAAGATCCACACAAAAACCAGTACCACATAAACCACAGGTAAGACCCAAATTATATCTTGGAAGCTGAAATATTCTATTAGATAACCAAAAAGCAATAGAATAAGAACAGGTTATCCAGGAATCAAATGGGTTTTTGCTATCTATATAGCCTTGAACAACTTTGTAACCTTTGGATAACTGTTTATTCATTTCACAAAGAAAGTTGGATGATACAAGGTTATCAGCGTCAAATATACTTATTGCATCATATTTATTTTCAATAGTATAAATCTTATTAAACATCCACTCTAGTGCATATCCTTTTCCTCTTTCAACATTATTCTCTCTAACAAAAACTTTTGCTCCATGTTTTTCCGCGATCTCTGAAGTTTTGTCAGTACAATTATCTGCTATTACAAAAACATCATAAAGTTCTTTAGGATAGCTTTGTCTAAATAGTGAATCAATAATATGTGCAATAACAAGCTCCTCATTATGAGCAGCGATAATAAGAGCAAACTTTGTTTTCGGAGGATAGTTTAGAGTAGAAATTTCTTTCTTCTTGAACCATCCAAACATGGATATACTAAAAAAATAGCATCCAATGATGAAAATGAATACTTGTATTATCTGAGTTATTGTATAAATCATTATGTCTAAATTTGATTTCATGTTATTCCTCCATAAATGCACATTAATAATTATTAATATAACTAACTAATATTAGCAAGCGTATTTTTACAAACCTTATTATATTTTGTGCTATATAAGACAAAATATTTATATGGAATAAGAAAGTACAAATTTACTTGGTGTACATTTTCTATAAAATGAGTTTCAGAAATTGCTACTATGATTTGAAAATTACAATAAGTGGGTTTTCAAAAAATGGACTTTAAATTGGAAAATTGTTATAATAAATTAGGTAAACGATTTTTACGCAAGAACTTAGATTCTGCTGCAAAATTGAATGTGTCGACGCCGAATGAGTTTATGCAATAGAATCATATAAATCCACAAACTATGGAGGGCGATTATATAAAAACATATTTTAATAATGCAATAATTGGAAATTCCAGCATGCTTGGTTGTCTTTCAGACAGAGGAGAACTCGTAAGATTATTTTGGCCGAACATTGATTATCCTCAGCACATTGAAAAATTTAAAGTTGGTATATTTTTTGGAGACAGGAAATATAGCACCTTATGGTTGGACGAAGAAGTTTGGCAATGTAGACAACATTATATTGAACATACCAATGTTTTGCAAACAATATACCATAACAAGGACATTGGTATGGTTATAAGTCAGACAGATTTTGTTTTACAAGAAAAAGATGTGTTGGTAAGGTTATATGGAATTGAAAATATCAATGCAAAACCAGATAATAATGCAAAACCAGAAAATGAAATAGATTTAGGTATTATCATATATTCTTCATTTATAAGTAATAATCAGGATATAAGAGGGTCTCTATTTGATGATCATAACGAAGCATTAATTCATTATCGACATGGCTATTATCTATCAATATCCTCTAATACACTTATTCATAAGTTCCAACTTGGGAATAATCCGTTAGAAGCTGCAAGGAGTACGGATTTGCATGGATTCGAGTCAGTAGGCATGATGCCTGATGCAGCTGTTTCATGGATAGTAGGAAGTATAGCTCCTGGCACCAAAAAGTCCTTTGCTGTATATATATGTGCTTCAGAATCTTTGAAAGAGTTGAAGAGACTTACAAGTGCAGTGAGAAACTATGATATGTTCCTCGAGCTTGAAAAAGTAAAGAATTATTGGAAGAGTTATATCAATAGTGCAAAGACAGTATGTATGGGAAATGAGTCAATAGATAATTTATATAAACGTTCGTTGCTGGTTTTCAAGCTTATGGCTGATAAAGACACAGGTGGATTACTAGCAGCTCCGGAAATAGATGAACACTTTACAAAATGTGGCAGGTATGCATACTGCTGGGGAAGGGATGCAGCATTTATTACAAATGCCCTTGATAAATGTGGTTTAGCAGATGTCGTAGATAAATATTATGATTGGGCAGTTAGAACTCAGGATGAAAATGGTTCGTGGCATCAAAGATATCATATGGATGGAAATTTGGCTCCAGCATGGGGGCTTCAAATAGATGAAACTGGGACATTGATCTGGGGAATGCTTCAGCATTATTTTGCTACAAAAGAAATTAGTTTTTTAGAAAGAATGTGGCCTAGTATAGAAAAAGCAGTAGACTTTATGGTAGCCTTTATTGATGTGGAAACGGGATTGCCCAAACCCAGCCATGACCTGTGGGAAGAAAGGTGGGGTGAGCACACTTACTCTTCAGCTGCTGTATATGGCGGCATGATGGCAGGTGTAGAAATTGCCAAGCTCCTTGGAGTGCAGCAAAAGATTACTGTGGAATGGGAGGAAAAGGCTAATAAAATCAAAGAATCTACAGTTAAGTTTTTATGGAAGCAAGAGCATGGGAGATTTATAAGAAGCATAAGAACGAAGCTCAATCCATGGGGTGAAGAGCATTCAAATGATAAAATACTAATTGAAGTGAATCAAAAAGGTGATTATAGGGATGTTACTCTGGAAGACTGGATAATTGATGTAAGCCTTCTTGGAGTAAGTGTGCCTTTTAATATGTTTGAAATTAATGATCACATGGTAACATCAACTGCTGAAGCTATAGAAACTGCACTCACTTACAGGGAAAACGGTGGAATTGGGCGATATCAATATGATAATTACATGGGAGGAAATCCGTGGATTATTGCAACATTATGGGTAGCCCTTTACCATGCGAAGAAAGGTAATGATGAAAAAGCTGCAGAATATTTGAATTGGGCAGTAAATTCCCGTACTCAGCTTGATTTTTTACCTGAACAAGTTAACAAACATACAGGGGAACCTGCCTGGGTTATTCCGCTAACATGGTCTCATGCTATGTTTATACTAGTATTATTTGAACTAACCAAAGCAGTGAAGGGGAGTAACTATGAAAACTAAAACTATATATAAATGCTCAAATTGTGGTCGCCAGGAATCAAAGTGGATTGGAAGATGTCCGAGTTGCCAAAGTTGGGATACAATGGAAGAAACAATTATTGAAACAAGCAAAAATGCTTTGTCTAAAAACGCAAACAAAAAGAAGGCTGTTGCGACAAGATTGCTAAACGTTGAGGGTAGTGATAGTGATAGAATTGTTACAAGTATTAATGAGTTTAATAGAGTTATGGGTGGTGGAATCGTAAAAGATTCAATCACAATAATTACATCTCAGCCTGGAGGCGGCAAATCTACTTTGGTGCTAGCAGTAGCAAATGATATTGCTTCTCAGGGGTATAAGGTGCTTTATGCATCTGGTGAGGAAAGTGAAAGCCAGATTAAAAATAGAGCAGATAGAATTTTAAGCAGCATTCATGAAAATTTATGGATATTATCAGATACAAGCATGGATAATGTCTTGCAAAGTATTAATGAGATTGACCCTGAGCTTATAATTATTGACAGTATTCAAACATTTACATTAGAAGCCTTCGCAGGTTCACGGGCAGGTTCTCCTACTCAAACTATGGAATGTGCTAATGAACTCTCAAGTGTTGAGGGCACTAGAGCATTTAGTAGATGCTGTACTATATATTGAAAGTGAAAGCAATGATGAACTAAGGTCACTCTTATCTACAAAAAACCGTTTTGGCAGTACAGGAGAGATGGGTTTTTTCTCTATGCGTGAACAGGGAATGGTATCAATAGATAATCCATCTGAATATTTTATGACCAGTAGAGCTGATGATGATCTAGTATCAGGTAGCGCTTTAACGGTAGTGAAAGAGGGAACAAGGCCAATAATCGTTGAGATAGAAAGCTTAGTTACAAAAACATTTACTCCATTTCCGTCAAGAATAAGTGAATCACTTAAAAGAGAGCAACTAAGTACTCTTATATCGATTCTAGAGCAAAGAGGTCGAGTTTCATTGTATGATAAGGATATTGTGGTAAAAACAACAGGAGGTTTGAAATTTAAAGAACAAGCAGTTAATTTATCAGTAATAATTAGCATAGTATCTTCAGTGTACGATAAAGGAATTTCTAATGATACTGTATTTATCGCTGATGTTGGTTTGACTGGTGAACTTAAGAAAGTTCCATCACTTGATCTAAGAATCAGAGAACTAGACAGAAGAGGATTTAAAAGAGTGTATATCGCTAAAAATGCCCTTAGCAGAACTTTGAAAGTTAGTAATATAAAAATTATTGAGCTTAAATCTTTACAGGAAGTTATAAATCATGTATTCTCTAAATAGAAGAGAAGGACAAAAAGAAAGGGATGATAATATTTATGGATGAGATACTTATAAAATCATCAATTGATGGAAGTCAGCAACCATCACTATTCCATAAGGTAGATAGTAATATGGGAAAACCCTTATTGGTAGGGTTACACACCTGGAGTGCGGACAGGTTTAATCAGGAAAAGAATATGCTCCCTTTTGCTGAGGAGTTGGGGTGGAATTTATTGCTTCCAGAGTTCAGGGGGCCCAATTTAAATAGCAACACCATTGGAACAAAAGCTTGTGGGTCTATATTGGCAAAACAGGATATAATAGACGCTTTGAATTATGTGCTAACTAACTATGAAATTGATAAAAAAAATATATATCTGCTCGGAGGAAGCGGGGGAGGTCATATGGCTCTTTTAATGGCAGCGTATAAACCACTGATATGGAAGGCAGTTGCTTCTTTTTGCCCCATCACAGATCTATCAAAGTGGTATTACGATAACCCCAGTTATACTCCGCATATTCATTATTGTTGCGGAGGCAAGCCTGAAGGGCAAAATATGAAAGAGTATGTGGAACGGTCGCCTATAAGTTACATAGACCAAATTGCAGAAAGCAATACTAAAATATTCCATGGCAAATATGATAAATCCGTACCTTTTACTCATAGTTTGAATCTTTATTATCAATTAAGCCATAAATATCCTAAATCAAGAGTCTTTCTGGATATTTTTGATGGAGGTCATGAGTTGAGGTTAGATGATGCTAAAATATGGTTTTTGTCCCAAGGGGATGATTTAAAATGTGGTAAAAGTGGTAAGGGCGACAATAATACAAAAGTCCTGACAAAATGAATTTCTTCCTCCAAATCAAATCTTCATAAAACATATGTTAATATAAGTGTTGAAAATGGTATTATATTAAATGTTAGTAATGCTGAAAGGTTAGCATCGAAAGTGAGGTTGTAGTTCACTTTAGTGATGAAGAAGCTTACCAGGCGGAAATCGGCTATCCCGGGATAGAACGGTTATTTTTAACTTTTCTAAAGAAATGGCCCTGGAAATGGTTAAAATTATGTCCGGATTGGAAATGGACGATATAGATAATTTTGTTTCCTCCGCTTTGGGAGAGGTGGGTAATATCATTTCCGACAATGCGTTAACAATCCTAACCAAAGGTAATTATAAGTGCGATTGAAGATGGGTATAGAAATGGATATAAAGATCGATATGAAGACGTTTGTAATAGCTATAATAGGGAGGAGGCAGGTGCTTTCTCCCATGGTTGAAGTCATGAGTCTCTATGCCTCAAGGTTATGAACAAAAAGAAAAAAATTATTATATTATTATTCTTCGCTGCAGTATTAGTTGTGCTGGTTACATCAGCGTTTTATAATGGGCTGATAATAAGAAAATATACTGTTAAAAGCGATAAACTGGTAGAAAACCAGGGTGCAATGATAGTGTTGATTTTTGATTTGTATAGCCATGTTTACGGAGAAAACCAAAGCCACGTAATCGGTTTAATAAAAAAGCAGGCTCCTGATATCATTGCTTTAGCTGGTGATATTGCTGATGATATAGCGGATATACAAGGAGCCGAATTATTTTTGAGAGCAATACAGAATATTGCTCCAATATATTATGTTACAGGAAATCATGAAGTACGGTCTGGTAAAGCTGACGAAATTTAACCCGCCTGAGGTAGTTGTTATTGATGTAGTGAGAAAATAATCATCTAAGTAGATATATTTTTTTGCGTTATACCTTGACAGGTGAGGTATAACGTGGCATAATGTATATCAGAAAGAGTGGTGATAATACTGTGCCAATTGCATCAGATATGATAAGAGGGCACACTGATACAATAATTTTAAGACACCTGTTACAGAAGG
>ENA-UOOK01005423-UOOK01005423.1-fermentation-metagenome-genome-assembly--contig:-NODE-5423-length-12820-cov-5.533098_pt1 | contig 12820 bp, 17 predicted proteins | sample MGYA00245777_ERZ724023 | MGnify/ENA primary metagenome ERZ724023 (study PRJEB28704, sample SAMN03018312) | fermentation metagenome | biome: anthropogenic terrestrial biome; feature: soil; material... | reverse complement strand
GTGGGTAATGTAGGTCGGCCGCGATGGACACATAAGCGGCGACGCCGTTGCACTGGCCAGCCACCAGATCAAAGAAAACTGCACGGCAGCGCTGCCGATTAGTGACACCGTCTGCCCGCCGGCGATGATGAGAAAGTCCCGCTGCCAATTGTTTTCTTGCTGGTGATTCATAAGTATCGTCTCCTAGTTAAAAAATAATCTGTCATTCTCCCGCTTTAATTCCTGCTAATCCGGCTTAGGGGCGCTACTTCAGTACGCCTTCGATGCTTGTCGTTCTCCCGGCTTTAATATCCGGCCGAATTGGTAAGATGCGCCGCTCCGAATGACCAGCGTAAATAACCGCCAAAACTTTCCCTCACTCCAGCTCGATTTTCCCCTTTCGCTTGCCTCAACTTGCCCCAGCTTGCTAGGGTGGGCGACTTGTCGCTCATCGCTCGTATGAATAATTGCCTTTGCCAACCTTTAAATATCCGGGTAGAATAGTGTTCTCCGATGACTTAAATTCTTGACATAGTGTTCTTTTTATTACCATTTTAGCATAACGCCTTAAGACAGTCATCGTTTCGTTTTTTCTCCCTTATTTACAGCAAGTGAAAATCTACCATGCCTGCCGGACGATCTGCCTTAACAGACAGCGATTCTTCCCGCAGCTTTGGCTTTTTTTACGGCGGGTAAATGCCGGAAGTTCCATACCACCGGAGCTTCCCAACCGGACTGCACACAATCAAGGATCAGGTGAATATTATATATAATAATTTTTTTGAATGGAGATATTTAAATGGGATTTTATATTAGCGTAGAGCCGAATGCAAGAATCTATGTGGAAGATCTTAACCCGGCAAGCAATAAGATAATACTGTTTGTGCATGGATGGCCGGGAAACCATAATCTCTTTGAATACCAATTTAATCAATTGCCGAAAATGGGATACAGATGCATCGGCATAGATTGCAGGGGATTCGGCCGTTCAGACAAGCCCTGGTTCGGCTATGATTATAACCGGTTGGCGGATGATCTACGGAGTGTGGTTGACGCCCTTAATTTACAAAACTTCACCCTCGGGGGACATTCGACCGGTGGAGCGATTTGTGTCCGGTACATGTCGAGACATAATGGTTATGGTGTATCAAAACTTGCTCTTTTCGCTGCGGCAGCGCCCAGTCTGATCCGGCGCCTATATTTTCCATATGGTCTACCAAAAGAGGCCGTGTTAAACATCATCCAAGGAATCTATACCGACCGCCCTAAAACATTGCGCGAGTTTGGAAAGATGATCTTTTATAATCCCGTTAGCAATGCCTTATCAGATTGGATTTTCCAGCTAGGTCTCCAGGCAGCCAGTTGGTCGACGGCAGCTATCGCCCATACCTGGCTGGATGAAGAAGGCTTATTTGACGACCTGACAACCATTAATGTTCCCACCCTGATCCTGCACGGCCTTAATGACCAAGTATGTCTATACCCGTTAGCTATTGCCCAGAGGAACAGTATCAAAGATTCTATGCTTGTACCCTTTGATGCCTGTGGCCATTTTCTCTTCTACGACCAGCGTGAAAAGTTCAATCAAGAGTTAATTCGTTTTATTAAAGAATAAAAAACCCGCTCTTTTTAATAAAAGCGGATTACCTTTCTTGACTGCTCCTTTAATCCGTCCGGCAGAACACCATAGGGCTAATCTTTATTTTTCCCAAACGCCTCATCGGAAAATTTTGAAAGATCTCGTACCTCCTTTGGGATTACGATCTGCCCTTTTGGTCCAACCTTAACTGAACCTATATATTTGCCCTCAATCTTTTCATTAGGTAGCCTCATACTATTATCCATATATCGTCTCTCCTTCTATCCACTGTTTATGGGCATAACTATCTATCTGCCGTAATACTGGTTATACTTGTAATACCCATTTATATCGAGTTTATCACATGCTATTTTTTATATTTTTTGGTTACGTTTTCACCATTATCTTTGTTGTGTTTTCCAAGCGACGGTTCTTTCGTCGTCGGAGCTTCGTAGAACCTTGATGTATCACACCACGGATGTTGTCCAATGGCGATATATCTCTAGCCGTATTTTTACGATGTATGTTCGGTGCAAAGATACTAAGAAAACCAATCAATTGCGCACTCGGAATATTCGGGGCAGTTTCTAATTGAAATAATAGATATTTGTTCATCCATTTGAAATATCTCCTTCGGCCAATATATTGTCCGAAAAAGCGATTTGTCGATCAAGCCAAGTGAGCAGATCCTCGATGACCTGGTCACGATTAACCTCATATAGCTTTTGGTTGTTTCCCCTCAAGGAACCACTTATAGACAAAAATACTCTCCCCATCACGGTTCATCAACAGGAAAGGTGGCCGGGAAAATTGGCTCAACAGTAGATAATCTTAAAGATGCGGCTATTTCACTTTCTTTAGGAAAACATATATCGTACGATCTTGTTTAAAATAATATTGACGCCCCAAAAGTAATACTATCAAGAGATTCTTCTTGCTCAAATTCTATTGGTATTTCTGCACCAAATGGATCTTTTTCTGCATTAATCTCTAATTTTGTTATGTTCTTCTTATATCCCCCAACCAATGCTATGTTTTCTGTTATTAAATACTTGGCTTTAAAGGATAGAGCAGATATTTTAACTGCCGAACTTTTAATGGAAATATCTTGTTCTCCTAAATCTTCTTGAATAACCCTATCTATATCTCTACCGTTCAGTTCATAAGCAATGGAGAATAACGCTAATTTGTACGAACCTTCAATACTGAATCTATCGCTGAAAGGTACTTTTGCTTCCACACCAGGAGAGATTCCGGATATTCTCTTATTATTTAATGAGTCTTTCATATTCATTTCGTCTGCTGAAATAAATGGGAGAAGCGAAAATTCATTAATGTTAAATCTATAACCCACTATAAAAGATATTGTCTCCAAATCCTGTGTTGCCGAAAAGTTTTTACTTTTTTTAATTTCACCGGTCCCTACTTCAGCACCTAATAATAGGTCCGATAAATATAGTCTTCCTCCAAAGGCATGTAAGGAGAAATCGGTTTCAACCTTTTCAGCTTCCGAAGCTTTTAGGCAAAATTTTCCAGTAAAAAACCCATCATAATAAACTTCAAATGCGCCCAATGTACAAGGTGCATATAAAAAAAGAAAACCTAAGCACAGAACAACTACTAAGATCTTTTTCACATTCTTCACCTCTTAGTTTTTTTAATAATAATATACGATTAATATTATATCATAATTAATAATTTGTCAACAATTCACTATTGTCCCTTTTGAATGATCGTAGTTAGTGCCGGCATTGAATCAATCTCAGCCAGTCAGCTTAAACCCTAATTTTTTCATTATTATCCCGAACTATCACATGGAAAGATCGTCGATTGCTTGAACAGCTAGTTCTAATGCTTTAATTCTTCGTTCTAAAAGCGTCCTTTGGGGACTTCCGACCTTTGACTTAGCATAAATGTTTTCAACCGATGGGAATAGACCAGTAAGGATAGTGCGGGCTTCAACCAACTCTTTCTGGGAGTATTGATGGGTTTTTTCATTCCAAATGCTCTCTAGCATGGCAAGGCCAATATTAAGCGCCTTGAGTCGTTTCTTTATTAAGGTAGTATTTGCACCTTTCTGCGTCATCCCAGCCAAGGCCTTTTCTGTTTTCTTGATTGATGATTGAAGGGATTTTATTGATTCCTCTTTAATCATATTCGATATTTGGTGCATTTCCACATCACAACACCCCTTGTATAGTCAATATCATTATGTTAATTATATCATTCTCGTAGGAAAGGAGAAAATTATGTCGCAAAGAAAAAAACCGGCAAATATATGCCGGAACATTTAGCCGGGGAGCGGCAAAACCCTCGGAGGGCTATATTTTCAGTCAAACACCCCGCATGTAATCAAGAGACAAGCGGGGTGTTTTCTTACTCCAAGGATTTTAGCGCATGGTTTTACCCGGGATATTACCGGCCAGCTATTAATGGGTGCTTTTTGTCTTGCCGAAAAGCTTTGTTCTGCTTAGTATTTAATAAATTTCTCTCCTAGCACCCCACAAATATTGCACTTATCAGGCTGGGATTTTTCAATATTTCCACAGACCGGACAGAGGTAATAGAAGACTTCTTCAGTCTGATCAAGGTTTTCTAAGGCTTCCTGGTACAGCTTGGCATGAACCTCCTCCGCTTTCATCGCAAAGTTAAAAATCGTAAGCGCCGCTTTATTTCCGATTGCTTCGGCTTCCTTCGCAAAAGGCGGATACATCTCCTTGTACTCGTAGGTCTCTCCGGCAACCGCATCTTTCAGATTATCGGCGGTGGAACCAATCTTCCCGGCTACTTCAAACTCTTTTAAAGCATGAAGGGTTTCAGCGTCCGCGGCCACTCTAAACAGTTTGGCCGCATTCATTTTTCCGTCTTGCTCCGCTTTCTTGGCGTAGGCCAGATACTTTCTGTTCGCCTGGGATTCCCCGGCAAAGGCCTCCATCAGGTGATCAATGGTTTTGTTTTCACTCATTTTATGTTCCTCCTCATTTTTATTGAAATATACCAGTAGTTTTTCACAACATCATTCAGAATACCCTCCGGTTGCTTTTGCTTAAATTTCAACGGCATCTTGGACAGATCCCGTTGAAATATACATTCCTGTCCTTAATCAGAAAATTGTTTAAACCGTCGCAAGCCAAAGCATCTAGATCGGTGTGAAAATCATATATTCTCCCACAAGATTCACATTTAAAATGTCCGTGGTTTTCGACATTAATATCGTATCTGGTTTCATGATCTTCGATGTTAATGGCCCGTACTAAGCCTGCTTCAACCAAAACACGCAGCGTGTTATAGACGGTTGTCTTTGATAAGGTTGACATCTCCTGATGCAGAAAGGTGAAGATCTGATCAACCGTTGGATGAGAGCGATTTTGGGTCAAATATTCCAAAACCTTCAGCCTTTGATGGGATAGTTGGATTTTCCTGAGCTTTAATTCTTTCTTTAAATCTTCGAACAATGCTGTCAACTAGACTCACCCTCGATCTATTACAATAATACCTGGATTGTAATCATTGCAAATCTATAATGATTACAACTATTATACCTCATGATAATTTGCGGTGTCAATAGGAATTTCCTAAGGATCAAAAAAGGGGTTTTAAGTTTCGCTTCCAACTGGCGATAACTTAATAAGCCGCAAAAACTCCTCTACTTGCGTCCGCGAAACATCGCCCTGGGTTTTCGTAGTTAGATTCGAAGTAGCGGATGCTACACCATACTTTACTGCTTCAATGACATCTCCCTTTTCCAATAATCTGTGCGCGAAACCTCCTACTAAAGCATCCCCGCAACCGACCGTGCTTTTTACTGTCACCGCCAGCGGAGCTATTCCATAAACCGCCTGGTTATAGCCAAAAACAACCCCCTGATCACCCAAGGACAAAACAACCACTTCGATTCCTTCTCCCAAAAATGTTTTAACCGCTTTTATTTGATCTTCTCTCTTCGATAAAGAATGGCCGAGCAGGATTTCCATCTCCTCTTGATTAGGCTTAATCATAAACGGTTTAGCTTCTACTCCCTTCTGGAGAGCTGGTCCGCTCGTGTCTAGAATAACTTTACATCGTTCATTGGCCTTTTTAAGCAGAAAAATCAATTCACCATAAGCTGTGGCACTTAAACCAGCGGGCAGACTGCCATTTATTGTGATCAGATCGGCCTTTTTCGCCAATTCACTCATGAACTGTTTAAAGTTGTCCCATTCTTCCGGTTGCACCACTGGTGAAGGATCATAAATCTCGGAAATGACCTGGGCACTTTTTTCAATGATGGTCAAACACATTCTGGAATTAGCACTAAGTTCAACAAAGTGATAGTCAATTTTTTCTTGTTTAAGCAAGTCTCGGATAAGAGCGCCATTACTTCCGCCGGCCAATCCTGTTGCGAAAGCCTTCCCACCCAACTTGAAAACAGTTCGCGCCACATTGATTCCCTTTCCACCGGCGACAGCCAGCGCTTCCTCGGCTCGGGTTATTCCCCCGCTCTCTACCCGATGGCAGATTAATGTTTTATCAATCGCCGCATTCAAGGTAACAGTCACGATCATTACTACACCTCCGTCTATTACACATCTGAAAACTACAATTTTATCCAGGCGCTTAAACCCTCCGGTTGATCAGGATTCACCTTTTTTTGCCTAGCTTTGTAATATGCTAGCATTTGCAAGAGAAAAATCAAATGAAGACCTCGCGCCGCGGCACCTAGTTGATGACTGGAACTAACTTGTAGTTTAACTCCTGGTAGTGGTTGTGAAGGCAACTCACTATAGGTAATAACGGTAGCTCCTTTTTTCAATAAATCATTAATCAAATCCCTTTGGTACTCAAAACCCTCTTCGCTGAGGCTGATCATCACCAGGGAATTATGATCAATCATCACCATCGGTCCGTGTCTGACATCTAATAAATGATAATAATGACTGGGGACTCTGGCGATCTCTGTTAAAGCCAAAGCTCCTTCTCCTGCTAAGCCGCTGCTTTCACCGTCAGCTAACACGATCGCATTTGACCAGTCGCCATAGGCAACCTTTTCTAAGCTTTCCTCCCATTGGTTCATTAAGTTATTGCCAGTCTCAATGGCTATTTTAATATCAGCAATTAATTGCCGATCGTTACTTAGATAAGCCAAAATAAGCAAATTAGCCGCATATAAGTTAACTACTGAACGGGTTTGGCAAACACTCTCGTCAAAAGCCCAAGGTAATTCCAGTGTCAAGTCGGCAATTTGGGCCATTTTTGAGTTCTCGGTACAGACAACTCCAAGAACAGGTGTTTCCGCAATGCTTCTAGTATTCTCCACCGCCATCAAAACTTCGCTTGTATTTCCTGACCGTGAGGGGGCAAGCAATAAAGAATCATGCAAGATTTTGCTATAACTTTTGTAATTCAACATCAAATCTCCCGCCGTAAAGGAGGTTGCTGGGATTCCCAGTCTGATTTGGGCTGTTAATTCCGCGGACAGACAAAGACAATAACTCGACCCGGAACCAAGGCAAACTAAGGTTCGGGGGTTAGCTTGTCGGTAAAAACTCAGAATATCGTCTTTACGCTCCGTGATATAATCAAAGGTCCTTCTTAATGCGTTATATTGATCCTTGATTTCACGATAAGTTAAACTCATACAAATCCTTCTCCTTTATAATTATTGATATTATCGTTATATTGTTATGACCATTTTAGCAAGGAGTTCCTGTTTTGACAATACAAATTAACAGACTAGTTCTATTTTAAAACAATCCGGTACTTATAGCGGTCCCCCCGAATTATACTACGGCAGTATTCAATAACTTTTTGTTCGGCATAAGTCACCCGGTTAAGGAGTAAGCCCGGGGAATTTTTATTCGCTTCTAGGTACAAAGCATCATTGGAGCTAATTGCCACTGCCTCAAAGGTTTCAATCGCTTTGTTGGGCACGATCCCGTATTTCCCCATTGAATTATATAAGCCATTGGTTGCCACTTCTTCACTGGTAAGCCCGGGACATAATTCTTCAGGAATAAAAGAATTTTCGTAAGCAAAGGGTTCTTGATTAGCTAAACGTAAGCGACGGATACTATAGACTTTAGCTTCCTGAGGGATATTTAAATGTTTGGCTACTTCAGCATCAGCTTTGATTAAATCGAACCCCACAACTTGTGTGCTAGGGGTATACCCCATCTTCCGAATTTCTTCACTAAAACTGTAAAAACTTGATAACCGCTGCTCAATCTTGGGTGCGGTCACAAATGTCCCTTTACCTTGTTTGCGATATAAATAACCCCCTTTTTCCAATTCATATAGGGCTTGTCTTACGGTTATGCGACTAACCTTGAAGATCTCACATAACTCTCTTTCTGTAGGGATTTTACCGTTAATCGGCCATTCGTTGTTTCTAATCTTTTCTAATAAGATCTCTTTTAATTGATAGTATAAAGCTACCGGTGCCTTTTCATCTAACACATCATCATCTCGCTATCCCATTGGTTATAACAACCTCATAATATAGCGTTTGCTCCTAATTAGCAAGCAGTTTGTTAAATGACCACCACTCTATTGCGTCATTAAACTTCCTCATTTGAGCGTTCCAGAAGTCCTTTCATGGTAAACTCAGCCAGATATTCGATCAATTGCGGAAAATATTCCAGGCCAATCTCCTCCTTGTGTGTTTCTAAGTTGATCAAGGCTCCGAAAATCGCCATGATCAGCTCCGCACTCAAATCAGAACGCATTTTCCCTGCAGCCTGCCACTTTTCAACGACTTCGATGAAGTCAGAGTAAAGGAATTCCACGCGGTCAATGCCTTTTACTGCTCTAAAGTTTTGCTCGAGCTTGTGAAAAACCTTTTTATTGTACCATTCTTTTAAGATCGGATTTTCGAGCATTCCTTGGAGGTTTTTGCGCAATATTTCCTTCATAACATAAAGCGGATCGGCTTCCAGATCGATAGAAGCCATAAGTTCCTTTTTTAGCTTTACGTTTTCATGATTATAGATCTCCATGAACAATTGTTCTTTCGAGGTATAATAATTATAAAAAGTCCCGGTGCCCATGCCGGCTAATTTCATGATCTCGGCAATATTCGTCGCTTTAAATCCCTTTTCTTCAAAGATCGCTTTACCGCACCTGTAGATTTCTGCTTTCTTTTCGTTCAAAAATATTTCCTCCAAATGAAGTCATTAATCTACCTTGATCATCCAGCGCCCCAGTAAGTCAAAGCAGAATCCAATCACCTTCTTGAATGGACTCAATCTGGAATCGTAGTAATAAGAGGACTCAAGCCAGCCCCTCTCTTTAAAATACCGATAATCCAAATAACTGTCATCCAGATTTGAAATTCCGGACCTAGCCATCCGAAAAAGAATCAGCCGGAAATAGGAAGGAGCTGGGGATAGCCGCTTGAGTTCCTGATAAAACCTTAACGCTGCTTTTTTGATAGCTTTGGAATTTTTACTGAGCGCAGCCTCCGTCATCGGTTCCAATCCCCGGAGGACGCAGCCTTTCGTTACCTTGAAACCAAAATTTTCAGCCATCTTATTAAGATACTTGACAATGGACTTCCCCCCGAAAAATCCCTGCGTCACAATGGAAGTGAAGGTCTTCCCAAAAAAACGCGGCCGATGGAACATAAAGGCCAATCGGTCCAAGAGGTTCTTCATCGGAGCCGGAACCTGGAAGGCGTAATTTGGCACCGCAAAAATGACTCCATCCGCCTCCGACAGCTTTTTAATCAGTTCATCTCGGTCATCGTGTAAAGGACAGTGTGCTTCGCCTTGATCAAAGCACAGCTTACAGCCCTGACAGTAACCCAGGTTGTAGTCTTTTAGAAAAACAGTCTCGAATTCTATATCTCCTAAGGAAAGTAGCGCATTTTCAAATTCACGGATCGCATTAAAAGTCACTTTTTTACGATTACTACCTACTACGGCAAGGACTTTTTTCATTATGATCACCTCTATATGAATGAATTATTATTTATTCATTCATATCATATTGGAAAGGTTTTATTTAGTCAATAGCTTTAACTATGAATGTAGTCATTTTATGATAATGTCATATTTATTATCTACCTTTTAAAGTGCCGTCCCTTTTTTAGGAATTACAAAGCTCTTGGTATCTATTCCTTCATGGGCCAATAACCATAACTTCTTTTTTACACCACCAGCATATCCGGTCAGACTGCCTTTTACGCCTACCACTCTGTGACAGGGAATGATAATCGAAATGGGATTATGGCCAACCGCTCCGCCCACCGCTTGCGCAGACATGCTCGTTTTGTTCATTTTATTAGCCACTTTCTTTGCGAGATCGCCGTACGTGATTACCTGTCCATAAGGAATTTGGCAAAGAATTTCCCATACTTCTTGCCGAAATTCTCCGCCCGTTGGTGCTAATGGTAACGCAGAAATAGCCGGTTTCTCTCCTGCAAAGTAGCGGTCTAGCCAGCTCTTGGTGGCTTCAAAGATTGGTAGATGATTATCTTCCCTTGTTTCACCCGTTATGGTATGGAAATAATATTTTTGTCCTTCCATCCATAACCCAACCAGTGATCCGTCATTAGCAGCAAGTTTAAGTATCCCTATTGGTGATAAATAATCTGTAGTGTAGTACATATTTCAAGCCTCCCCATTTCCTTCTTTCTATAGGCCTTCCATCAGATTAATTTCTTCTCTCCACGATCTCTTTAGGACGTAACATATGGTACCTTACTTCGCTATTCATTTTTGCTAATTCCTCCATCTCAGTGAACACTTTCTACTGCAAGGAAATAGCTTAGGCTTCCAAAGCCAATGAAATCAGGGTTCTAATCCATAGCACACCCGTAAAACTTACAGTGATGACTGTTGATAAATAATAAATTTATACAGGAATTCATCTTCTTCTTCATCATAAATTGTTGTCAATAGTTTCCCCTTGTTATGTTCAATAATCTTTTTTGAAGCTGTATTTTCTATATTACAAGTTAAAACCACTTCTTTTATACCTATCTTTTCAGCTTTTCCTAATGCCAGTTTTAGAATCAGATTGCCATAACCTTTATTTCTAAATTCTGGCGATATATCATAGCCTATATGGCCTGCCGTTCCTACTTCTTTATGTCTAATTCTTACTACTCCTACAACTTCTTTTTTATCAATTAGCCAGTATGTTGAAGTTATAACCTCTCCTTGTGGCAACCCATATCCCTTTGAATAATTGGATATGTCGTTCAAATATTCTTGGAAATTTTCCAGCGCTCTTTTATATTTATTAAAATAATGCTCATCATTTATTTTTCTGTAAGCTGAAATATAACTTTCAAAACTTTTTTGGTATTCTTCATTGGGTTCTATCAAAAATCCATCTTTCATAATTACTAATTCCTTTCGCTATAAGTGCAAAACTCAATGAAACCACTCTGAGTAGATCCTACCCCATACATTCAGCTAACGTAGGGTACTTTGCAGATTATGTTCGAAATGTGTTTTTTGAATGAGCTCCGGTTTTCCAATAAATAAAAAGAACAATCAGGAAGGATACCGTCTGCGCAATCGAAATACGGATTACTTGAAATTCATCTGCACCGGATAGCGTCGCGATATGTAAAAGATTATTGATGGTGTTATTGAAAAAGTGATCGGCCATTGGCATCCAAAGCGCACCGGTGATTTTCGTAAGCAAACAGAATTTTATTCCGGTGATTCCTGTTGTTAAAACAAGCATAAGGGCAGACAGCATCGCACCTGCTATACTTATTTCTCCGTCTAACAGGCTGCGCACAGGAGCCGCGATATGCCAGATCCCAAAGAGGACAGAGGAGAGAACAACAGCTTTCATAAATGAATATCTTGTTTCCGATAGCTTAATGAATAAGCCTCGGAAGATACCTTCTTCCATAAACACATTAATGAGATTCCCTACAATACAAAAAACGAAAAACATTAGACTGGATAAATGCCTCGCCAAAGATACTTTGATCCGTACGGATAACCATGTATTCGATTGCTCTGAGCACTATACATATCAGGTAAATTTCCATGATGGATTTTACAGAATTAAAGTATCTGTTTTCTATCATATTGAATCCTCCATAAAATGATTGTGTTTGATACAATTTTATCGGTACAATAACCTGGGTAAGTGGTTCAGTAGCAGGCGATCATCATCATTTAAGACACCGCTTTTTGGACAGGAATTGTATGTCCAATGATATTATCGGTTCCCGATACTGACCTAGCAACAGGAAAACCCGATATTATTGTCTCAAACTATATAAAGCTTATTCGGCAAGATTAATCAATCGCTGTCTCGTAAATGTTCTTGATACCATTTAATACCCCCAACAATACAGCCCCATTATTAATAAAAACTTTATTTGAAGCCACATTATCCACATGAACAAAGGATTTTATCTTAGAATAACCAAGTAATTTACACTTTGCTAATACATTAACGAATAAAGCGTTTCCATACCCTTTTCCGCGATAAGACTTTGCAATGCCATATCCAAAGTTTCCAACACCTTGTTTTTCCAAAAAATCAGCTGAGTAATGACGTATTCTTGCTATTCCAATAGGCTGATTATCCATATAAAGAAAGTATGTTGTTTGAGGAATAACGTTTTCGGGTAAATTTTGTGATTTTGAATAGTTGTCTTGTTGAATTAACCACTCCTTGTATCGCTCAAAAGACATACCGTTTACTTCGTTGGTAAATCCATTTTCATTAGCATCAATATCTTGCAACATATTATATTCAGCAAGATCATTTTCAAGCGACAGTTGTCTTAATTCAATGTTCATTTCATTAGCCCTAACCTCCTATTATATAAATAATCTACAGTTCATCAACTCCCTATTAACGTGAGTTCGATAAATAAGCTAAAAAACGAGCGAGGCACTCTACGAAATTACAACGTAGGGTGCCTTGTTTGTGTTATGCCGTCGCTATGGGAGTTTAAAGAATACGGCACCACAAAGATATTACGAAGCTATTATGAGTAATTCTATAAAACCTCAAGCTTTGGTGGCATAATCTCCGGAATTAGGGGGTCAAGGGGCCTGGGCCAAATATAAAGCTCAAAAATAATTAACATTAAATACATCTCTGTAAGTATCTTCGTCGGTCTTATCCATTGATTCAAATGTGCACCGGCAAGCATTATCAATAGCACAATCAACACTTCCGAATTTCAAAACTCTTTCAATAACACATTCTTTTATTCGTTCGGAATCCCGAACATCACTGACTAATGTTAAAGGTTCAATCTGTTTTTTTAACCTTTTTAATTTTTCCAGATCGTTATCAATA
>ENA-UOOK01005422-UOOK01005422.1-fermentation-metagenome-genome-assembly--contig:-NODE-5422-length-12820-cov-42.412378_pt1 | contig 12820 bp, 9 predicted proteins | sample MGYA00245777_ERZ724023 | MGnify/ENA primary metagenome ERZ724023 (study PRJEB28704, sample SAMN03018312) | fermentation metagenome | biome: anthropogenic terrestrial biome; feature: soil; material... | reverse complement strand
ACAACAGCGACTTTGAAGGAAAAACAATCACCGTAAACATGGCCCGCCCGAAAACGGAAAGAAACGACGGCGGTTACAACAGAAGACGGTATTAATCGTCAACCTATTGAATTACTTCCCGGCTGCAATTGATGTAGCCGGGAAGTTTTATTTCATGGAGAATGCTATAAGTTCACAACCCGGCAATCTTCCAGCATATGGTTACCTCTGTTGTACTGATACAATGAAACCTGCAGCTTCTTTTTATCCGGGCTTACAGGATCAATTACCACGAAGTGCATATTAATCGTGTCCTGTACTATTATTTCGCTCTTGTTTCGTGTTTTTTTATCTTCCCATGTACCGGAATTAATATAAAGACACGGTTCCTCGCTCAGATTGGTGTACGACTTCATCATCGGGTCATGGGTATGACCGAAAACAACGATCCGTACATCCGAAAGGGGGTTTTTGAAATACTGCACAGCTGACTGGTTATCGATAAATTCTGTTTTCAAACTGCCCACTATAGCTTCGTTGATCCTCGTCATAACGGTAACATTGTTGTACTTTGCGCGCGCATCCCAATTGACCTGTGTAAACAAGTCGTTATAGAGATTCATTTGAATGCTTCCGTCGACAGCATCGTTCCTGGGCAGGATATCATTGATCGCATAATTCTTTGTGTATTTCCCCACCTTGGTGGTGAAGACAGGATCGTTGAAATCATCCTTCACATAAATTACCTCCTCCATTACTTTCTTCCACAAAGTGTAGTAGACGTATTTACTGTATTGTTCGGGATTGCCTGGATCGTTTAGCGTCACAAGGGGCACTTTGGTCGCAGCTTCAGGTGTAGTAGGATTTACAAAAGAATTGGCAGCAATGCGGGCAAAGAAATAACCGGGAGGCAAAATGGCACCCGGCGCTTCGCTTTCGTTTGCGCCCGGCGTAATGGCACAAAAAAAATCGTATCTATGACCATGCTCAATGGCTATCTGTGGATAATCATCGGGATGATAGGTGCCCACGGGATACTTTTCACCGGCGTCGCGTGCCTGATTCACGCCGGGCATTGCAAGATTGATGTTCTCCGGCGAAAATCCCATATCGTGATTTCCGGGAAGATAAGTGAGCTTTACTTTACTGTCCTTGATAATACCGTTAAGCGCATTGAACACCCCTTTATTTGCCGCTACCGTTTTCTCCACAAAATCGGCCTGGGTACCGCTGCCATATGTATCCATTCGTGCAGGGATATACCACTCATCAAACATATCTCCTCCTATAACCAGCTCCCTGATAGTTTCAGACGCGCGCACTTCATTGAGAAACTGCTCCAAGCGATCCAGGTGTTTTACAGTTTCTGAATAAGTCAGGTCATTACCCAAATGCAAATCACTGATAACAACAATCTTATCACGTTCATAAAGGCTACTTACGACGTCGTCAAACGGATTTATTAAAACAGTCTCGTCAGTCTTACTGCATGAAACCAAACTCAAGGCAGATGCCATCACTACAAAAAACAAAAAACAAAATTTTCTCATCATACAATAATCAATTAATAAAGTTAATCCTTGTTAGTTTTTGTGTTTGTCCTTGCTTCCATAAACTTACCGCTAAGTCATAAACGATACAAAAACAATAAACTTTTAGGTTGCAAATCTAATGAGAATCAGTATTTGGAATGTGTCATATTTACAAAAACCGCTGTTTCATATTTACAAATTTTCATGGTTGAGTTTCCTTACAACGTCGGAAACTTGATTTTTGGCATTTAACCAGCTAAAGATGTAGAGTCTAATTAAAGTATCCTCAGCCGGCAACGTTCGTTAATCCAAAAAGAAAACGATCTTCTGCGGCTATTTTTTTTAACATTCCGGGATAACCAAACATTAAATAAATTAATTTTGTACCAAAATGCAATATTTATATATAGCTACAATCTTCGCAGGGGCTTTGGTATGCCTACTATCCTCGTTATTACTGTTCGCCCGCAGTAAGATGGGCGAACGTTCCCGTATAATCCTCTCGGTCATTGTCCTGTTTTCCGTATTCAATTACATTCCACGATTTATTACCCTGATAAACGGAAACATACCTGATTTTGCCGTTTCTGTAAATATGTTGCTGATCGCCAACTTTATGATAATCTCATACACTATGTATCCGATTGAAGTCGTTTCGCCCGGTTGGCTCAATTTTTGGCGAATTTTGAAATTATACGCTGTTTGGTTGTTCTTGCTTGGGATATATCTTTTTTCTTTATGGATAGGCATACAATACACTCCTTATCAGTCTCTTCCAGAAATGCTCGCACATATCACAAAATTTGAGGTATGTTTTCGTCTGATACTTTGTTTGCTTATGTTCACTCCGGTACTGTTTATTATTTTTATTCATCGTCAGGGGCTTTACAGCAATACAGACCGTATATGGTTAAAAAAATACGTTTTCACATTTTTCATTAATATTCTGGCATACTTTCTGGTACTGGCATACAATCATCCAGCACTTCACACGCTTTATTACTACGTTAGTGTCGGATGCAGCCTCTATATAGTCTATATGGAACTGTTTGATCGTTTGCTGGATAGACCAACAGACAACACTTTCACTCTTAAGAAAACCTTTCGGGAAGAAATTTTTCCAACGGATTCAGAGACTTATTTATCTTCCAAAGAATACATCACTGAGCCTAAAAACTCAGCGGTAGCAGAAAGGCTGGATGCTTACATGAAAAAAAATAACACGTGGAGAGACCCGGATTTGTCTCTCAACAGATTAGCCTCTGAGCTATTCACCAACCGTACAACCCTTTCCCTAGTTATGCGTGAAAGTGGATTTGAAAATTACACGAATTATATAAACCGATTACGAATAGATGATTTCATACTGCAAATCGAGTCCGGACAATCCGCAAATTTCCAGCAGGCTTTCTTTTTTGTCGGTTTTCGTTCCCGCAGCACTGCCTTGCGTAATTTCAGACAGTTCACAGGAATGTCTCCCTCGGATTATTTTAATAAGTTCGATTCCGGGAACAATACTGTAAGTAACGATCAAAAACAAAGAGAATTTTCAGGTACGAACGGAAAAAACAGGTCATAGGTAGCAAACATTGAAGAGTAAAAAAATTCGCTGATGCAGAACCACAACATCCATATCACGTTCCCTGAAATACCGACAAGTACTTATCGACAAAATGTTTCTTGATTTCGTTTTGATTTAATCTCATTAGTGCCCATTAAAAATTGTAAAACATTCTTTGAATCTATTGATATAGTATACTTTGCGGCTCTTTTTACAGCGTGACGATTTGAATTTTCATTTTTGTCCTTTTTATTTATACTGAAACGATACACAAAGGCAAATTAGTGTATGCTCAAACTGTAGAATTCTTACCTCAACGAGTTTTTGACGCTATTGTCTTAAAGTATGATGGCAACAGGTATGTAAAACATTTTACATGTTGGGATCAGCTTCTTGTAATGGCGTTCGGGCAACTTACCAACCGTGACAGTTTACGTGATTTGATTGTGGTAATTGAAGCCCGGAGCACAAAAAGGCACCATCTCGATTTTGGGAAAAGTGTTACCCGGAATGATCTTTAAAAGCAGATGAGAATCGCGATTACACAGGATTTTGTAGAGTTTGCTTATTCTCTTTTCGGAGTTGCCAGACAAAAGCGGGGAAATAACGATTTTGAGATAAAAGGTAAAGTCTATGCTTTCGATTCCACAACCGTCGATTTGTGCTTGTCGGTATTCTGGTGGGCTAAGTTTCGCAAGAATAAGGGTGAATTAAAATCCACACTCTTCATGATTTAGTCATACAGATACCTTTTTTTGTACATATAACAATAGCTTCGGTTAATGACATGAATGCAATGGATGTCATTCCTTACCAGGTTGACGCCTTTTATGTCTTCGACAGGGGGTGTATTGATTATACCCGACTTTACAGGATTACAAAACTGGAATCTTCATTTATAGTCTGGGCCAGAAAGGACCTGAAGTTTGAAGCTATGACGCATAATCCTGTAGATGAAACTACAGGTGTCGTAGCCGATCAGACAGCTCTTTCTTGAAAGGGTTCTACACATCTGAGGATTGTCCTGAAAGCCTCACCGTATTAACCCCCCAATAACATGAAATAAATTTGGCAAATCAGTTTGACACTTTAATTTTGTAAAATTATGACAAGAGAAAGGCGTCAATGGAGCAAGGATCAGAAGCTTCAGATTATTCAGGAAATTGAAGTTAATGGATTACAACCCACGCTTCGAAAATATCATCTCTCGCAATCGTTGTTTTATAAACGGAAACGCCGGTTTAATGAACAGGGCATGACAGGGCTTGATGCACAATACCCTAAAGTTGATCCCGAGAAACGGAAGATGGAACAGGAGATCAAACGGCTCAGGGAGCTGGTCGGGGAACTGAGCCTGGAGTTATGGTTTAAAGATGAACTCTTAAAAAAAACCGGTTTAAAAACAGGATGCCATGCAAGTGATCGAGTTATTCGAAGGCCAGTTGCCCGTTGCGAAGCGATTAAAATGGAGCGGTATTAATCCGGACAGCTTTTACTATAAGTCAAAAAGCGGAAAATCTGGGCGAAAACCAAGTTCCACAAGTTTAAAGACAGATGGCGGTATTGCTACAAATCATGAAATTGTGGAAGAGATAAAAAACATATTGGGCATTGAATTTTTATGTTGTGGTTGCAAGCCTGTTGCAGATGAATTGTTTGACCGGGGTTTTATCGTGAATCATAAAAAAGTGTACCGGTTAATGAAGGAGAATAAGCTTCTCTTTGGGAAATCCATCTCGACGCATTTCGGCAAACGGAAATTTGTCCGTTTCCGTAAAATCAGGGCAGAATATTCCCTGCAACATCTGTGCATGGATATCAAGTACATCCCTGTAAACGGGCTTTGCATACCTGCTTTCATTAATCGACGTTTATACCCGCAAAATTGTAGGTTATGTCTTCAAACAAAGCATTCGCCAGCATGATGTACTGTGGCTGCTTAAAAATGTGTTGCCTGAAAAGCACAATACTCCAATTACCCTGCACAATGATAGCGGGAGCTAGTTTGTCGCTAAATCGATAAGGGCATATTTGGAAGAGATTAACGTAATACATGAATTTGCCCATATTGCTACTCCCGAAGACAATGCCTATATTGAGGCTTTTCACAGCATTATGGAACGGGAACTGATATCTTACTACAGATTTGAATTCTTTTATCATGCGGATGTGAAAATAGCCCAATACATTTTCACCTATAATCATATCCGCAAACATGGTTCATTAGGCCTTGGAACATCTGTCTCGGTGTGGGATGAAAAATTTTTCAGACAGACATCAGATAAACAATTAATTGCCATAAAGCCGGAGGAATTGTTGAGGTTTTTTGATGAAAAAAATCTGCCATCAAAATTTAAAAAACAGGAACAAAACTTTTTTTCTTCAAAAAACAAAGTTTAACCTTTATAATCCTGGAGGTGGGGCTAAATTTGATTATCTGATAGTGAATGAATGGATTTGTAACTATATTTGTAAAAAAAGTCAAACTGTGTTTGATTTTTATTCCAGTCAATAGGGGTAGGTACCGCAGCCGGGAATCCCGCAAGGATAATAAAACGTCTAGATACCGAAAATTCCCTGTAACTAAAAATAAATACAATAATATACTGATAATCATGAAGAAGGAAATAATATTTTGTGTATTGTTTGTGGCACTTTGTCTGAAGGGACAGGCACAAACTCCGTCAACTTTTGAAATTCCCGGGGAAAGAACTACAACACCTGCAGTTGAATTTCCTCATTTTCCCAGCAGGATGCACGCATTTATTTGGCGTAACTGGACAACGGTTTCTGCTTCGCGTCTGGCAGAAGTATTGAATACCACTGAGGATAACATACAGAAAGTAGCCTCTTCCATGGGATTGGATGAACAAAAGAAAGTCGACCCTGTATGGAGTACCGCTCAAGGATATATTACGGTATTAAGGCATAACTGGCACCTGTTGCCTTATGAACAACTGCTAGTCTTACTGGGGATTAGCAGGGAAGAACTGGCCTGGAGACTGATAGAGGACGACTTTCTTTTCGTTAAGCTGGGGCAATTAAAACCTTACTGCACAACGTTGTATTACGAGGAACCCACTCAACATATGCAGCAACAGGCAGCCGGCATTTCAAAATGGTTAAAGGAATTAGAGGGATGTATCGTACCCGAAACGGAAAGATTTTCGTTTACAAAGGAGATGGCATCAGAGCATAAAAAAAAGGACACCCTTGAAAACAATAAACTCGCATTAAGGTTGGTTTTCTCCTATTTCGCTGAATTTGGGGATCCGCTGAAAGATTCTGAAGTCTCCTCTTACCCCGATTTCCTGTTGAAAAAACTCTCCGAGAGAGGGATCAATGCTGTGTGGGTTCATACAGTCCTCAGAACGTTGGTACCACCTTCCGGAGTTTTTCCCGGTGCGGAGGATTATGCAGAAAGAATCAGGAACCTGAACAAGCTAGTTCAAAGAGCAAACAAATACGGCATAAAAGTTTATTTGTATGTAAATGAGCCCCGAGCCATGCCGGAAGATTTCTTTAATACAGAGGAAAGAAAAGGGCTGATCGGAGTGAAGGGCGGACAGGGAGGAAACCTATCATCCCTTTGTACTTCAAACAAGATCGTGTTGGATTGGCTGAGGAATTCGTTTGAAAAAGTATTCAGTTCCGTACCGGGTTTAGGAGGCGTGTTTACTATAACAGCATCTGAAAACCTTACCAGCTGCGCATCGCACAGAAAACAGGCAGAATGCGAAAGATGCAAAGACGTACCCTACGATAAAATTATAGCCGACGTAAACCGGTCTATTCATGAGGGGGTTAAAAAAGGTAATCCCGCAGCCAATGTGCTTATATATGACTGGGCCTGGGATGACAGTTACGCGGAAAGGATTATCCGTCAATTACCCAAGGATGCCTGGCTCATGTCGGTGAGCGAATGGTCTCTGCCTATTGAACGGGAAGGCATAGAATCAAAAGTAGGCGAATACTCCATATCTTCTGTTGGGCCGGGGCCTCGTGCGCTACAATATTGGAATTGGGCAAGAGAAGCCGGGTTGAAGATCGTAGCAAAGATCCAGGTTAATACATCCTGGGAACTTGGTTCTGTACCCGTAATACCAGCTATGGACCTAATTGCAGAACATGCTAGGAACTTGTCGAACGAATCCATAAACGGCATTATGTTTAGCTGGAGCGTCGGTGGATATCCTTCCAAAAACATGTCTCTGTTCCAAGAGGTGTTCAATAATCCGCACAAAATGGAATTAGGCCGATTTGCTGCTCAGTACTATGATAAAGAATCGGCTCCGTATATTCGAAATGCCTGGAAGTATTTTTCATCCGGATTTGCAGAATACCCTTACCACATTGGCACATTGTATAATGGACCACAACATATGGGTACAGCCAACTTATTGTATACCCATCCCACCCACTACAAATCCACTATGGTCGGCATTCCTTACGATGATTTGGCTTCGTGGCAATCTATCTATCCCACAGATACCTGGATCCGTCAGATGGGAAAAGTAGCAGAAGGGTTTAACCTGGGTTCTAAGGAGTTGGAAAAAGCCTTGAAGGTATGCAACAGAAAAAGCCGCACCACCATCAAAAAGGAGATAAATCTCACCAAAGCCATAAACCTCCATTTTTCGTCCGTTATTTTACAGGCAAGATTTATCAAAGAAAGAAACAGTTACTTGAGTACAACTGACAAAAACAACCGATTGGACAACTTGAAAATCATGGAGGAGTGTGTGATAAAAGAAAAATCAAACGTAAAAGGATTGTTGCCTTTAGTTCTGCAGGATCCAACCATCGGGTATGAATCTTCCAATCAGTATTTCTATATTCCTCAGGATTTGAAAGAAAAATACATAAATCTTAATCACATCCTGATATGGCTAAAGAATGAAAGGAACAAACTCTCCCAGGATCTGTAAATTCATTCATACACCGACACCGACACCGGACCGATAAGTCCGGCCCGCGGCTCACCCCGGTACGGTGTAGGGATAGTCTGATAGTGGTTAGACAGGGTACTGTACACCAGTACCTCGATATCGTTCTTACCATCTTTCACCAGTCCGGTAATGTCCAACTCATAGGGAGGGCTGATCAACACGCCAGCTGACTGCCCGTTAACTGTCACCTCGCAGGTAGCCACCACCTCTCCCAGTTTCAGCATGATCTGCTTTGCCCCCGCGGTGTTATTCAGTTCGTACGATTGACGGTAACGGATCCCTCCGGAATAGTATCGTAACGCTCCCTCCTGTGACCAGTCTCCGCTCTTCATAAGTCCCGTTGAAGTTTTCAGTGTCACCGGTTCCCGCACCACAGCCGTACCCTGGTAACCTTTTTCCGCACGCACCGTGAAGGCAACCGTTGCTGTTCGCTCTTTCTTCTTCCTGAGTGTCACCCGATAACGGTTCATACCTCTTTTACCGGGTGTACGAAGGATCTGACTCCGTGCGGCCTTCTCTCCATCGATCCAGAGGTCCGTCAGTTCACCCTGCAACACCAGAGTCATCTCCTCCAGACCCGGTACTGCGTCAAAGCGGAAGTTCCACCGGTTGCGGGTACCGCCGTAAGGGTCAAACAGCAGGTGTTTGCCTGTAACCCAGCGCGACGACACCTCATCGGCATAAGGGGATGGTTTCTCCGGCAGAGGCGTCTCCTCCGGAAAGAAGAGCACCATTCCGCGCAGACGCGTGTCGTTATACAAACCCGTGCGGGGCTTATAATCTAACTGCTCCGACCGGTCGTATTGCACCTCCAAAGCATGCCATCCCTTCTTCAGGTGGACCGTCTCTTTCACCTCCAGTCCATTGACATGTATCCATTGGGGTAATACCCCGTCTGATTCTATCCTGTAAACCCCACCTTTCGGGGCATAGACATACGTCCTAAAGCGCTGATTTTTCCCTTTGTCTAATATAAAGAAACGATCATCCACCTTCCCTTTCAGGCCATGGTATCCCTGTGCACCCGGATTGTCCCAAACACCATACTGCCAGGAGAAGGAGACCGGTGTCCAAGCGGTACCGTCGGCCTGGGTCATGAGTTGTGGGCCATAGCCGTAAATACCCTCCTCCCAATTGGCATCATTATAGTCCGGTTGCATCCAGTTGCCTGGCATCCCGTTGTCCGGGGCATAGCGGAACGAGCGGGCCTCCGCTCCTATCATACCGTCGAAAGCCGGAAAGCGGTAGTCTCCCCACTTGTTCTGAAGTGTAGGCAGCAACTCCGTCACCCATTCCCGCCCTAACGGTATCTCGTAACTAAGCCGGAGGGCTGTGCGGCCCTCATCCGCCATCAGTGGTTCGCCCGGAGAGAAAACAATCAGGTAGGAGTTACCCGTCTCTCTGTTCATCCGGATGCGGGTGCCGGCTTTATCTTGAGATAACACGGGACAGGCTTGTGCGGTACCGCTGTGGGCATCCCACAGCTCCACACGACCCGTAGCCCGGAAGAAGCATTCGCTCCCCTTCTCCACATCCTTCACCATATAAATATCCTTGTTACCCACCCTGCGATGCAGTACCTTGCCCCCATCCGGCCCAGGCCGGAAGTCGGGAGTAATAAGCCCCGCAACCTGTCGTTCCGGCGCTTCGGGGATATACCAACCCACACCGCCGGCAGCATTCACCTGTTTCTTTGCCGGCTTACCCGCAGCTACCTCGGCTGCAGTAAGGCCAAATAGTTCACGCAGTATCGCCTCTACCTCGGGGTCCTTCTCTCCTTTTGCAGAAGTGGCCCTCGGCAGGCGACCCGTAGCTAGCACAATCCCTCCGGCGCGGTAAAACGCCAGCGCCCGGGTAAGGGATGAGTGGTGCATAGCCTCCATATCGGCCAAAATAAGCACTTTGTACCGTTCGTCCGCCATCCTCAGTTCACGCTCCTCAATACTCGCATCCCTCAACGAGCGAAAATCCACAAAATCAAAATCCAGTCCGCTGTTGCTCAGCCTTAGGGCCAGATCAAACACCCCGTCGGGTTTCGTACCGGGATAAGCCTGTATCGTCTCCGTTGGATACACTAGCGCAATATCACAAACATGAGAGCCCTGGCTCAGAATGAAACTCATCCGTTCGGTATAGTCTAGCCACCTTTTCATGTGAGGCCAGTAAGGCATTCGGAAGTGAAAGTCGGGCGGCGCCCACTCCCACCATCCCCCGTGTGTGGAATAGTACAAGCCGTGCATGCACACCAGGTTTCCTCCGGCAACGAAGTGGTGGTCAATCTGATCGGTAAGCCAGGCTCCTGAACTGCCCCATCCCATACTGTGGAACGCCTCCAGCCAGGTACGAGGACGGCTGTAGAGGTGAGCGATGGAACTGGAAATTTTTGTTTCGAGGAAGCTCGATCCCCTTGCGGGAGCGTCGTTCCCGGGAGCGGTGAACCACGACATGGCCCGGAAGTAGTCTATGTATGCCATTGGGTCCTTGCCCCGGCTCAGATTGTCGCAACCGTACATCAATCCTCTGTCGGCATGCCACTGATAGATAGGCTTGTAGTAACGTTCTTCGGAAAGATCCATCAATACCTCGCAATAATCCATTCGTACGCGAGGAGTGACCGGACCTATGGATTCTTTTAAAGCGGGCAGATAGGGAACGATGTCATATCCTTTTCTGCGGATAAACTCCTCGCTGAAATCATCCGACCAGGTGAGCATGTGGATCGGATATGCGAGTTCATCCTGAAAAAAATAGTTCATCCCCGCGCGGCCCGCATCATCCATCCTCTCCTCAAAGCGATTGAAATATACATCCAATAATTTGTTGCCATGTTCGGGATGAATCACATAACCCGGTGCTGTAGTAATGGTGTAAATGCGACTGATTCCCTTGCCGGGAGCCCTCCATCGTATACGGCCGTCTGTCACGCTGTCTGTAAGTACTATTTTACCCGGCCATACTACTACCGTCAACAGGTTTTCTGGCTGCAAGGCATTGTAGGTTTCTCCTCCTCTGATGCTGTCCACGCGGATCACCAGCTCACCGCTGTAATCCCGGAATACCGCCACGGTGTCCAGCTCATCGGGATAGTATCCGTTACCGTTCCAACCCACGGTATAATCGTCGAGTCCAGCTCCCAGGCCACGGCGTCCAGCCTCGCCCGAGAACCAGTTCCAAACCTCCCACCATTTATCCGAAAAAACGTGAGGCACACCCGGTTCGGTCATACCGTAGAGTCCGTAGCCATCTCTGTTCTCCAACGTATCTATGCGCGGAGAAGTATGAATGTAACTAACAGCAAAGCCATCCACTGCTGACGAAGAGAGGATGTCCAGTTGCTCCTGCAACCGTTCTTTCCTGAGCGAGTCTCCGTTCCACCAGTAGAAAGGAACATTGCCGTAACCCCCTGGGGGAGCAGCAAAGTGTTGTAGCAGGTCACTCTCGTAGGCTTTCTTAGGATAACCCTTCCCCTTTTGTAATTGTCCGGCGACAGGCTGCTGCAGAATAGTCAGCAGCAGTATCAATAACCACCCTTTCTTCACAACTTTTGTGCTGTTTTTCATCTTCAGTATCGTTAAGGATATTTTTATGTAATAGCCCGTTGTTCCGACTCTTTTAATTTAGAATTTAAGTGTAAACCCACCCATCGCATTGAAACCCTGTGCCGGATATCCGTACCAGATATCGTACTTCTGGAGCAGAAGATTGTTGGCTTTCAAGTGAATAGCAAAGGATTCATTGATGTCGTAAAGGGCTCCAAAATTGAGGTCGTTAATGTTGTTTATTTGTACATTTGTATCATTGAAGTAGGACCACCTGTCACCGGCAAAATAATAGTTGAGCATGAATTTCAGGTTGCTCGTGGCACTAAACGTAGTACTAATATCAGTTTCGAAACCCGGTTTGTTATAGGCTTTTGCATCAGGGATACCGGTGTCATTTACGGTATAAAAATTCTTTTTTATGCGCAACGCAATATCTAAAGGCGACCAGATGTTGGATTGAATCATTCCTCCAATATGAGAATGAGAAAAATTTCCATAAAGAGGGGCTAATGATTCCTTAATTGATGGCATATCGGGAGTCTCTGCCTGAACTATTTGATTTAATACCAAGAAATGCTCATCCTCGGTTTTCTTAAATCCTCCGAAAATATCGAAACGAAAACCACTGACTTCGCCAATCTTTGCTCCGGCTTCGATATCAACAATTGAAAAGGATGATTTTACCGGTGTCATAGGGGTGATGTAACGCGACTCGTTCATCATATCCAAATAGGTATTGCCGTCAATTCCACCTTTTATGTGAGCATAAAGGGAAGAATGTCCGGCAACCTTCAGGTCCAGTTCAATGTTTGGTGCAACCCGGAATTTTGTTCCACCCAGCATCTGAAACAATAAATCAGCTCCCAACCTGGCTTTCCAGTTCAATCCTTCAAATGCGACATATGGATTGGCACCCAACAGCGTAAAATCATCCATACCCTGACTATAAAAAACGCCAAGAAACTTTCCATCAACCCCTACCCGGCTGTCCCCACCCTGAAAAGGCTTATCCAGTCCAACTACGGCGTCGATGTGATTTCCTTTCAAACCGGCACTCGTCAAATCCGAACCGTATTTGCTAGCAAAATTCTTGAAATCGAAAAATCCACGATAATTAACAAGGTCCGATTTGTTGGACTCCACCCCCAATCCCAAGTTGAAAACGCCCAGTGTTTGGTTTACATTGTCGTAAAAGCGGTCATTCCCGAAAGTATTGCCGTAGTAATTGAATGCATTATGCGAGTACGCGGCCTTGAG
>ENA-UOOK01005418-UOOK01005418.1-fermentation-metagenome-genome-assembly--contig:-NODE-5418-length-12824-cov-3.884251_pt1 | contig 12824 bp, 12 predicted proteins | sample MGYA00245777_ERZ724023 | MGnify/ENA primary metagenome ERZ724023 (study PRJEB28704, sample SAMN03018312) | fermentation metagenome | biome: anthropogenic terrestrial biome; feature: soil; material... | reverse complement strand
AACTCCTAAACTTGCGCAGATTTTTTCTGCTAAATACCTTGTGTTTGTACCAGAGAATACCGAAAAAGAGTTTTTTTCGCTCATTACTATAAGTTTATGTTTGAAATATTTAATATATATTCAGCTTCTTCAGTTATTTATCTGCTTATTTACAAATTTCTTTATTATAATAATGGAATTTGGGATCGTTATAGTGCAGAATATCACTTTACTCGTACTCTTAGCTCATCATAGAGTTGTCAAATCGTATGCAAAAGTAAGTATTTTCTATTAGAAATAGCACAATATCCGAAATAAAAAATTAACTTTGTGCAAAAAATTGAGATTTAATAGTTATGAAAGTAAATCCAAAAACTTTTCAAGAAGTACATGAACCAATTTATGTTTTGGAAGAAAGTCTTCTGCGACGAAACTTAGAGTTGATCCATTCGATAGCAGAAACTGCGGACGCAGATATCATATTGGCGTTGAAAGCCTTTGCTTTGTGGAAGACTTTTCCGATATTCAAGGAATATATCTCGGCTACCACAGCCAGTTCTTTGTACGAAGCTCGTCTTGCCTTTGAAGAGTTTGGCAGTCCTGTACATATTTATACTCCGGTTTATACGGATGATATGATAGATGAAGTAGCGGGCTATTCCAGTCATCTGATCTTTAATTCCTGGGCTCAATACGATCGATACCACGAGCGGGTTTCTCAGGCCAATCAGAATACAAGTTTAGGCGTTCGGGTTAATCCTGAGTATTCTGAGATCAGGACAGCCTTGTATAATCCTTGTGCTTCAGGATCAAGATTTGGTATTGTAGCAGATCAGTTGCCTGATAGATTACCATCAGATATCGAGGGTTTTCATATCCATTGTCATTGTGAGAATGGTGCTGATGTCTTCCAGCGGACTTTGTCTGATATCGAGGATAAATTCAGTAAATGGTTCCCCCAGTTGAAATGGATTAATTTCGGTGGAGGACATTTGATGACTCATAAGAAATATGATGTCAGGCTGTTGACTCGTATTTTGCAGGATTTCCATCGCCGTTATCCTCATTTAAAAATTATTCTGGAACCGGGAAGCGCTTTCGTATGGCGCACAGGACCATTAGTTGCACAGGTCGTTGATATTGTTGAAAATGATGGAATTCGTACGGCTGTTCTTAATGTAAGTTTTACTTGTCACATGCCGGACTGTTTGGAAATGCCTTACAAACCCGATATTCGCGGAGCAGAGAAATTGACTTTAGCTAAAGCAAAAGCTCCTGTGGAAGCACATATTTATCGTTTAGGGGGCAGCTCTTGCTTAAGTGGTGATTTTATGGGGAGTTGGAAATTTGGTCATGAGTTGCAGATAGGTGAAAACATCATCTTTGAAGATATGATTCATTATACCACTGTGAAAACGAATATGTTCAATGGTGTTTGTCATCCGTCTATAGGGCTATTGCATTCTGACGGTGAATTGGAAATTCTTCGTCGTTTTGGCTATGAAGATTATAAGAATCGTATGGATTGATAGAAAGAAATGAGCGTGAAATCCTGTTTCTTGTTCTGTCGTTTACCGTGATTTAAAAATAGTAGGATGCATCATGTTGGTGTCATACTCCGGCAGATTGCCCGAGAATCAGGTTTCATGATATTTCTAAAAAAAGACACAAAAAATTTGTCAGGTTTGAAAAAAAACTTTACCTTTGCAATCGCATTTAGAGAAATGTGCCTGTATAGGTAAAAGGCGGCAATAGCTCAGTTGGTAGAGCGCGACCTTGCCAAGGTCGAGGTCGCGGGTCCAAGTCCCGTTTGCCGCTCTTTTTTTGTTAAGGGAAACATACACTTTCATGAATTTATATCTTAGATATTTTGATAAAGAGACATTAGTTGCTAATGTCAATGAAGCTATTGATTTCTTACGCAGCATACCTGAAATTAATTTGGATGATGCGTTGGTAGAAGACATTCGGGATTATGTCGCCAGTGATGTGATGTATCCAAAACGTTACAAGGTTCGTCCTAGAGTTTATTTTATCATCATTAAGACTACCGCTGCTACAATGTTGGATTTTAAGGAAAAAAAGGCTGTACATCCAAATGTAAATACTATGTCACCTGCAGTAGAACGGCATGATTTGGCCGCTACCGCCATGACACGGCTTACCGTTGAGCATCAGGGCTGGTATGAAGGCGCTTTGGATTTCAAACGTGTCGTGATGATTCCTGCGACAGGCAAACATGAATACAGGGATACACATTTTGTGGCAGATGTTAAGGCGGTATCCGGCCAGGATTGCTATAATCGGATAGTGGAGCATCTTCGTGCACGGGTAGATAGCCGTAGCCAATTTCCTTCGGCAAAAGGAAAGAATTTCCAGTTCAAATACTTGGGTATGTGGAAATAACTGAAGCCTATGAATAAAGTCATGTTAATCGGAAATGTCGGAATAGATCCGGATGTAAAATACTATGACCGGGATCAGGCCGTAGCTCAGGTTAGTCTGGCTACAACAGAGCGTGGCTATACTCTCCAGAATGGTACTCAGGTTCCGGATCATACTGATTGGCATCACCTCGTATTTTATCGGGGACTGGCTAAGGTTGTTGAGAAATATGTACATAAAGGAGATAAACTTTATGTTGAGGGGAGGATACGCTATCGTTCTTATAATGATAAACAGGGACGTCGGCATTCTGTAACAGAGATTCTTGTCGAAAATATGGAAATGCTTTCTCCTAAAGAGAATGTAGAATCTTCTCATACAGATGAGAAGTCTTCTGATACCCAGTCTGTTCCTCCTAAATCTCTGTCTTCTGCTGAAGCAACAGATAAGAATACGTTACCTTTTTAGTTTTTTAAAGCCTTACGGATTTGTTCGGAGCATTCACATGTCAGATTAGCGCTTTGATAAGCTTTGAGCCTATCACTATAGGCATGTTAGCTGCTGCGATCTTAACGGTTGGCCTCCTTTTTTTATCTGGGTTTGCCAGTGGGTCCGAAATTGCCTTTTTCAGTCTTTCTCCTGAAGATCTCGATAGTCTGGATCCGGAAAAGAGTATAAAAGACAGATGGATTCAGAAACTTCGCGATGATTCTGAGCGTACATTAGCAACCATCCTTATTGTGAATGATTTTGTCAATGTCATGATCATTATGCTCAGTAATTATATTCTTAGTTCCTGGGTACATTTTGATGTTGCTTGGCTTCGGTTTGTTTGCACTACCATACTGCTTACTTTTCTGATTCTTCTTTTCGGGGAAGTCATGCCGAAATTATACTGTCGTCAGAATTCACTTCATTTTTGTCGGAAAGCTGTAGCAGGGATCATCTTCCTTCGAAAACTCTTCTGGCCTCTGGGGAGCATATTGATTAAGAGTGGTTCCATCGCAGAGAAAGCCGTTCCGAAGGAAAGCCGTCAGTTGAGTGTGGATGATCTGCAACAAGCTCTTGAACTCACTGACAAAGATGATATAAAGAATGAGCAAAGTATGCTTCAAGGTATCATCCGCTTTGGTGATGAGACCGCCAAAGAGGTGATGACAACGCGTCAGGATATTGTGTTTCTGGATTTGAAAAGTACCTATTCTGAAGTCTTGAAATTTATTGTTGAGAATAATTATAGCCGGGTTCCTGTATATCAGGTGAATACAGATAATATTCGTGGAATACTCTATATCAAAGATCTTTTGCCCTATCTTTCCAAGCCATTCAACTTCAAGTGGCAGAGTTTGATTCGTCCCCCTTATTTCGTGCCGGAGACTAAGCCGATCGATGATTTGCTTCGGGAATTTCAGGAAAACCGGGTTCACATGGCTATCGTGGTTGATGAATTTGGTGGCACGAGCGGATTGGTTACGCTGGATGATATTCTGGAAGAGATAGTAGGGGAAATAAATGATGAATATGATGATGATGAGAAGACCTACAGAAAGGTAGACGATCATATTTATGTTTTTGAAGGAAAGACATTGTTGAGTGATGTTTGTAAGATTCTCAATCTTAATGATGATGAATTTGATGACGTAGCAGGTGATGCTGATTCTCTGGCCGGTCTGCTCCTGGAAATTAAGGGTGACTTTCCCAAACCTCACGAGATTATTGTCTATAAGAACTATAAATTTGAGGTTCTGGCTATTGCAGAACGTCGTATCAGTGAAGTAAAGGTAACCGTACGGCCACCTGCAGAGAATACAAATCAAGAAAAATAGATGGCTCTTTTAGAAATTCGGTCACTTTGTCCAGGCACAAGACTTGGGGTATGGAAGATTCAGGAGACTGAAGCAGAATTTTATCATCTTTATCCGTCTCTTTATCCTTTCAGCAAAGAGTTATCTTCACGTTATCATAATGAATGCCGGCGAGTGGAGTTTCTTGCTGTTCGTGCTTTAGTCCATGAGATGGCACCGGATGCAGATATAGACATTCAGCATAATTCGACAGGTAAACCACTTCTTCCGGGATGGAATATCAGTATCAGCCATACTCGGGGTTTTGCAGCCGTTATTCTCTCTCAGGAGTCAGTTGTCGGAGTGGACATAGAATATTTCAGCGATCGCGTGAAAAGAGTGGCTTCTCGTTTTATTCGACCGGATGAGATGGCTCTTGACTTACCACATCAACTCATTCATTGGAGTGCTAAGGAGACTGTCTATAAATATGATTCAGAAGAAGATCTCAGGTATAAGGAGATGCGTCTGGAACCTTTTCAATTATCCGATGGATATTGTCTGGTGGATAATTTGAAATCGCAGTGGAAGGTAAAAGTCTTTTTTGAAGTGACTTCTGATTATGTCCTGACTTTTACATACGGCGCTCATTCCTGTTAAATGGATTTTCCTTTTATAAGTATTCAACCTTCGGAAAATTTTAGAATCTTCGTAAATCAAAATCATTTATTGTGATTGAGGTTACATCTTGGAAAATCTTTTCCTTTATTGAAAAACCGGAATTTCCACTAAGAAAACTCCGGCTTAATATTCCTTTGATTTAAAGTACACCTTTAGAACTGGGAAGTTCAAAATGGTAGATGTCCCTTCGCACAGCCATCTTCAAGGCTCTGGCCAATGCTTTGAAGATACCTTCGATCTTATGGTGCTCATTGGTACCTTCAGCTTTAATATTCAGGTTCATCTTGGCAGTGTCGCTTAGACTTTTGAAGAAATGCATAAACATCTCCGTAGGCATCTCTCCTATTTTCTCTCTCTTGAATTCTGCATCCCATACCAGCCATGGTCTTCCTCCGAAATCCAATGCTACCTGACAGAGACAGTCGTCCATCGGCAGACAGAAGCCATACCGTTCTATTCCACGCTTATCCCCGAGAGCTTTCAGGATACATTCTCCTAATGCAAGGCCTGTATCTTCGATGGTGTGATGTTCATCCACATACAGATCGCCTTTGGTATGGATAGTGAGATCGATCATTCCATGTCTTCCGATTTGTTCCAGCATGTGATCAAAGAACCCAATACCTGTAGAAATATCACACTTACCCGTCCCGTCCAGATTCAGTCTTACATAGATATCCGTCTCTTTCGTTGTCCGTTTCACTTCGGCTATTCGCTCTCCGGCGAAAAGAAGTTCTGCTATTTTGTCCCACGTCATCCCTTCTTTGCCTAAAATCAAGGACTTGCATCCGATATTCAGGGCCAACTGTTCATCACTTGCGCGATCGCCGATAACATAGCTGCCTGGAATGTCATAGGCCGGGTCATTCAGATATTTTGTGAGCATGCCTGTTCCTGGTTTTCTCATTGGGGAATGATCTTCCGGCAGATGGCGGTCGATGAGCTGGTCATCAAAGGTAATACCTTCTCCTTCCAATGTCTGAAGGATGAAATGGTGGATAGGCAGAAACGTCTCTTCTGGAAAAGAAGGAGTGCCTAAACCATCCTGATTGCTGACCATTATAAATTTGAAGTCCAGATGTGAACGGATAAAACCCAGGTTTTTGAATACTCCCTTTGTGAATTTCAGTTTTTGAAAGGAGTCTATTTGTTCATCCTCCGGTTCTTCTATGAGAGTTCCATCACGGTCAATGAATAGGATCTTAGTTTTTTTCATCATATTTTGTTGTCATTTCTTTTTTGTTTTTCTCCCGTGTTTCTATAGATCCATACACATAAATAAAAGTCATAATGGCATAGACCATTATTCCTGTGAAGAGGAGAGTGGTCAATGTGAATACAATAAATGTCAGGTATGGAAAATAACCGGGAAGATTGGCCGGATCACCCATAAACTGTCCCATTTGTGAGGATACCTGAGCAAAGATTAAGACAATCGCAGGTATGGACAGTACGAGCATGATCAGTCCCATGATAAGGGCTAAAAGCAAACCGGTCAGAAATAACATACTCCAACGGTGGAACCCAACGGTAAAGTTCTTAAAGAAATTTTTCCATTTGGCATCGTGGTCCATCATATATTTTGGAGCAACGTACGACATAGGAACGATTATGATTAAGAAAAGGGCTGCACATACCAGAATATATAATGAGAAGATCGTGGTATTGGCTATGTGAGACAGTGCATGCCCTCCGATGAGGGTGAGCAAACTCTTGATACCCCAGCATACAGCGATGAGAACGATATCTACACAGATGGATACCAGAAAAAGTTGAAGATATCTCCATAGGTTTTTCTTCAAGCCATGTCCGTTGGCAGCATTGAAAACAGCACTGTAATAGAAAATTTCAACTACTAATGTGCCTAGATAGATTATGGTCTGGACTATCCATGAAGTCCATGGATGTAAGATTCCCCAGTTGTGCAAGGCCAGATTGGGAAGTCTTAGGATACCACATAGAGCTATCATTGCTGATAGGATGAGTGCAGGTATCCAAATTTTTTTCGCAAAGGTCTCAATATGGTCTATCAAGAAGTTGCGTGCATCACGCAGACATGCTGTAAAACTGCGATTTTTGTTGATTTCAATTTCCATATCTTCTGAATTCAGAGCAAATAATAGCTGTTGCTATAGCAACGTTCAGACTGTCAGTCGTGGGTCTTCCCTGAGGATAATTGGGAATCAGTAACCGATGGGTAATCTGTCTGGAGATATTTTCTGAAATCCCATTTCCTTCATTTCCCATGATCACAAGTCCGTTGGATGTGAGTTCTTGAGTATAGATATTCTGTCCGTTGAGGAATGTTCCGTAAACAGGAATATTCTTCGATAAACCGGCCATATACTGTTCCAGGTCTGTGTAGTAGAGATTCACCCGGGCAATACTCCCCATAGTAGCTTGTATGACTTTTGGGTTGTATATGTCCGTGGTATCTTCTGAACATACGATTGATTCTATGCCGAACCAATCTGCAATCCGGATGATTGTACCTAAGTTGCCGGGATCCTGTACATTGTCTAAAGCTAAAACCAATTGTTTCTCAGGGTCAGGCTTTACAGGACTTTCTCTCTGGTCAAAGATGCCAATAACTTCTTGCGGGTGTTGAAGAAAACTTACTTTTTTCAGTTCTTCTTCATTTACCTTAATATATTCAGTGAAAAGGGCTTTATCTTGCCGCTCCATCCATTCCTTCGTGGCTATGATAGTTTGTGCCGGTTGTATGGCTAGGAGGTCGCCGACGACCTTAGGTCCTTCCGCTACAAATACCTTCTCATTCTTTCTGACCTTTTTCTGATTTAAAGAATGGATATATTTTATCTTGGCTTTACTTATCATTACTAATCAGACAAGAGCTATTGTTAATGTAGATTCTTTTATAGTAAGTGCAATTTAGTCTGTTTTAGCAGATAAATTCCACTTTACATTGTTGCAAAAGTAAGCAATTTAATCGAAATGGAGAAAAGAAAGGGTAGAATTATTCTTAATGCAAAAAAAACTGTGTTAACGAAGTGTATCGGCTGTAAAAAATTGATTACCTTTGCAAAAAATCAAGAATATTGAATACAAACAGGTCATATTGTGCATATCCGAGAAAGTTCTTGGTGCTTCTTCTGAGTGCTTTGTCATTTTTTATATTCTTGCTTTTTTCATCTTGTTCAACTACTAAATTTGTTCCGAGCAATAAATACCTTTTGACAAAGGTTAAGATTAAATCAGATCAGGAAGGATTTGATGTGTCTTCACTTGAACCTTATATCCGTCAGAAGGCGAATTCAAAATGGTTTTCTGTTTTCAAGATTCCTTTGTATACATACGAACTGTCTGGCAAAGACTCGACGAAATGGGTTAACCGTGAATTGAAGAGGATTGGTGAGCGGCCTGTGATTTATGATACACTACAGGCTAGGCTTTCTTGTCAGGATCTGGTATCGAGTATGCGGAATATGGGTTATATGAATGCCAGGGTCGGACTGAAAACTCATATCAAAGGGAAAAAAGTCAATGTAGTATACCTGCTTCATCCGGGACCGACTTTTACCATTGGGCGGGTAAACTATGTCATTGATGATGATTCTATCGCTCATCTTCTTCGTATGGATCAAGAAAGTAATCGAGGATTACATCCGGGAATGAAATTTACGGTCAATGCTCTTCAGAATGAACGGAACCGTGTCACTTCCTTATTGAATAATCTGGGTTTTTATCATTTCCATAAGGAATTTATCCAGTATTCTGCAGATACTGTTCCCGGGAAGAAAGATATAGCGCTTACTTTTCATCTGTTGAAGTACCGTGCGAATAGTGATTCCCGGGAGACATTTCATCCCAGGTACCAGATTCATTCGGTGCATTTCCTCAGTGGGGATTCTGACCGTGTTCATTTGCGGCCGAGGGTGCTGGATGATAATACGGATGTAAAAGCAGGACATTATTACAGTGCAACGGATTTACAGCGTACATACCGTAATTTCAGTCGATTGCAGGCAGTAAAGTTTACGAATATCCGGTTTAATGAACTTCCGGATTCGAACCTTTTGGATTGTAATATCCAGATCACTATGAATAAACCTTCTTCTGTCTCTTTTCAACCGGAAGGTACAAACACGGCCGGTGATCTCGGAGCTGCTGCATCTCTGACTTATACTAATCGTAATCTGTTCCGTGGCAGTGAACAGTTGAGTGTGGTCCTGCGAGGAGCGTATGAAGCGATTACAGGTTTGGAAGGTTATAAAAATCAGGACTACCAGGAATTTTCTATTGGAACGAAATTGGCTTTTCCTCGATTTCTGGTTCCTTTTGGATCTCGTACGTTTCGTGATCGTCAAACGGCTTCAACTGAATTTTCTGTAAATTGGGATTTTCAGAATCGACCGGAATTTCATCGGCGTGTTTTCTCTACGACATGGAGCTATCACTGGAGTAATTCTCAGCACCATATCAATTATCATTATGATTTCCTGAATTTGAATTATGTCTATATGCCTTGGATTTCGGAGACGTTCAAGCAGGATTATCTGGATAATGTTTCTACTCGGAATTCGATCTTGAAATACAATTATGAGGATCTGTTCATTATGCGGACAGGTTTTGGATTGAGTTATTCTAATGAGAAAGATGCAATCCGTGCGAATGTGGAGACAGCAGGTAATCTGCTTCAGGCATTTTCTCAGATCTTTCCATTCAAGAAAAACAGCAACGGACAACATACGCTTTTCAATATTGCTTATGCCCAATATGCCAAGTTTGATTTTGATTATACCCACTTGATACATTTTGACATGCGGAATGCGCTTGCCCTGCATGGGGATTTTGGTATTGCTGTTCCTTATGGTAATAGCCGTATCCTGCCTTTTGAGAAAAGGTATTTCACGGGTGGGGCGAATTCGATGAGAGGATGGGGAGTCAGGGAACTTGGACCTGGGAAATTCCGCGGGACTGACGGACGAATCGATTTCATCAACCAGACGGGTGATATGAAACTGGACATGAATGTGGAATATCGTACTTTTTTATTCTGGAAACTCTATGCTGCAGCGTTCGTAGATGCAGGGAATATCTGGACTTTACGCAATTATGCCGATCAGCCCGGTGGAGAGTTTCAGTGGAATAGTTTCTATAAGGAGATAGCTGTGTCTTATGGATTGGGATTGCGATTCAATTTCAATTATTTTATCTTGCGTTTTGATGTGGGAATGAAAGCGATTAATCCTGCTTACGAAACTCAAAATGAGCATTATGCTATCTTTCACCCTGATTTTGGCCGTGATCTGGCTTTTCACTTCGCGGTAGGTCTTCCATTCTAATCTTCCACTGATTATGATGAAGGACTAAGGACAGGCGAAACAGGGATTGAGGGATAATTCTTCCGGCTTTGCCGATTGTATCCATACATACGTAATCTTTGACTGTGCAGAGAACATCTGCAGTGGAGTCGTTTATAAATTGAATCTTATGGATATGGCTGGATGCTCCGTCGGTTTTTGTGCGAAGGATGTTGATGTCAGCCGAATGTACATTGGAGGCTGCATAGCATAACCATTTCCTGGAGCTCGGCGTACAATAGGGGATAGCCTTTTGAAACTGCCAGTTGAAATAATATGTCGCAAATGAGTCAGCATCTGCTTCCAACTGTTTCTTGTCTTTATAATGATTTGAGTTGCACCCTGCTATTAATAACACCGCGAAAAATACCAGAATAAAGGAAGTGGTTGCTTTGTGTTGATATTTTATCAGACTTGAAACATTAAATTTCATAATGAAACTTTAAATAATTCACAAAGGTAGTAAAAACTTTTGTTATCCTAATCTTTTTTCGTACTTTCGCATAAAATCATATTTGAAATGTTTAAATTTATTGCTGTCGGTAGTGGGAGTAGTGGCAATTGCTATTATCTGGCTAACGAGACGGATTCCTTACTGATTGATTTGGGGGTAGGTATTAATACTTTGAAAAAGTGTTTCCGAAAATATAATATTGACTGCGGTCAGATTCATCATATCCTGATTACTCATGATCACTCCGATCATATCAAACTTGTGGGGCGTATCAGTGAGGATTATCATATTCCCGTGTATGCCACAAGAAAGGTACATGATGGAATCGAACGGACTGTCGAATATAATAATGAGCGTATCATCAGGCGGCGCGCCTGTGGTTCTGCTAAGAGTGTCTATGGTATCCAGAAACAAATACCTTCTGATTGCAGGCATTATATTGAAAAGGGAGTACCTTTCAGTCTGGGCTCTTTCAGGATTACGCCTTTCGAGGTTCCTCATGATAGCTCAGACAATGTCGGTTATGCGATAGAATCAGGTGGTATGATGTTTTGCTTGATGACGGATATCGGGCATCTTACTGATGAGATGCTTTCATATATTGGAAAAGCTGATTATCTGGTGATTGAAGCAAACCATAATCAGGAAAAACTGATGAACGGTCCTTATCCTGTCTATTTGAAGAGACGTATCTTGGGTTCTACAGGACATCTGAGCAATAGGGATTGTGGGATAGCTCTGGCTGAGTATGCTTCAAGTCATCTTCGTCATATCTGGCTATGCCATTTGAGTAAGAATACCAACTCTCCTGAACTGGCGCTTGGTGAGGTGAAGAAAACTATTCTGAAAACAGTGGAGGTTGAGAAAAGACATGATTTTGTGCTTCATGTTCCTATTGATGTTCTGGAGCGTGGAAAAATGAGTGACCTTTTTAAGTTGGCTGAATAGTATGCTGAGATTCATTTCCTTTGGGAGCGGAACGAGTGGAAATTGTTATTTCCTTTATACGGATACTAGTTCTGTTCTGATTGATGCCGGCGTTGGTCTGCGGGTTTTAAAAAGAAAATTCCTGAGTTATGGACTTGACTTTCGGATGATCAGAAATATCCTGATCACTCATGATCATGCTGATCATGTGAAGTCTATAGGAAGCCTTAGTGGTGATTATCATATTCCTGTCTTTGCTACAAGAAAAGTCCATCAGGGAATAGTACGTAATGTCAGTGTGAGGAAGAAAATCCCCCAAGCGTATATTCATGTCATTGAGAAGGATATTCCTTTTACTCTGGGAGATTTTCTTATTACACCTTTTGGAGTACCTCATAATAGTCTGGAGAATGTAGGTTATATCATTGAAACAGGCGGCGTCACATTCTGCCTGATGACGGATGTCGGTTCTCTGACTTCTGAGATCAAGAATGCCATCAGCCGGGCCAACTATCTTGTCATAGAGGCTAATTATAATTTGGATATGCTGCAGCAGGGGCCTTATCCTGATTATATGAAGAAACAGATCATGAGTGATACCGGACATTTAAGTAACGAAAATTGCGGGAAGGCTATTGCGGAAAATGCTTCGCAAGGGTTGCGGCATGTCTGGCTGTGTCATCTCAGTGAAACGAATAATACTCCTGCATTTGCTTGTGACGATGTGAAGAAAGTTATTGAAGAGTATGTAAAAGAAAATCCCTTGAGGAATTTTCTTTTGTCCCTTCCTGTTGATGCTTTATCAAGGAAGATACCGAGTAATATATTTGAGTTGAAATAGGGTGTTTCTATAGATTCGAAACTGCTAAACGAAATATCACAAAAAAAACGGAAGTTCTCGAAAGGACTTCCGTTTTACTTGAGGTCTCTTGAATACTTATAAATCTTGATGGTGGAGTATATATCAGAGATGTATTGGATGAGTAAATAGTTTTCACCTCCTGTAGTGGTCCCTTTTAAGTCATCTCTTTATTTCTTGTTCCTTTCATTTAAGAACCAGTGAGCCAAAGCACCAAAAGGACTAATAGAATATTCATAAATCTCCCATTTAGCCTTTCCTCTTGTTACTGGATGGAACGATTTGACCACGGCTACACCATTTGCTGCAGAATACGGTGTGTTATCTGAGTTGTAATATTGAGCACAAGGAATTCTGTTCTTAACCATGTATTCTTTGATACCGAATTGGGCTTCTGAGTTTTTTCCCTCAAACAATTTTTTTGTAACAAA
>ENA-UOOK01005416-UOOK01005416.1-fermentation-metagenome-genome-assembly--contig:-NODE-5416-length-12825-cov-5.328348_pt1 | contig 12825 bp, 12 predicted proteins | sample MGYA00245777_ERZ724023 | MGnify/ENA primary metagenome ERZ724023 (study PRJEB28704, sample SAMN03018312) | fermentation metagenome | biome: anthropogenic terrestrial biome; feature: soil; material... | reverse complement strand
TGTCTATCTTCAATATTATTCAGCTCCTGATTTTATATAGTTTTAATAGTTAAGTAAAGCAAGTGTATTTGCTACTTGCAGTGCAACTCCAATTTTTAGGCACTCCTCATCCATATCAAACTTACTATTATGTAGGGGGTGTATTATGCCTTTGCTTTTATTAGCGCAGCCAACATGATAAAAACATGATTTTACTTCTTGGGTAAAATACGAAAAATCTTCGGCAAATAATTCAGCTTGTGGTATAAATAAAATATTGTCCTTACCAAGAATTTTTTCTGCTGTATCACGAACAACTTTAACTGTGCTATCGTCATTAATAAGCGGTGCATAACTTTCATTAATTATTACTATACCTTCGCCTCCAAATCCTGCCGAAATATTTTTTACGATAGTTACTATTCTTTCCTTTATGAATTTTCTAGTATCATTGTCAAGAGTCCTAAGTGTACATTCCATTTTTACCTCATCAGGAATAATATTTCCCCTTATTCCACCATGGATACTTCCTATAGTAAATACTGCAGAATTCAAAGGAGATATATTTCTACTCACTATTGATTGAAGTGCTGCTATTATATTTCCAGATATTATTATAGGATCTACACTTTTTTGAGGATCAGCACCGTGGGCTGATTTCCCTCTTATGATTATTGTAATTTCATCACATGATGCATTCATCTTTCCATAGCGAAGTTCAATTTTCCCAAGTTCAATATTAGGCGAAACATGAATGCCAAGGGCATAGTCTACATTTGGACTTTTTAAACAACCTTCTTTAATCATTCTATCTGCTCCGCCTACAGTTTCTTCGGCAGGCTGATTATCTTGATCATCAGTTTTTGCTTTAACTTGATTTTTGTCGGATGGTTGTTTTTGTTTAGAATTAGGTTTAAAAAATTTGTTAATAAAGTTCATCAATTATCCTCCTCGAATAAAATTTATTATGTGCCAGAATGCTCCATAATAAACGAAAGATGGAGGAATTATTGATGAAAAAACATCTTCCCAAAGAAATAACAGGTTCGGACCTAAATGATAATATTAGTGATAATAGAGAAAAAACATTGGCTGATTATGAGAAAATGATAATAGAAAATACTTTGAAAAGGTATGAAGGCAATAAAACTAAGGCTGCTGAAGTATTAGGCATTAAGCGGCAGACATTGTATAACAAATTGAAGGACTATAGTTTGGATAGTTAAAGAAAATTTCGATTTTCACAAAAAGCATAAATTAAACTGTCAAAATATTTACATAATTTAAAGTTATGATGACATTGGAAATGTGAGCGGATGTCAGCAGTATCCCCTGCTGCTTGATATTGAAATTCCAATATAGAAAAACAATGCCGCAGTCAAGACTGCGGCATTGTCATGGATATAGAATATCAATAGGAGCTTAAAATGGTACAACTTTTATTTTTTTTGATTGGAATATTGATTCTTTGATAATAGGAGTTACGGTCAGTGCTGTAACAGCAATTGCAGGTTTTAGAAAACCTTAAATAAAAAAATATATTTTATTAATTTGACACATTATGATACAATATAGAAAAAATTAAAGGGAAAGAAATATGATATTAGTATTGGCGGAAAAACCTTCCGTGGGCAAGGATTTGGGAAGGGTTTTAAATTGCAGCAAGTCAGGCAATGGCTTTGTTGAAGGAAGTAAATATATAGTTACATGGGCTTTGGGACACTTGGTGACATTGTCAGACCCAGAAGGCTATGATTCGAAATATGCACGTTGGGAGCTGGATGTATTGCCAATAATCCCAAAAGCAATGAAAACGGAAGTAATTAAACAGACAAGGAAGCAGTTTAATACTGTAAAAGACCTTATGCGCAGAAATGATGTTTCGGAAATAATAATTGCAACGGATGCGGGAAGAGAAGGCGAATTGGTTGCAAGATGGATAATTGAGAAGGCTGATGTTAAAAAGCCTTTAAAAAGATTATGGATTTCATCGGTAACTGATAAAGCAATAAAGGATGGATTTAATAACTTGAAGGACGGCAGATTGTATGAAAATCTTTATGCTTCTGCGGTAGCACGCTCAGAAGCCGACTGGCTTGTTGGAATTAATGCAACAAGAGCCTTAACATCAAAATACAATGCACAGCTTTCCTGCGGCAGGGTACAGACACCGACAATTGCAATGATTGCCGCATTGGAGGATGAAATAAGAGATTTTAAACCCGTACAATATTATGGAATCGAAGCTTTAACGGGCGGCTTCAAGTTTACATGGCATGATAAAAACAATGATACAAGAATATTTGACGAAGGAAAATGTGAAAATATTATAAACGGCATTAGAAATAAAAAGATGCAGATTATAAACATATCAAGGAACAAGGCTTTTACCTATGCACCTCCTTTATATGACTTGACGGAGCTGCAAAGAGATGCAAGCAATATTTACGGATTTTCCGCAAAGGAAACACTGTCAATAATGCAGACCTTGTATGAGCGCCATAAGGTGCTGACATATCCGAGAACAGATTCAAGATATTTGACAGAGGATATAGTCGAAACCTTAAAGGACAGAGTGAGAGCCGCAAGTGTGGGTCCTTATTCTAAAATTGGGTTTAGAATAAGCTCAAATCCCATAAAATCCAACAAAAACTTTGTCAATAACTCTAAGGTTTCCGACCACCATGCAATCATTCCGACGGAGCAGACTGTCATCTTAGGCGATTTGTCGGACAGAGAAAGAAAAATATACGATTTGGTGGTAAAAAGATTTTTTGCTGTTTTGTCAAAGCCTTACGAGTATGAGAAAATAATTATAATGGCAAAGATTAACAATGAAGAATTTAAAGCACAGGGCAGAATTACTTTGTCCCACGGATGGAAGGAAGTATACGGCAATTACGAAGATGAGGAAGCTCTCGACGATTATCCGGCGGATGAATTAAATAGGATTAAAAAGGGCAGCGATCTGTCAGTATCTTCTGTAAGAAAAACTATGGGAGAAACAAAGCCCCCCGCAAGATTTACGGAGGCAACACTGCTTTCCGCAATGGAAAACCCCGTAAAGTTTATGAAGAATGCGGATAAGGAATTGAAAAGGACAATCGGCGAAACCGGAGGTCTTGGAACAGTTGCAACGAGAGCAGATATAATCGATAAATTATTTAACAGCTTTGTAATTGAAAAAAGGGATAAATATATTTATACCACATCTAAAGGAAGACAGCTTTTAAGCTTAGCCCCCTCTGATTTAAAGTCCCCGGTATTGACTGCAAGATGGGAGCAGAATCTAAATGATATTGCAAAGGGTAATTTAGATAAAAATAAATTTATATATGATATAACTGATTATACCAAGCTTATTATAAAGGAAATAAAAAACAGCGACAAAAAATTTGTTCACGACAATGAAACAAGAGAAAAATGCCCTGATTGTGGAAATTACCTTTTGGAGGTTAACGGTAAAAAAGGAACTATGCTTGTTTGTCAAAACCGAGAATGCGGATACAGGAGGGGGATTTCTCAAATTACAAACGCAAGATGCCCTAACTGTCATAAAAAGCTTGAGCTTAAGGGAGAAGGCGAGGGTAAAATATTTGTGTGCAAATGCGGCTTCAGGGAAAAGCTGTCGGCATTTAATAAAAGAAAAGAAACCGAAAGCAAAGCAATTTCTAAAAAGGAAGCGGTAAAATATTTGTCTAAGCAAAGTAATAAGCAGGATGAAAATATTAATACTGCATTGGCAGATGCTTTAGCAAAGTTAAAGCTTTAAAATTTATAATATAATTTATATTTGACCAAGGAGAAGAAATGGTACCCATTATAATTTTAATCGCAGGATTTTTTATTTATTTGATGAGCAGAAGAAAAAAATTAGAAAAGCAGGTTGAACTTTTTAATAAGCTTTTATATGTTGATAAAAACCCTCAAAAATACATTGGGGAGGTTGATAAGCTTTTATTGAAATATCAATCTGAAAATGAAAAGCATATCAATTATATTCAAAAAACCACGGGACTTTTGTATGCAGGAAAATTTGAGGAAGCTGTAAGCATATTAAATGAGAAGGTTAAAAAAATCCCCCCCAATTGGCAGGTGGTATACTACCATAATATGCTCTTAAGCCTCTATTTCAGTGGTGAAACAGAAAAAGCCAACGAAATATTGAAGGAAGTTAAAAGCACGATCGACTCATATTATAAAAAGGATTACAACAAAGTAACCATCGAATTGATTTATGCCGTTTCCGATTATTACAACCATAGAATATCAGAGTGTAAGGAATTTTTTAAATTATTGACCGAAATAACAACAAATGAATTCAGAATAGCAATTGGATATTACTTTTTAGGTAAAATATTAGAAATTGAAGGAAATATAGAGGATGGATCCGAGTATTTGGAAAAGGCAAAAGCATTTGCTCAAGGAAACTTTATTGAATATTTATAGGCAGGATAATAATGAATATTAAAAAAAATGACAATAAAATCATTATTCACGACCTTAAGGATTTTAATTTAACCCACATTTTTGATTGCGGACAATGCTTCAGGTGGAACAAGGAAGAAGATGGTTCCTATACGGGAGTGGTAAAAAATAAGGTTATAAATGTTTCCCGGGAAGGTAGTACAGTTGAATTTAACAATATAAATATAGACGATTTTGAAAATATTATAGTGAATTATTTCGATTTCGACACTGATTATACAGAAATTAAAAAAACTATAAATACGGATGATATTATGGCGGAAGCTATAAAATTCGGTGACGGAATCAGGATTTTAAACCAGGATGAATGGGAGACAATGATTTCATTTATGATTTCCGCAAACAACAGAATTCCCATGATTAAGAGGGTTATTGAAAATCTAAGCGCTGCCTTCGGAGATTATATCGGTAATTACAGAGGCAGGGATTATTACAGTTTTCCTACCGCTGAAAGTCTGTCAGCCGCACCTGTTGAAAAAATTCTCGAATGTAAGACAGGCTTCAGAGGTCCACGGATAAAGGAAGCCGCAAGCAGGGTTTTAAATGAAAGAGAGCAAATATATAACATTAAAAATATCAGTTATGATGACGGACTTTCGTATCTTAAAACCTATGTGGGAATTGGGGACAAGGTTGCAAACTGTATTTTATTATTTTCAATGAGGCATTTTAATACATTTCCCGTTGATGTATGGGTCAGAAGAGTAATGCAGACATTATATGTAAGCAAGGATACAAAGGATGGGGATATAAGAAAGTTTGCGGAAAATAAATTCGGAGAATTTTCAGGCTTTGCACAGCAGTATCTTTTTTATTATGCCCGTGAGAATGGAATAGGGAAATAAAGGATTTAATCTATGCGGTATTTCTGCATATTCCTGCGGCATGATGCAGAAAATATAAAGATTGAAAAAATTTTTATAGGAGTTGATATTATGACCAAGGGATGGAATTTAGAAAACAGCTATGCTGATTTACCGGAATTTTTTTATTCCAAAATAAATTTATGTAAAGTGCGCTCACCTGAATTGGTGATTTTAAACAACAATTTGACTGAAAATTTAGGCTTGGATGCAGAGGAGCTAAAAAGCGATGAAGGAGTGTCCTATCTTTCGGGAAACTCTGTGCCGAAGGGCTCCGTACCTATTGCTCAGGCATATGCCGGTCATCAATTCGGTTATTTTACAATGTTGGGTGACGGGAGGGCAATGCTTTTGGGAGAACAAATTTCTCCCGAAGGCAAAAGGTACGATATTCAGTTGAAGGGTTCGGGTAGAACTCCATATTCACGGGGAGGGGACGGCAGGGCGGCTTTGGGTCCCATGCTACGTGAATATATTATCAGCGAAGCAATGTACAACCTGAATATACCTACCACAAGAAGCTTAGCAGTCGTAACGACAGGCGACTCCATATTAAGGGAAGATATACTCAAGGGAGCTATTTTAACCCGTGCGGCAGACAGCCATATTCGTGTGGGAACATTTGCATATGCCTCTAATTTCGGCACTGTGGAAAATGTAAGGCAGTTAGCCGATTATGCAATTGACAGGCACTACAGGGAAATTGCACAACATAAGAATTTATATCTGAGTTTTCTGAAAGAAGCAACTAAAAGACAAGCGGCATTGATTGCAAAGTGGCAGCTTGTGGGATTTATACACGGAGTCATGAATACGGACAATATGGCAATAAGCGGTGAAACAATTGATTATGGACCCTGCGCTTTCATGGATGCATATAACCCGGATACTGTTTTCAGCTCTATAGACATCTATGGCAGATATGCCTATAAAAATCAGCCTGAAATAGCCGTATGGAATTTATCGAGATTTGCGGAAACCCTTTTGCCCCTTATTCACAAAAATAAGGATGAGGCAATTATTCTTGCAAAAACTGCGGTTGCCGAATTTTATGAATCATATGACAGTTATTGGCTTTCCGGCATGCGTTCAAAATTAGGAATATTCAATGAAGAAGCTGAAGATGAAGAGCTTGTGGGTAAGCTTCTTGGCATAATGCATGACAATGGGGAGGATTATACAAATACATTTATTAATCTTACATTTGGCAAAGCAGGAGAATCATCCATGTATGAAAGCATTGAATTTAAGGATTGGCATAAAAAATGGCAGGAACGCCTTTTGCGGCAAGATCAATCAAAGGAAGAATCTTTTGAATTAATGCGAAATTCAAATCCCGCCGCAATCCCCCGCAATCACAGGGTTGAGGAAGCATTGTCTGCAGCGGATGAAAAGGGTGATTACAGCGTAATGGAACGTTTGATACGCATCTTGTCAAAACCATTTGCACATTCTCCTGAACAGGCTGAATATGCACAGCTGCCGCCCCCGTCCGAATGCAAGTATAAAACCTTCTGCGGGACATAGATATATACCTTAAAAGATGAGATCCTTCTATGCGCTCAGGATGACAGCATAGTTTGGTGTGAACAGTAACAGGAAATGAAATAAAATCGGTAAAAAAAATTTGAATTGACAAATTACTTTACAGAGCTTATAATATTAATGTTGTCGGGGTGTAGCGAAGCTTGGTATCGCGCATGGTTCGGGACCATGAGGCCGAAGGTTCAAATCCTTTCACTCCGACTGTTAGTACATCAAGGTGCCGGCAAATTGTTTGCCGGCTTTTAAATTATTTAAGATTACTGAGGAGGTAACAACATGACTTCGGAAGAGAGAAGATTGCAAATTGAGGAAATATTAAATAGTAACAAAGAGCCTGTAACCGCATCTGTACTTGCCAAAAAGTTTTCTGTAAGCCGTCAGGTCATAGTTGGAGATATTGCTCTCATGCGTGCGGGTGGTCTTAAGATATATGCAACACCGAGGGGATATATATCTGACAGAGAGGATGAAGGTCAATGTGTTTTTACGGTTGCATGCTGTCATGATGACAATAATATGGGAGCAGAGCTATATGCAATCGTTGATAACGGCGGTATAGTTCAGGATGTTACCGTGGAGCATCCGATTTACGGAGAAATTATGGGAGAGCTTCGTCTTAAATCAAGGTATGATGTGGATTTATTTATGAAAAAGGTAGCTGAAAATAAAGTTCAGCCCTTAATGAGGCTGACAGGAGGCATACACCTTCATACAATTAAATGCAGGGACGAGGAAACAAAAAAGAGAATAATTGAAGAGCTTAAAAAGGAAAACATAGCTTTAGATTAGTTTTAAATAAAATTCATAAATAATCTGCCGCGGTAAAATATTTTGCTGCGACAGATTAATTCTTTATGACATGCCATCCGTAATAGCCTTTATGGCTCCGTACAATACACCGGCTATAGCCCAAATAATCCATGACATAGCCCAATTATTTGTAATGAAGCTGTACCCTAAATAAATAGCAACTATTACGAGCCAATATACTTTTGAAATAGTTTTGGATATTTTGTTGGATTTGATTTTTATCGAATAATCACCTTGCTGCAAAAGCACGTTGCAAGATTCGTGAACAGCACTTTTATTAATTAAGTTATAGGTTGCCCATGCGATAATTATCAGGGTAACAGCTACGGATATTACACTTAATCCTTCAATTTCCAACATAAGAGGTGTAATAATAATGGGCAGAGCGGATAAAATGTAACCTATCACTGAAATATTGACTGCAGATTTGTAGCTTCGCTCATCTTGTTCCTGTATACTTCGCACCATCTGTTCGGTTTTATAATCTAATTCAAAAACATTCTCCTGAAGATATTCATATTTTTCCATCTTGCTTGAAAACCTTATAAAATGTGAAACACCTGCAGCCACGAAACATATAAGAACAGCCAAACTAACAGCAACTAAAACTTCTTCCTTAGCTGTGATTAAATTCATTTCACTTAGTCCCAATAAGAGCATAAGAGTTACGGGAGATATAATGCAAAGCAATACCCCTAAGGCTGTTTTCGGAGCCGTTAATTTTGAATTTTCTATATATTGCATTGCATCATCATAGGAAACAGTTGGAATATCGGTTCTATTTTCCATAATCTCCTTAATTCCCAAAGTGTCCGCCAATTCATCCAAATTTCCGAATTCCGATATAACTATTCCTATTGCTTCATTTTCTGTTTTTCCGCAGCTTTTCAATTCATTGTACTTATCTTCCATCATTGCAAGCAATTCAATTTTTGCCCTGATTACATCATCAGTTTGTGGCAAGCCTAAGAACATATTATCAAGATAATTTCTGATTGTATTCATGATCATTCTCCCTCACTATAAATTTTTCAATAACTTCCTTTGTTATTTCCCATTCTTTACACTTTTCCCTGTAGTGTTTTTTGCCTTCTTCTGTTATTTTGTAATAAGTTCTTTGCTTCCCGTACGTTTCACTGCCTAAGAATGCTGCTATATAACCATTTGATTCCATTCTTTTAAATGCAGAGTAAAGAGTCGTTTCCTTTATTACATATTTATCATTTGACAGCTCTCTGATTTTCTTTGAAATTTCATAGCCATAAGATGGTTCATCAAGCAGAAGGTACAGTATCATTGTATCATTATAACCACGAATTACATCGCTGCTAATCATGTTCATCCCTCTTCCTATAATTTTACTGCAACTGTCGTACTTTATCTGTCGTAGTAATTATATTATATTTACTACGACAGGTCAAGTACTTTTTTAAAAAAGTAATTGACAAAAATAAATTATAGGTTATAATTATGTGTGTCAAGACATGTGACAAGATAAATACTTTAGTGAAAGGATATAATAATGAATAGAAATAATAAGCTTAATTCAATGGTAATATCAGCGCTTCTTTGCGCAATCGGAATAGTAATACCTATAATATCGCCCCTCAAAATAACATTGGAGCCTGCATCATTTACACTTGCAAGCCATGTTGCGATTTTCATTGCCATGTTTATTTCTCCGGCAACGGCAGTATTCGTTGCGGCAGGTACCTCGGTAGGTTTTTTAATAGCGGGATTTCCGCCTGTGGTTGTTGTTCGTGCGTCGTCTCATATAGTGTTTGCGACAGTGGGATCCATGTATTTGAAAAAGCATCCCGAGGTATTGAAATCCTTTAAATCATCTCAAGCCTTTTCTTTAGTAATCGCATTGATTCACGGGATATGCGAGGTTATAGTCGTGATGCCGTTTTATTTCGGAAATAACATGAACTCGGCTTATTATGCAAAAGGATTTATGATATCGGTTATATTGCTTGTAGGTGTCGGAACGGTAGTGCATAGCATGATAGACTTTTATTTGGCGCAGGCAATATGGAAGCCTGTTTCCAAGGCTGTAAAGCTGCCGGAAGAGGTCAGTATAAACTATAATGTATAAGTATTTAGAGCAGTGCCGTCAGCAGTAAGCAATAACCCCCAGGCTATGCCGGGGGATTTATTTATGTATATTCTATTTTTGCCTGCCGGCATTGCCGAACTTGGATCCAATAAGCATAATTATTGCAAATACTATCAGGTAGTATAAAACGGCTTTACCGTGTGCAAAGCAGGCGGCAACAACCATAAAAACACAGCCTAAGATTGATAGGGAAGGCATGACATATCGTTTGAAGGTATTTAAATCCTTTTCTTTCTTTATTACCATGACGAAAATCGGAATGTAAGCCGCATAAAGAGTCACAATAGGAAGTTCCGATGTATCAAAGCAGAAAGCACCAAACCATGGGTCCGTAAGATTTGCACCATAAAAATATAACAGCCAAAAAGCACAAAGGAGAACTCCAAATATGGATGAGTTAGTGGGCATATTGGTTATATTATCTACCTGCTTAAAAGTATCCGGCATGAATCCTCTGTTACGTACAGCCATGGCATACATACCTCTTGTACATGCTAACATAAGCCCGTTTAACGTACCTAAGCATGATATTATAACTACCACAAAGATCAATGTTCCTCCGACGGAACCAAATATATTTTGGAAAGCAAGCTTTGCGCCTGTTTCTCCGCTTTCCATAAGTATTTCTGTACTTACTGCCCCCGCAAGGCCAATATAGTAGGTAATGTATACAAAGACTACTATGAGCGAGCCTAAGATAAGTGCTTTAGGTAAGTTCTTCTTTGAATCTTTTAACTCAGCATTAATTGATGTTGCCAATATCCATCCTTCATATGCAAAAGCTACTGCAACTACAGAAGCAAAAAGTCCTCCTCCGCTGCTTACTGTGCTGTCGAGAACATTGGAAAAATTATTTACTATCATACCATTAGTCAAACCGACTACAGTACCTACAACCGCCATAAGAATTAAAGGTATTAGCTTTATAACTGTGGTTGTAACTTGAAATTTTCCCGCGAGTATTGGTGAAAGTGCATTTAATGCATAAATTGCAACCAAATAAAAACAGGCGATTGTCATGCATGAACCCCCGGTAATGTCCCAGCCGAGAAGTACGCAGGTATAACGTGCGGAAACCCATGCCAATACTGAAGTTAATGTAGGATTATAAATGATTGCCATAAACCAACTGACATAATATCCATATTTGCTCCCCACGGCAGTTTCGGCATAATCCACTACTCCATTAACCTTCTCATACTTAGTTGCCAATGTCGCAAATGAATATGAACAAATAATCATAATTAATCCGACAATACCCCAAGCTGCAATGCCTAAGGGCATATTTCCGCCTGTAGCTTTTAACACAGCTTCGGATTTAAAAAAAACACCGCTTCCTATTACTATGCCAACAACCATGGCAATAGCTGTAAATAATCCATACTTTTTCTTTAATTGATTTTCCATGATGCCACCTTAATATAATATTTTTGATTATTGCTTTTGTTTGAGAGTAATTATACTATGGTAAAACTTATATGTCAAAGCAAAATAATGAAAAACAGATATAATTCAGAAGGAGTGATTCCAACAAGGAAAACAATCTTTTTTATTTTGTAATATTGATTACGCTGTGCTATAATGTTTATAAAAATTACCGGAGAGCATCTGCAATAATCTTAAGGTTATTTTAACAATGTTGCTTTATAATTTTCCAAGGAACAAATTATATTAATTAATCACGGTGATTGTCCCGAAGAAGCATTAAAATTAAAAAATACTGTGATGAATGAAATTTCCGTGAAGGATAGTGCGGTAAATTATGTGGGACCTGTAATAGGTACTCACACAGGACCGGGAATGCTTTGTTTGGTTTTCCTTGGCGATAGAAGATAAAATAACAGATTGATTAAAAAAACCACGAAGTTCGTGGTTTTTAGCATTATGGTCTTGTTTTTTTCTTGATAGTTTTCCTTGCGTTTTTCATTCCGCCAAGGTCCTTAAACATACGCGCAAGCTTCTCGGTTTCTATTTGCTTGGAATTTAATCCGTCATATTTTGCCTCTTTTTTAAGCTTAAAATAACTTTCAAGTCTGTCTTCCGATAGGATTCCCTCTTTCACAGCCCTTTTAACGGCACATCCCGGCTCCTTTGTGTGAGTACAGTCGCTGAATTTGCACATCTCTGACAATTCATCAATATCGGCAAATGCTTTTGAGAAATCGGCACTTTCAATTCCAAGTTCCCTCATTCCGGGAGTATCAATTACAATGCCGTTCCCGGGCAGAAGAATCAATTGGCGTTTTGTCGTGGTGTGCCTGCCCCTGTCATCATTTCTTAATTCCTTTGTTTCAAAGATGTTTTCACCAATAAGTTTATTGATGAGAGTAGTTTTTCCCACCCCGGAAGAGCCGATGAAGGCAACCGTCTGACCATATTTAATATATTTTTTAATATTTGCGAAATCATCCTTAAGGCTTGAAGTAATTATTATTTCAAGTCCCAATGCAACATCATCAAGGTCATCCATTATATCTTCAATATTTTCGCAAAGGTCGGATTTTGTAAGCACAAGGACCGGAACCGCACCGCTGTCCCATCCAATGGATATGTAGCGCTCCAATCTTCTTAAATTAAAATCCTTGTTAAGAGACATGCAGATGAATACAGTATCCACGTTTGCGGCAACTACCTGGTCGCTGTTTGACGTTCCAGCAGCCTTTCTGACAAATGCGCTTTTTCTTGTTAATATGTGACGAATAATTGCATTTCCGTCATTTTCATCCATCATTACGAAATCTCCCACTGCAGGGTAATCTGAAATATTAACTGCATTATATCTTAATTTTCCTGAAATTTGTGCTTTAAATTCTCCATTTTCCGTTACTGCTCTGTACATTCCTTTGTCTTGCGAAATAATTCTGCCTATGGTAAAGCTGTTCAATTTTGACTCATCGATAAACATGCCGCTGAGTCCATAATCTTTCATGTTAATTTTACTCAATATATCCTCCTGTTGTCCTTAGATTACCGGAGGTTTACCTCCGATGGTGTCATTTTTTCAATACAATCAATCATAAG
>ENA-UOOK01005414-UOOK01005414.1-fermentation-metagenome-genome-assembly--contig:-NODE-5414-length-12829-cov-5.177940_pt1 | contig 12829 bp, 10 predicted proteins | sample MGYA00245777_ERZ724023 | MGnify/ENA primary metagenome ERZ724023 (study PRJEB28704, sample SAMN03018312) | fermentation metagenome | biome: anthropogenic terrestrial biome; feature: soil; material... | reverse complement strand
AAAGAAGAAAAAATATTGCCGTTTCAAAAAGAATGGTATTAAATACATCGATTATAAGGATCCGGAATTCCTGAAGAAGTTCCTGAATGAGCAGGGCAAGATTTTACCAAGGAGAATTACCGGTACATCATTGAAGTTTCAACGTCGTATAGCGCAAGCAGTGAAGAGAGCCCGTCATATTGCCCTGCTTCCCTACGTAACCGATTTAATGAAATAAGAAGGAGGAGATAGATATGGAAGTAATATTGAAAGAAGATATGCTGAATTTGGGCTATAAAGATGACGTGGTAAACGTGAAAAAAGGATATGCCCGCAACTTTCTTATTCCACAGGGAAAAGCCGTCATAGCCAGCGAGTCAGCCAAGAAGGTATTGGCTGAAAACCAAAAACAGCGCGCTCATAAGCTTGCACAGATAAAAGCGGATGCTCAGGCTGTCGCCGGAAAACTGGAAGGTGTATCACTGACCATCGGTGCCAAGGCCAGTTCTACTGGTACTATTTTCGGATCGGTGACCAATATCCAGATCGCTGATGCACTTCAGGCGAAAGGATTTGAAATAGAGAGAAAGTTAATTCTCATCAAGGATGCCGTGAAAGAAGTAGGTAATTACAAAGCTGTGGTGAAGCTTCACAAAGAGGTTACTGTTGAGATACCCTTCGAGGTGATTGCAGAATAAATCACATCTGATTATGATATGAACAGCTCCGGGCAAACTGCCCGGAGCTGTTTTAATTTTAATACTATTCTTTTTCTGTCGTGGTACCCCGGATTTCTTTCATTCTGCTTTTAACCTTGTTCTCAGGCCTTATATGCGTATTCATTGGCAGATATTGTCTATAAATTGTAATTATATGTCTCAAAACACACAATAACTTGCTTATTTTTAAATTGTTATGTTGTAAAAAAGAACAAAAAAATACTGCAAATTAATATCTTTAATTACTTTTGTACAAAATATAGATTTATGTGCTTACGTTTAAAACATATTAATCTATTGGAGGCATATTATTTCCGGGGAATTGGTTATATATTGTTTTTAACAGCAATATCCCTGAATTTCATTTTATTGCTTATTTCCTGCAGTCGGGATGGAAAGATAAATGAATTTTCCGGCGTGGAGAAAAGAAAACTTGAAGAGAGAATATCACAAGATCGTTTTTCAATTGACTCCATTCATATTTTATTAAGAAAAAGTATCAGCGAAGGGGATGAATTGGCCATGTCTGTCCTGTATAAAGAATTGGGGGAACGAATGCGTTTATCATCCGATTTCTCAAGAGCCATTACCTATCATCAGCAGGGGTTGGTGTCTGCTTATAAAATTAAAGATACTCTCGGGATCACGCAGGCCCTGAATAATTTGGGTACCGATTTCAGAAGAATCGGAGCATTGCCTGAAGCTTCAGATTATCATTACCAGGCACTGCAGATGGCAGAAGCTTTTTCTCTCAGAAATGAATCCGCGGGCCGGAAGAACCGGGTCATGGCTATAAATGGTATAGGGAACATACATCTTTCCTCGGGAAGCTATGAGGAAGCGGAGAGGTCATTCCGGGAAGCATTGAAGGAAGAAAAGATACTGAATAGTCACGTGGGGCAGGCCATTAATTATGCCAACTTAGGCGCTGTTTTCGAAGAAAAACAGATGTATGATTCAGCCTTCTTCTATTATCAGCGTTCCATGGAACAGAATATACTGGCAAAGTCATTAATGGGTGTGGGTTTATGCCATATTCATTTCGGATATCTGTATGAGCTGCAACGGCAATATGACAAGGCGGAGCGTGCTTATTTGCTGGCTTACGATATAATGAACGACATTACTGATACATGGCACTGGCTGGAAGCTACGCTGGCAATAGCACGCATAAAGATGTGGAAAGGTGATTATGCAGAATCGAAAAAGTATATTGAACTGGCAAAAAAAGCTGCTAACGATATTCATTCGCCTGAACATCTCTCTGAAGTATACAATTTACTGCATGAATATAACCTCAGGTTGGGAAATTTTTCCGGTGCACTGAACGATTATAAAATCAGCATGGCATTCCAGGACAGTATCCAGAATATACAAAAGCTTAACAAGGTAACCGACATGAGGTTAAAGTATGAGCGGGATAAAAACAGGCAGTTTATATCAGAACTGAATCTAAGAAACGAAATGGAGGCCAGCCAGAAAAGAACCATTCTGTATGCATCTTTTATCTTTGTTGTATTGTTGATTTTATTGTTGATCACGCTCATGTATGCATATTTGCAACGCACAAAAAGTAACAAAGTCCTCCGAAATTTAAACCGTATACGTACGAGCTTTTACACAAACATAACCCATGAGTTTCGAACCCCGCTTACTGTTATCCTGGGCCTGAGCAATCATATGCAGGCCGAGAAACGTCTCTCCCAGTCCGAAACAAAATCGTATCTGAAAGCAATAGACCGACAGGGTGCGCATTTGCTGTCTCTGGTGAACCAATTGCTAAGCATGTCCCGAATCAATGCAGGAATGGATACGCCTGAGTGGCAAAAAGGTAATATTGTTGTCTACCTGCAGATGGTCATAGATTCATTCCGTCTGTATGCCAAAAGTAAAAATATACAGTTACTTTTTACGTATAATGAACCGGTCATAGAGATGGAGTTCGTCTCATATTATATGGACGATATTATGCAGAACCTGCTGTCGAATGCTATCAAGTTCAGTCATTCGGGCAGCTATATTTCCATTCAGCTTGTAACCGTGAAGCAGAAAGATGTAGTCCTTACGGTAGCTGATCATGGAAAAGGAATATCGAAGCATGAAATTGAACATATTTTTGATCTTTTTTACCAGGGCGCCCAATCCGGTAAAAATAACGGAAGTGGTATCGGATTAAGTTATTGCCGTCAGCTGGTGGAAATGATGCATGGAAAAATTGAGGTGGAAAGTGAAGAAGGAAAAGGAACCATATTTACGGTTACATTACCCATGTACCAGTCAGTCGAAACCAACCTGCCCATCTGGAATATTCATCAGCCCGAGAATTTTTCACCTGTCAGGGTAATTCCGGAAATGGGATATCCGGACAAAGGACCGAATAAGTCAGAGGAGGGTGGACTTCCTGCCGGAGGGGGGCAAAGAGCAACGATCCTGATTATAGAAGATAACGAGGATGTGGTATTTTATATTAAGGCCCTCCTTTCTGCCCGCTACAATGTATTTGCCGAACGTGACGGCGTTAAAGGGTTGGAACGTGCTGGTGAGTTGATGCCCGACATCATTATTTCCGATATTATGATGCCCAACAAAGACGGGCTTACCCTATGCCGCGAGATTCGCACCTCTGTGTTACTAAATCATATTCCGGTGATTCTTCTCACTGCAAAAAGTACACAGGAAGACCGGTTAAAAGGATTACAACAGGGAGCGGATGCATATATCCGTAAACCTTTTCACCTGAATGAGCTTTTAATACAGATTGAAACACTTATAGAAAACCGCCGTTTACTCAAGGAAAAGTACATGCGCATCATATTGAAAAATGAAGAATTCAGAGAGAAAGACAACGGCATCGATTTTCTTCAGAAAGCAACCGATATCGTATACAGCGAGATGAAGAATCCGCAATTTACGACAGTTACCCTTGCCGAAAAACTTTGTATCAGTACCTCTCAGCTTAATAGAAAACTGAGTGCCGTATCTGGTTTTACTCCTTCATTGTTCATCATGAATCTTCGGATAAATTGTGCCAAAAAGAAACTTGCATCAGGTGATAAGCCAATTGGACAGATTGCCGAAGAGTGCGGCTTTTATGATTTGGCATATTTTTCCCGTATTTTTAAAAAACTGACTCACGTTTCCCCTTCCCAATACAGGCGATTGCCAATGTAATATCCCGGATCTTTAGCTTGGTGAGTGTCAGTTTGTTGTCATGAGATGAAATATCAAATTCATTCGCTTTGGAAGCCTGCCCGGCAGTAATGCCGTGTCAGTGATGTTGCCGGAAAATCTCTACCGTATCTTTAGCAATAGTAAGTTCCTCATCGGTAGGAATGATCATCACTTTTACCTTTGATGAGGGTTTACTGATGACCACCTCCTTGGCACGTACTGAATTGTTCAGCTCCTCATCCAGTTCTATACCCATAAATTCCATGTTTTTGCATACATCGGTACGGGTGATCGCCTGATTTTCACCTACACCACCCGTGAACACAAGGATATCCACACCACCCAACACGGCGGCGTATGACCCCACATATTTCCGGATGCGATAATTGTATGTGTTCATTGCCAGTTGGGCCCGTTTGTCCCCATTGTCAATTCCTGCCTGTATTTCACGCATATCGGAGGAGATGCCGGAGATGCCGAGCACTCCGGAAAATTTGTTCAACAATGTGGAAATCCCTTTCGTACCCATATGTTCCTTCTCCATGATGTAGGAAATAACGCCCGGGTCCACGTCACCCGAGCGGGTGCCCATGATGAGACCCTCTACAGGAGTCATGCCCATACTGGTGTCAATCGATTTTCCATTTTTTATGGCTGTGACCGATCCTCCGTTACCAATGTGTGCCGTGATGATGCGTTGTTCCTCATAGGGAACTCCAAGAAATTCACAAGCTCGCCTGGATACATACCGGTGGCTTGTGCCATGGAAACCGTACCGACGGATGCCGTATTTTTCATATAAAGAATAAGGAATGCCATACATATAGGCATAATCAGGCATGGTCTGATGGAATGCCGTGTCAAAGACACCCACCTGTGGTGTGTCGGGCATCAGTTCCTGAATGGCATAAATACCTTTCAGGTTGGGCGGGTTGTGCAGGGGGGCCAGCTCAATACATTCGTTCAGCATATTAATGACCTCGTCGGTAATCAGCACGCTCGCATTAAACCGTTCACCGCCGTGAACCACCCGGTGCCCTACTGCATGGATCTCGTCGAGGGATTTGATACATCCGTATTTTTCACTTAGCAATACACCCAGAATATATTCAATACCTGCACGATGCTCCAGGATTTCCCCTTCGAGCATCACCTTCTGTCCGTCGGATAATGTAAATTTGAGGAATGAACCCTTCATTCCGATTTTTTCGATGCCTCCCTGGGCGACCACTTCTTTGCTTTCCATTTCGAAAAGCTTGTATTTGATGGATGAACTTCCGCAATTTAAAACCAATATTTTCATGCTATATCTGCTTCTCCTTAGTTAAATACTGTTTTATTTATCGAAACGGGATTTCCGTTTTCGTCGTATATATAAAACCCTTTTCTTGTACGCACACCCAACTGATTGGAGCGGTATAGTTTCCATAACAGTGGGTTGGGTTTGTAATGCGTCTCTCCGAAGTCGTTGAACATGGCTTCCATGAGAGTAACCAAACGTTCAATACCCACAATATCGGCCATGCGGAAAACGCCAAAACGCTGCCCGTAAATGATCGTCAGGGTTTCTTCTATATCTTCCAGGGAGCTGACTCTTTCGAGCAGCATCTGACAGGCTTCGTTCAGCATAATCACCAGAAGACGAAGGCTTACATTCCCATTGCTTTCATTGATGCGATGAGGTTTATAGTTGATGAGTTTGGCAAATATTTCCATCTCCTGATAGACCTCTTCCGAAGTATACATTCCCTTTGAGATCTCCAGGATGCGGGCATCGGGGTGTGAGACCGGAAAATAAAGGCTTACACAGCGCTCTTTGTGGTCGAGTTCCGCAGCCAGTTCACTGATAATAATGGTGGATCCGTTGGTGGCAATGATGGCATCGGTATCGAGCACTTCTTCCAGTTTCTTGAAAATATTCTTTCGTACCGGCGTGCTCCTGCGACCGCTCTCGGAATAGCGGCTGCATTCAATGACCAGGTCACACCCTGCAAAATCTTCATACACCAATGTGGGGGTGATGCGGTTCATGATGATTTTCTTTTCAGAAGGGGTCAACCCCCAGCTGCTGATCTTTTGATCCATCACTTTGCCCAGCTCGTCCATCACGAAATCGACCCGCTCCTCCGATTCATCCAAAAAGACCACATCCATGCCTGCAGTGGCAGTCATGATAATAATGGTTCTTCCCTCCTTGCCGGCGCCCACGACCCCGATCTTTGAGAACAACGGCTTGTTTTTACTCTCTGCAGTGATCGTGAGCCCGTATTTTTCAATCGGCTCTATAATCATTTCACTCATATTCAATTATTTATATAGTTTTATCCCGATGGCCTGGTTCGCTGCGATGGCCACCATCTTGTAAATATCATCCACCGAACAACCCCGGGACAGATCGTTCACAGGTGCAGCCATTCCTTGTAACACGGGACCCACTGCTTCGGCCTTTCCCAACCGCTGGACCAGCTTATAGCCAATGTTTCCAGCTTCCAGTGTGGGAAAAACAAGCACGTTTGCTTTTCCGGCGATGGCGCTCCCCGGAGCTTTACTTGCTCCGACAGCCGGTACGAGTGCGGCATCGGCCTGCAGCTCCCCGTCGATCATCAGGGAGGGATCGCTTTTTTTTGCGATCTGGGTGGCTTCTCGCACCTTATCGATCATTTCATGCTCTGCACTTCCCTTTGTCGAGAAGCTTAACATGGCTATCCGTGGCTCCACACCCACCAGACTCTTCATCGTCTGCGCCGAAGCTACAGCAATGGATGCAAGCTCTTCTGCCGTGGGATTAGGCATCACCGCACAATCTGCGAACAACAGGACACCCTCTTCTCCATATTGTGGTGTTTGTGTAAACATGATAAAGGCTCCTGAGACCACTTTTACTCCGGGAGAAGTCTTGATAATCTGCAGGGCAGGACGTAGCACGTCGCCTGTAGTATTTTGTGCACCGGCAATCTCACCGTCGGCATCACCATTCTTGATCATCAGACAGGCAAGGTAAAGAGGGTCTTCAACCAGTGATGTTGCCTGCTCGGGAGTCATTCCCTTCTTTTTACGTAATTCCAGCAGGAGATTAGTGTAGGTCTCTTTTTTGTTGTGATTCTTAGGATCTATGATCGTGGCTCTGTTTATATTGTTGAGTCCGGATTTTTTTGCCCGTTCCGCAATTTCTTCAGGATCTCCCAATAGAATAATTTCCGCTACACCGTCGCGGATTAACTGATCGGCAGCCATAAGCGTTCGATCTTCTGTTCCTTCGGGCAAAACAATACGCTGTTTATTTGCTTTGGCCCTTTCGACAAGACTGTCAAGTAAGTTCATTTCTGTGTAATGTTATGGTTTTCCAATAATGATCCGGATACAATTTCAAAATAAAATGTATTCTCTACAAAAGTACGAAAAAATGCACGAATCAGCTGACAAAAAGGTAGTGAAATAGCTTTTATTCTCTGATGAGCCGGTTCCGGTCGAGCACCCTCACCGTACGTCCTTTTAGAAGAATTATGCCATCATCCTCCATCTCCTTCAGTGACCTGGCAAGTGATTGCCGCTGCACTCCGAAATAATCTGCCAGTTGAGTGCGTGATTGTTTCAGGACGAAACTTTCTCTTTCCACTGTGGTTTTCTCCAGGAAAAAAGTAGCCAGTTTCTTTCTGAGGCTTTTCAGGGAGATCATCTGTAACTTATTGGTCAGAAAAAAGGTGAGGTCGGCATTCATTGTTAGAAAATTGGTCAGTAACTGCCGGTTCCCAGCCATCTCATTCAGCCAGGCTTCCCTTGATATTTTCAGGAAGATGCAGGGTTCCGCAGCAATCACGTCCACGGGATAGCTTTTTTTTGTACCATAAATAAATGCAGGGGCAAGGGGAATGACCGCTTCCAGGATGTCGATATTTAATACGTTTCCTTCCATGGTGATCATCTCGGCACGTACGCTTCCCTGTACCAGCAACATTACTGAATTGATGGGTTCTCCCTGAAGGACGACGGTCTCTCCTTTCTTGTAAGTAAGTATTTCTTTTACATTTCTGTCAAGGAACTGATCATGTTCCTTCTGTGACATTCCCCTGAACAAGGGACAATAAGATAATTCCCGATCGTGATGATACGTTTGATGTGATATTTCATCGCGTATGTGATCTGCAGATGTCTGGCTTTCCAGCAGATGGTGCAAATGACTGTGGGAATGTCCCTGTTGCTCATCAGGAGTATGCATGCTTTCTTCCATAAAATAAAGGGATTAAGAAGTTGAACGACTGGGGAATTACTTGGTTATTTTGTTAAATAATATGAAATAATAAGGATTGTCTCCTGGGTGACAATTCCCGGGTTAATGAAGGTCTATCTTCGTAACAGAAACTGAAATTAGTAAAAAACAAATAACAAAACAAACAATTAAATGGAAAAGCATTATGAAAACAAGGAATTACAGTTTAAAAAAACATCTGTTGAAATCACTGTTTATTTTATCACTGGTTACAATCTTCTCTTTTATAAGTACTCAGCCTGCTTCGGCTCATTGCGATTCTTTTGACGGACCAGCCCTGCAGGACGCTGCCAAGGCTTTGGAGACAAACAATGTTGATCTGATCTTGAAATGGATTGACACAGATATGGAGGCAGAGGTGGTACCTTTGTTCCATAAAACCTACAGCCTGAGAAATGGTGACAAGGAAGTGTACGAAATTGTAAAAAAACATTTCTATGAAACATTTATTCGTTTACATCGCGAAATGGAAGGTGCTCCTTTTACCGGATTAAAACCTGCCGGAACAACGGCACACATCACGGTTATGAGTGATAAAGCATTAAATACAGGTGATTTTGCTTCTTTACTGAAAGCATTAAACAAGCATGTAAATGGTCAACTTCAGGAGAAATACGACAAAACGGTGGCTCTGTATAAAGTGAAGGACAATTCGGTGGAGGAGGGTCGTCAGTTTGTGAAAGCATATGTGGACTATACCCACAGTGTGGAGGCCGTACATGATATTCTGGCCGGAGGCGGAGCTCACCAGCACTAATCCTTTTAAAAACCAGAGAATGGGGATGGAGTCGGGAAAATGATTCCATCCCTTTGTCTATTTGATTGACTGTGAAGCCATCTCCATTTTTTTTCTGATCTCTTTTGTGCAGAGATTGCCAATGCTACCGGCGTGGGAATGATGTACTCTCTTCTCAGCATGAAAAATGCCCTCCTGTACTTCCTTGCCTACCTGCTGATACGCTTCCCTGAAAGAAATACCTTGCAGCACGCGTTTGTTTACTTCTTCTACTGTAAACAGGTATTCATATCGCGGATCGGAGAGGATATCCTTATTGATAACGATATGTTCCAGCATGAAATGAGACATTTCGAGTAGTGTATGCAGTGTCTCAATAGCAGGGAAGAGCACTTCTTTCAGTAGCTGATAGTCGCGATGATACCCGTGCGGCATGTTGGTTGTCATCAGTGATATCTCATTGGGCAGACTTTGCAGGCGGTTGCTGTGCGCACGGATGAGTTCCCATACATCAGGATTCTTTTTGTGTGGCATGATGCTCGATCCGGTGGTGAGCTCTTTCGGGTAAGAGATAAATCCAAAATTTCCGGAGAGATACATGCAGTTGTCGGTGGCGAGCTTGTTGAGTGTAGAGGCGATATTGGCCATGCATTGTGCAAGGATTCGCTCTGTTTTACCCCGGCCCATTTGGGCAGCTACCACATTGTAGCTCATGGTGGCAAAGCCCAGTTCGCGTGTGGTCATCTCCCTGTCAAGTGGAAAGGAGCTGCCGTAGCCCGCGGCCGAACCGAGCGGGTTTTGATCCGCAACCTTCCAGGCGGCAACAAGTGTGTGCATGTCATCCACCAGTGCTTCGGCATAGGCACCAAACCATAAACCAAAAGAAGAAGGCATCGCGATTTGTGCATGGGTATAGCCCGGCAGAAGGATATCTTTATTCTCTTCACTGAGCGACTGAAGCAATTCAAACAGTGCAAGCAGTTCTTCTTTTATTTGCTGAATTTCCTCCTTGAGAAACAGTTTGATATCCACCAGTACCTGGTCGTTGCGGGAACGACCCGAGTGAATCTTCTTGCCCGTTTCTCCCAGTCGTTCTGTCAACATCGCTTCCACCTGTGAATGAATGTCTTCGGCATCATTGTCGAGACGGAAATTGCCTTGCTCCACCTCTGTCAGTATATCTTGCAGCTCGGTCCGGAGGGCTTTTTCCTCCTCTTCCCCGAGGAGACCAATGCGGACCAGCATTTTAATGTGTGCCATTGATCCCAATATGTCATGTTTTGCCAGTCGCAAATCCAATTCCCGGTCGTTCCCCACTGTGAATGTTTCTACCCGTTTGTCGGCATCGAAGCCTTTATCCCAGATTTTTGCCATTTTTTCAGTTGTATGTATTTGTTAATCAGTAGCCAGCGATTAGCTTTTTAGATGCATAGTTTATATATTCGGCAGTGAGTAGTCAGCGGTCAGCTGTGTGATAAACCGGATATATCCCTCAATTCCCTTTTCCACCTCCTTAATCAGAATGAACTCGTCTGCCTGGTGTGAACGCGCCGACTCTCCCGGACCCATCTTCAGGGCAGGGCAGGAAATTCGCATCCAATCCGACGTGGTAGGAGAGGTGTAGGTTTCAATGTCCAGCTGTTCTGCGCATTGCCGGAGCGGGTGGCCTGTTGGTGTCGCAGAACTCCGGTTAATCAGCGACCTTGCCCGCAGGATGCTCTTTACCTTTGGCTGCAGGATTTCCATAATTTCCTGATTGGTGTACATTTCGGTAGGACGGATGTCGATCACGAAGCTGCACCGGTCAGGTACCACGTTATGCTGTGTACCGGCATGTATTTGCGTTACGGTGAGCTTTACTTCTCCCATGGATGGCGATATTTTGTTGAATTTCAGCGACCTGAGAAAGGCAATATCCTCCAATGCAATGTAGAGGGCATTCACTCCTTCCTCCCTGGCCGCATGCCCACTGATACCTTCCGCTTCGGCATCTATCACCAGCAATCCCCGTTCTGCCACGGCGGCTCTCATGCCGGTTGGCTCCCCGATGATGGCCATATCAACTTCATCCCGAAGTGTCTGCCACAGCATCCGCATACCACCCGCACCCGAGTTCTCCTCTTCGGTCGACAGGGCCAGCATAAGATTGACCGGGAGTTTTTTATCGTAGAAATGAAGGAAGGAAACAATCATAGAAACAAGGCTGGCACCGGCATCATTACTTCCTAATCCGTAGAGATGCGTGTCTGAAACGGGAGGATTGAACGGATCAAAGGAGTAAGTTGAAACTGGTTGAACCGTATCGAGATGGGAGTTGAGCATCAGCGTCGGCTTCGAGCTGTCGTGATGTGGTTGTTGGAGAACCAGGTTGTTTCCTATGCGCTTCACAGTGATTTTTTTCTCGTGGAAAAAATTTACCAGATAATCGCTCCGCAAACTTTCTTCACCTGAGAAAGCCCTAATGGAAATCAGCTTCCTCAATAACTTCGTTGCATTATCTGTATATCCTTTATTCATTGTAATTGGATGAGAATAAAATATGCCGATACTGGTTACACGCTTTAAATTGCACCAGACAGTGGCCGGTTTTTAACCAGGATGGTACCTCTTTTCGACAATAGATTTTTAGCGTGCAGGATAATTACCTCCTTCACCCCTTTATCGATGGCACGAAAGGAATTTTCCAGCTTGGGGATCATGCCGTCTGCAATAATACCCTTTCTTTTGTAATATTCGCTTTCAGTTCGGTCCATGGAGGGAATCATACTTTGCGGATCGTTCATATCCTTTAAAACACCCTCTTTTTCGAAACAATAATAGAGTGAAGCTTCATATTTCTCCGATAAGGCCGTTGCCAGAGAATAGGCGATTGTGTCGGCATTGGTATTTAACAAGGAACCATGTCCGTCGTGGGTAATCGCACAAAAAACCGGTGTTATTCCCGATTCGATCAATTGGGACAGAAAATCTGTATTCACCTTTTCCGGATCAGGATCACCCACATATCCATAATCTACCGGTGCCGGAGCACGTCGCAGAGCGGGAATAGCATTGCCGTCCGCACCCGAGAGGCCGATGGCGTTACATCCGACTCTTTGGAGAGATGCCACAATATTTTTGTTGATCCATCCGGCATAAACCATAGTGACCAGCTTTAGTGTCTCTGCATCGGTGATGCGCCGGCCCTGCTCCATTTTTGTTTCAATACCCAGCCGTGCCGCCATTCTGGAGGCCATTACACCTCCTCCGTGGACCAGCAGTTTCCGTCCCCCCAGCAGGTGGAAATCTGTCAGAAACAGCTCCAGCGCTTCCGGATTGTCAACAATGTTCCCTCCAATTTTTACAATGGAGAGGCTTTCCTTGTCCATTTCTCTATTTTTAATTTGTTTTCAGTTATTGACGGTCAGCTATCAGCCTTTTAGAAATATCTGCACATCATTACATCCCAAGCAATATCTCTTTCAAAACCGTTTGAGCGGAGACCACCCTGTTGGCAGCTTCGGGAATCACGATCGACTGAGCGCTCTCAATCACTTCGTCGGTTACTATCATGTTGCGACGCACAGGAAGGCAGTGCATAAAATAAGCATTGTTTGTCAGAGCCATACTGGCGCTGTTCACCGTCCAGGAAGAGTCGCTGCTCAATATCTGTCCATAGTTTGGATCGCGGTAGGCGGCCCAGTTTTTGGCATAGATAAAATCAGCATCCTTATAGGCTTTCTCCTTGTCATACTCCACCACAGCATTGCCTACGAACTGTTCATCCAGTTCGTATCCTTCGGGATGGGTGATTACGAACTCGTAACCGGCAGCATTCATCCATTCGGCGAATGAGTTGGGTACAGCCTGCGGCAGGGCACGAGGATGAGGTGCCCAGGTGAGAACCACCTTGGGTCGATTTTTCTTTTTATACTCTTCTATCGTGATGAGGTCGGCAAAGCTTTGCAACGGATGGCG
>ENA-UOOK01005410-UOOK01005410.1-fermentation-metagenome-genome-assembly--contig:-NODE-5410-length-12836-cov-6.272514_pt1 | contig 12836 bp, 9 predicted proteins | sample MGYA00245777_ERZ724023 | MGnify/ENA primary metagenome ERZ724023 (study PRJEB28704, sample SAMN03018312) | fermentation metagenome | biome: anthropogenic terrestrial biome; feature: soil; material... | reverse complement strand
GCCGGCTCGAAGATCGGATGTACGGCGAGCTCCTTTTCACTCATCAGTCGGATGGCCGCCGCAGGATCGCGAAGGTTCAGTTTCTGCAATAGATGCTGTCTCTCATATTTGATCTGTCCCGTATGAACCGGAATCTTCATCGGTTTGAAATTCCAGTCGATTTTATCTCTGTCAAATGAATATCCCCGTTTCTCCGCCTCGAAATACACCTCCGACAGATAATAATTGATCGCGGCAAGCGGGTCGGCAGCTTCCCGGAAACGCAACAACTGCGGATGGTTCCGGTATCCCCGGGTTTTACCTTCCAGCACATGCTTCGCCAACAGCGCTTCTCGCCACAACGCAATCAGACCTTTGGCATCAAGATATTTCGGATGCAATGACCATAAACGCATGGAGGTGAAATCTTCTTTTGTTCTTTATTGTTTCAAGCATTGCAATCAGCTCATTAATGGGAAAAATTGGGCGAAGCATTTTTAACTGTTTCACGGAACAATCGGTTTAATTCCTGCAACGATGGGCGAATGTATTTTTTGTCTACGATGGATCGCTTTACCTCTTCGCGTTTATTTTTGCAGAAATAGTCATAAAGAATTTCCCTCAATTGCGTTTCCCGGCACTTGTTCCATCGTTGCCGCATTCAGGTTCCGCATATCGATTTCGTCCTGTTCCCGCAACTCATAGCCTGTATGGAACAGCTTCTGTGCCTTCGCGGAAATGCATGTAACAATGCGGTTGCCGAAAGGAGCTCTGCCAAAATAATCCGCTTCGAATTCATACCATCCGCCATCCGGAGCCGCCTGCCGGGCGCTGCCGTCTTCCGCGATGATCAGCGGATGGATGTCGATATAGCAGCCCATCTGCGGATGGTACAATTCGATGCGGCAGGGACGCCAGTCGGTGGTGATTTCATATCCCGCCTGTTGCAAGCGATCCAACAGCGTTTCGGTAAAGGCGGCATCGAAATCGATATCGACATCGCGATGTTCCCGGTTCTGTTTTCCGCAAAGAATATCGACACCCCATCCGCCATCGATCCAATACCTCATCTTCAGGCTGTCAAGCAGCTCGAGGATGGCAAGCAGATTTTCTTGTGTTACGGCTTCCTTCGGCATCGTTTTATTCTTCTTTCCAAGCTCATCTCATCTTATCACTTAACAAAATCCAGCCTTGCCTCATTCTTTTGAGTCATAAACAACTCCCAAATTCATCATGAGTAACTGTAGCACCCGGCAATGGAAAAGTCATCTCGAATTGCCTGAAAACGGAAAGAAAAATTTCATTTTTATCGCAATACGCTACTCCAAGATATAGAGAAAAAACCATTTTTGCCATCCAGGTGATAACTTTGTTTATAATCAGAGAGTTATATCTCTAAAAGGTAAGAGAGACTCGGCTTTCGTCCCGGAGGAGAACAGAGATTCAGAGAGGGTTTTGGCGGGATTTTCAGCCACAGCCGGAGACGCGGAGAAAACGGTGGTTTTGCAAAGCCTTTGTGTACAGGCGGTTTCCGGGCAAGAAAAAAGCCGTCGTAATGACGGCTGAATGTGTAATTGGTAGCGGGGGTAGGAATCGAACCTACGGCCTTCAGGTTATGAGCCTGGCGAGCTACCACTGCTCCACCCCGCAACATGATCATTCTTTTTAGATGATTTATTAATATAGTATTTATTACGGAATTTTCAAGCTTGATTTGTTCTTTTTTTCCTTTCTTTTTTATCGGGGCTTGATTTCGGCAGCCGCCGGCGGCGCATAGTATTGATATTCATCCGTATAGAACAGATAACCGTAGGAGGATATCCCTTGAGTTTGTCCCGGGTAGGTCGCGATCATGCTCAACGGAACGGTTTTTGTCGCATCTTTGGCCATTTCTCGCCAATATAGAATGACGTTGTTGCCAAGTGTTTCATAGGAGGAAATCCGGTTTTCTTTCATTAATTCTTTCAATTGGTCGTGGCGAACTTCAAAACCGGCCGGAATTCCAATCACCGCCAGCGGCATCGAAACATTTTCCTTCGCTTTTACCGTTACCGTCAAAACCGCCGCGGAACCTTCCAGGTAATGGGATTTATCCAATTCGGCTTTTAAAGTCAAGGCGCATTCCGGTGAGTTATTCGGGCGGGGTGTACTGTAGTGTACTTCCAGTGAAAACGGCATTTCGGAACCGTCGGTCATTTTCAGGGTGACGATGTGTTGTCCGGCGGTCAGGGCAGCCGCGAAATCCGGCAGTTCAATCGCTCCCTGGGTTGTATGGTCGAATTTGACCGGGTGTCCGAATGCTTTGCCGTCGATAACCAGTTGGACGGAGCCGGGAGCCTTGGGTTTGCTGCGGGCTTTGTCGTACGCATTGATGGCTTTCAGCGCCAGAATGGTTGACTGGGTTGAACCGAAACCGCCGGATTTACAGGTTTCGAACAGCCATTTCATGGAGTGTTCCACGGCCGCCGCGTATTTCTCACCAAGCCGCAGCCAGGCGATAATCGACAGCGAGGTCGTTTCAATATTCAGGGCGCTGCCGCCGGAATTAGTGATCGTTTTTTGACCGTCGGAAACCATGCCGTTTTTATCCATCTTCGCGACAAGCTTTTCACTTAATTGACCGGCAGCGGGCAAGTCCTTGCTCAGATACAGGATATTGGCGGCGAGGGCGACCAGATAGCTGTCGTCGGTTTTGAAGGCGCTTTCTTTGACGGCGGCGATTTCCTTGCTCAATGCGGCCGGATCGGTGCCGGATTCCAGTAGCGTCCAGACGATGTAGGCATCGGTCGTCGGCTGAGGCGCACGGCCGAAAGAATCAAGGGACCGTTCATTGCGCTTGAAAGAGCCTCGGCCATCGCGGCGTTCGAGCAGCCAGCTGCGGGTCCGTTCGATCATTTTCCAGTCGACATCCATGATGTTGCTCATCTCGGTGAACTGCATCAGGCCGTAGGCGGTCAGGGCTTCATGCCCGGGATCGCCGCCGAACCATTCGTATCCGAGATTTTTTGATTCGAAGCCGATCAGTTTCTTATAACCTTCTTCAAGCAATTCGGCGGACTTTTTGATTTTGTCGGGGGTAACTCCCTGATGACTCAGGAAATATTGCTGGGCCATCACCAACGGATAGCTGGTGGAGCTGGTTTGCTCAAAGCAGCCGTGAGGCTTGCGGATCAGGGCGTTCAGGGCCTCTTCCAGATTCGCGAGCGGACTGGGATAGACTTTGACCGAGGCTTTCAGTGAATTCGGTTCGACATCCTGCGGAATATCAAGCGTGATGCTGTAATCCTTGCCGGGGCCGATCAAGCCTCCTGCCATAATATTCATCGGGAAGCCGCGCGGATTGACGATTAACGTGCGCTCGATCTTGTCGGTGTACCCGGATGCCGACGCAGTAAAGGTCAGGCGGTAAATTCCGGGCCGGGGCGGCTGGAATTCGACTAACGCGCGGCCGCGTTCCCCGGCGGCGAGTTTGTACGTGCCGGACGGAATCGGATTGTTGAGTTCTGGCTCGCAACGGACCAGCAGGGTGGCGTCCAACGCCTCGGCGGTGGCGTTTACCAGCGCCACGGAAAGCTCGATCCGGTCCCCTGCAACGACGCTTACCGGCATTTTCGGCGCGATATAGAACGGTTCGACCGATTTGATTTCGGCTTCCGCCGCGCCGAGGGCGCCATTGTTGGCGAACGCATCCGCCGACACCCGGAACGTGGTTACGCTGTCGGAAAGATCGAATTCGACTTCCGCCGTGCCGTTGCGCGGATTGGTACGGATTCCGGCGTTCCAATACAGGGTTTCCCGGAAATCGGTCCGTTCGTTGGAGCGGCGGTCAGGCCGGTTTTTGTGGGCATATTCGCGAACAGTGACGCGGCGGACAGGGGCAATGAGTTCTTTTCTTCTTTTGTCAAGCTGTTCATTTGCTTGAAATTCGTTGACGTTGCCGTCATGGAAAAGGATATTGCCATAGTTCGCTTGATTACGGGCAAGGACTTGGGGCTGAGGTGTATTCGGGGGGACAGGAGCCGCTTTGGCGTCCATAAAGACCGCGGCCGCCGGAACCGCACGTTCTCTTAACAACAGCATTGCCGGTTCCATAAACGCCAGAGCCCGTTTCGCGGCGGATGCCCATTCCGTTTTTGCGGCAATTTCGTCATAATTCACCAAAATGAACCGCCGCCAACCTTGGGTGCCGAGCAATAGATCGACAGCCGTATCCGCCTGCGGGTTTTGTTGATCCAGATAGATTGCGGCGTCGGCGAGGTCGAGCGTTTCATTCTCCAGATAGACCATCACCGGCAGGGAAGGGGCCTGTTCACGGCGGTCGATCATCTGCAGAACGGCGTCGTCCACCACCTGAAGGCCGACCGTGGCTTCGACCGGAGAATCTTTTTCATCGGTGGTTTCGATCTTGAGTTTGACTTTACCGCCGGGGATAAAGGCTTCGCTTTGTGGAGTGATTTTGATTTTGACCGCAAATTTCGGAGCGCGGTAGACCAGTCGTTCGGCGACAGGAGTGCCTTGCCGGTCGAACACCGTCAGGATCAATACGCCTTCGGCGTCTTTAGGGTCGAGGGTGACACGGTTGGTTTTGCCGGATTCCAGCGGGGCGGAGGAGAGCTCGGCGGCACGCTTGAACAGTTTGACCGTCGCCGCGTTGGAGGCTTCGGAGGTCGCGATTTCCACGGTCAACGGATCGTCATAGCGATAGACAGTTTTCAGGGATTTCAGGACTGTTCCGGACGGTTTTACCTGCGGCAAAGGATATTCTCCGGCAATTCCTTCCGGCTCGGTCAGGATAAGGCGGTATTGAGCTCCGGCTTGCGGTTTGAAGGTGAATGCGCCGCGCCCTTCGTGCTGGGTTTTCAGCAAAGCGACTTCCTTGTCGCCGAAGAACACTTTGCCGGCGACATCAGCGGGTTTGCCGTCGGCGCGGCGGGCCTGGAAATAGACGCGGTTTTCAAGTCCGCCGATCAGGTCGCCGCCCTCCGGGTAAAAATCGATGGTGAAATTATTCAGGAGGATCGGAATGGTTTTTCCGGCATTTTCCACCACTCCGCCGTCGGCGACGGAGAACACCAGAGAACCATCGGCGCCTGCCAGTTTCTCCGGCAGTTTGAATGTCACGCTGCAGAGGCCGTCTTTATCGACGGTCAGGTCGGACGCCTGAAAGAATTCATTGCCGTCAACCGTGGCGCTGACGTTGACCTTCGCCCCCTCCGGGATACCGCCTTCGGCGCGGGTCACCTGCAAGGTGGCGGTGACTTCTTCGCCCGGCGAATAACCCTTGCGGAAAAATTCAATCTGACTGCGCAGTCGCGGCGGCGTATAGCTGCGGACTTCGAATTTGCGTTCGGCAGGGGCTGAGCCGTTGATCCGGGTTGTCGCCGTATATACGCCGCCGGGCGTGCCGGACGGAATCGTCCATAAAATCCCGGCGGTCGAATCCTGCAGGGGCGAATTCCGTTCGAAAACTTTGTCGCCGCGCGGCCCGGTCACGGTAAACTGCGCCGAGCCGTGTTCGCGTACCGGCAGGTTGCTGTCCGCCTGAAGCGCCACGGCGCGCAGGCAGACGTTTTCGCCGCCCCGGTAGATGGGTTTATCGGTGGACAGATACGCGAGGATGCGCTTTTCGCCGCCGAGCTTCTCCGGGGTGACGATATTGGCGCCCAGCAGTACCAGTGCCAGCGAGGCGCCAAACAGTGATGTGATAACTTTCATGAACAATTCCCTCCATGCCTGAACGGTTTGATTTGTTTTTCATGCCAATGCTTCGTTACTATAAACTATAGCCGGGCAAAGTCAAAAGTTGTCAAAACAATGAAAAAGAATTGTCAAAAGATTGTCAAACTTATACCAAATTGCAATCCCAACGGCGTTTTCGAACCTTCAAATTGCAAACCGGTATTACTTCTTCAGCAACAATTCGACCAATTCAGTGCCGCGCATGAAGCCGAGGCTGCCGCCGGGCGCCAGCGTTTCCGAATAACTTTGAACCGCGTCCGGTTTAATTCCGGGACCGCAAACCGACACCGGAACCGGCGTCGTGGTGTGCTTGCGCAGTTTGATCGGCACCGGATGGTCCGGCAGGATCGCGAAACGGATATCGCGGCCTTTCAACGCTTCCATGACGGGGGTCATCACCCGGGCGTCGAAGTCTTCAATGGCTTGCAGTTTGAGTTTCAAATCCCCCATGTGGGAGCACTCGTCGATCGCCTCCACGTGCAGATAGACCAGGTCATGGCGTTCGATCGCTTCCAGCGCGGCGGCGACTTTGCCTTCGTAATTGGTGTCGATGAAACCGGTGGCGCCGGGCACTTCGATCACTTCCATGCCCGTGCATTTGCCGATTCCCTTGACCACGTCCACCGCGCTGATGATCGCGCCGGTACAGCCCGGATACAGCTTGTCGAATGCCGTGATTTCGGGCCGGTGGCCGGGGCTCCACGGCCAGATATCGGTGGCTTCGGATTTTACCGGGGCGGAGGCCAGAAATTCATGCACCGCCGCCGACAGCTCGTTCAGGAAGCGAATCGTATGTTCCGCTTCGGGGCTGAGCGCGGTCAAGCCGAGTTCGCTGACCGGAATTCCCTGCGAGGAGTCCGGCTTATGGTAATCGACCCGGTCCGAGAATTCCTCCCCGTGCAGTACCAGCAGGTTCCGATAGCTGACGCCGGGATAGAAGCTTACCTTGTCATTGCCGAATTTCTGTTGCAGCATTTCCATGATCCGGGTGGAGACTGTATTGTCGATATGCCCCGCGGAATAATCCATCAGGACGCCGTCCGGGGAAACCGTTACCAGATTACAGCGCCACGCAATGTCATTTTTTTTCAGTTCAATGCCTTGGCTGACCGCTTCGATCGGGCCGCGCCCCGGGTAATTCAACTCGGGACGGAAGCCCAGAACCGACATGTTGGCCACGTCGGAAGAGGTCGGCAGACCGTCCGGCAGCGTCAGGAATGTTCCGGATGCTCCGGCGGCGGCGACCGCATCCATTGCCGGCGTATGCGCCGCTTCCACCGGGGTTTTGCCATTCAGTTCGCTCAACGGCTCGTCGGCCATGCCGTCCGCCAGAAAGATGATTGCCTTTGACATAAAAATCCTTATATAAAAATCCTTGATTTACTTTACCTGATTAAAATACATCCCGAATGCCGATTTGACAAATCGCCGCGCGGCATTTGGCAAAGATATTTGCCGTTAATGTTCGATGGAAGAACCGGAGAAAGGAATTTGATTTTTCCGGAAAACCCGATATATTACCATATCCCTTGTCGGAGGCGTAAGCCGATCACCTCCGACAAGGGCGGTTTATGAAACTCAACGCCGGTCAGGCACGTTTCTGCGTGCCGCTTCAATTTATTCGGAAAAATTCCGTAAGTTGATTTGGTAATACCAATCAGGCCGGTTATATTAAGTTTCATTCAATTATCCGAAGGAGCGTTGACCGATGAGATTTATCGATGAAAGCATTCTGAACCCGTTGTCCGCCAAAGCCGCGGAAGCCCCGCGCAAACGAACTCATTTCAACCTGCACGAAACTCTGGAAGACCCGTTTCACCGGCTGTTTATCGCCGCCGAACCGGGAACTTATATCCGTCCGCACCGGCATTTCAGCCCGCCCAAATGGGAACTTTTTTCCATTATCCGCGGCAGTATGATTCTCTTTGAATTCGACGAAAACGGCAAGATTCTCCAACGACAGATACTGAAAGCCGGTTCCACGCCATGCGTCGTGGAGAGTCGCCCGGAGAACTGGCACGGCTTCGTCGTTCTTGAGCCCGGCACTGTCGGCATGGAAGTGAAACCCGGCCCTTACCAGCAGCCCGCTCCCGGCGACGTCGCCGCCTGGGCTCCCGCCGAAGGCGAACCCGGCACCGCGGAATTGTTGAACTGGCTCTCTACCGCCCGGGTGGGCGAACAATGGAGGAAATGAACGATGTCTGAACGCCGCAAAGCTCCGCCGCTGCATGTTAAAGTCATTCAGTCCCTTCAGGAACTGATCGAAAACGGAGCGTACAAGCCGGGCAGCCGTCTGCCTTCGGAACGCGCCCTGTCGGAACGGTTGAAAGTCTGCCGCAATTCGGTCCGGGAAGCGATCCGGGCGCTGGAAGTCATCGGCGTGCTGGAAAGCCATCACGGCGAAGGAAATATCATCCGCTGCCTGCCGTCGGACGCCATCATTCTCCCCGCCGGTATCGGTATTTCCCGCGAAAATATCATTGAAATCCTGGAGGCCCGCCGCGCCATTGAGAGCGAAGCCGTCAAGCTCGCCTGTCTTCGGATCAGTCAGGAACAGGGCGAAATCCTGCGCTGTTACGTGGAGGAAATGAAGATCGCCAACTGCAATGCCGGCGGCATGGCAATCGATGCCGGTTTTCACCGCAAAATGACTGAATTTTCCGGCAATAAACTGCTTCTCTCCTACCTGAATTCCCTGATGCGGAGCATGGACGATGTCCGACAGGCGGAACAGCGGGATGTTTTCAGCACCTGGAAGCATTTCAGCGCCCTGATCGACATTCATTCCTGCATTTGCGAATCGATCATCAAGAACCTGCCGGAAAAAGCAGTCGTCGGCATCAATGAATATTTCGCAATGGTGTTCCGGGCCTGGAGTGAAAACGAAGTCGGTTAAAATACGCAGATCACCGCGATGTTGTCTTCGGCTCCGGCCCGCAGGGTGTCCCGGATGATTTGTTCGATGGCGGCTTTGGGGGAAGTGGCGGACTTCAGGATATCGCTCAACTGAGAATCACTCAAGTGACGGGTCACGCCGTCCGAGCAGAGGATGAAGCGCAGGCCGGGGCGGTACTCGAAACGGTTTATATCCAACTTCAGCTTCAATGAAGGACCGATCGAGGAAAGAATCACGTGTGAATAGGGGTGGCTGCCCATCTCCTCCTGCGTGATGATGTTTTTTTTCACCAATTCCATCACCAGACTGTGATCGCGGGTCCATCGCTCCATGAGGTTCTCGCTCCAGGCATACATCCGGCTGTCGCCGGCATGAAAGACGATCACTTGGTCCGGCATGAAAACGGCGGCCACAATGGTGGTCCCCATCGGTTTACCGGGGGTTTTGAGCTGGTTCTGGCGGAATAGTTCCTGATTGCAGCCGTCGACCGCTTTTCTCAGAAATTCCTGGATGACGGCGGGGTCGGATTCATTGCCGATGTTGCTCTTGCGCCAAGCCTGGATCATGTAGCTGCAACAGAACATACTGGCGAATTGTCCGTCGCGATGGCCTCCGATGCCGTCGGCGACGACCGCAAGGTGATTGACTTCTTCCGGATAATCAATATAACAGAAATTATCTTCGTTGACTTCGCGGCATAAGCCGCGGTGGGTTCCACCGGCGAAAGTCAACTTTCCGGGAGTCAAATCTTGCATATATGCCATCTTTCAAATTTGTTCAGTCCGAGGACATCAAAAACCGTGTAATAAGCATAAAACATAGCATGATATCCGGTAATATCAATTGAAAATATTAAAAAACCTTTGAAGTCCCGCATAAAAATATGGATCTTCGGTAAAAACAGGGCGAGATGCTGAACCGGCGCCCGGATCTGCGCCGCCTGTCATCAAGACAGCCGCGGAACACCGAATACAGGTTTGAAAAGCTTTTGTTTGTTACGGTTGAAAATATTGTTAAAAATTATATAAGGCATGAAAATATTCATTTGACATTTTTATTTCAACGGATATTTTTATTAGTAATCAGTTCCGGGGAATAACTGCCTTCATGTCGGAGACATCCCGGAATTAAAAAAGGATTGAACTGTGGGTGTGAAAATGGCTAAAAATGAAAAAGCCTCGAAACCTGTAGCCAGTGCCGCCAAAGATTCCAAGAGCAGCAAGGATGTCAAATCCGCCGCGGCTCCGGCCTCCAAAGCTTCTGACAAGAAAAAGAAAAAATAACCGTTTTCTTGACAGAATCGCCCTTTGGGTATGACCGTCGCCCCGCAATGCCGACAGGTGTTGCGGGGCGATTTTTTTTGTTTAACGCATTGTTCCGGTTATTTTTTGAGCTGGCCGCGGATGTCGAATCCTTCGTCGGTCCGCGTGTCGATGTTTTTCCGGTCATTGCTCGCCAGCAGTTTGCGCAATTCCTGGATATCCGCCTGCGGAAGCGACGGCGGCATTGCGCCCGCCGCGTATTTCAGCAGGTTATGGCGCAGGTGGCGGACCTCCGGCGTTTCAGCGGAGAGGTTGAGCGTACAGACCAGCAACCGGCCCCGGCCTGCTTGCAGTTCGAACAGAGACGATTGCTTGAGAATCCGTTTGAACGAACTGGCGATTTCGACGATCGGCGCGTAGGGGATATCCAGATCGTTGAATACCACGGAACGGCCTTCACTAAGCAATTCAAAGAACTGCCAGTCGCACCAGCCGTCATGCGGGAAATCGCCGAGGGCGGGATGACGTTCGATCACCGTCGCCAGGTTGCCGTTGCTGCGCCCGGCGCAGGAAATTTGGAACGTGGTCGGGGCGGTCGGGAACGGGCCGGCGCCAAGCAGAACGACGGACGCGCCATTGTTCAGGCGGTCAAGAGTGGCGGAATCCAGTTCCCGGCATACCGTGACGTTCGGCGGGACGGCTTCCGTTGTCGCCGGGAAGCTCCATACCGTCCAGCTGTTGGCAAGGGTTCCGAGTTTGACTTCGACCGTATAACTGCGCGCGCCTCCTGCCGTCGGCAGTTTCACTTGCCAGGAGGCCAGTTTCACCGGTTCGCCCGGCGTAATGGAGGCGACCGCGAAATCCTGCGTGGCGATCACTTCGCCGGAGGCGGCATCCGTAATTTGCGCATTCAGGGTTTTGCCGTCGATGCGTTTCGGTTCAAAGCAGGAAATGAAAAAATCGATATTCAAATTGTCGCCGTGGTTCAGCGTCCGCTGCTGGGCGAGGCTCGAGAGCAGAACGTTTGGGCCGTTGTAACGGAGCACTTCGGCCGGAGTTTCGCTTTTCAGCTCGTAGAATTCATTCATGATGCCGCAGGGGTACCCGTGGCGGTGCCACTGGTAGTCGATGCCGCCGAGCAGGTCGTAACCGGCCAGATGTCCGCTCAAACGGGTATTTTCCACGCAGTGCTTGCGCAGAATCCGTTGCCAATGGCAGGAGTTGCGATAAAACAGGCTGGCTTTTTCCAACATTCCGGCCTGTTCCAGCACTTCGATCACCGGATCGAACAGGCGGTAGCCGATCCGGGTTCCCGTGTAACGCTCGCGCAGCGACAGGTCCAGATAGGTTCCGTGAATGGTGATTTCGTGCGAAAGACACGGACTCTGGTAGATCGCCTGACGCTTCCGCATTTCCTCCAGCGGGCAATACGCGGAGTTGTAGCTCAGGTAGCCCCAGTCGTAATGACCGAACACATCTACGAACGATTCCAATTCCGTCAGTCTTTCGGGATTGTGCTGGAATGGAGTCATTTTCTGAACCGCGCCGAAATCTGCCGGGTTCCAGCAGTATTCGACCCCGCGCAGCGCTTCCTGCGGACTGAACAGGCCATCCGGGGCCTGTTCCCGCAAAATATTCCGGCAATGTTTCAGATAGGCGATCTTTTTTTCGTCAAGCAACTCTTCGTTGCCGCCGCAGTAGATGACGACGCTGGGGTGGCGGCGGCAGACACGCAGGATATCGCGCCATTCGCCTTCCTCGAAGCCGAGTGGAGGCTCGATCTGAATCAGCATTCCGGCGCGGTCGCAGGCGTCGAGGTAGGCTTCGAACGGCACCCAGGTATGAAACCGCAGCCAGTTGAAGCCGATCTCCTTGAATTTGGCGACGATCCGGTCGTAATAGGCTTGTTCCAGCGGCGGCGTGCAGGTTTCGGCGAAATAGGCGTGTTCCGTATTGCCGCGCAGGAAGACGGGGCGGCCGTTCAGTTCCAGATTTTTGCCGTTTGCCGTCAGCCGGCGCAGGCCGAAATTTTGTTCGTGACAGTCGAGCAGTTTGCCGTTGCGCCGGAGTTCCACGCGAACCCGGTACAATTTCGGGTTTGTATCCGACCACGGGGTCAAGCCGCGGGTGTCGATATCCCCGCCAATTAGTTTTTGCCCGTTGGATGCAAACTCTTTGGTCATGACGGCTTGGGAACCGTCCAGCAGGAGGCACCGCACTTCGCAACCGGAAATATCCCCCCCTTCCAGCTCGATTTGCCACCGGATGTGCTTTAAATCTTCCGTCGGGCAGAGATAACAGTCTTTGACGCGTGCCGTGGAGTAAAACGTCAGGCTGATATTTCCGAAAATCCCGCCGCTGAACCCTTTGAAGCCGCGGATGACGCAGCCGAGCCGGTCGCGCCGGAGGTTGTTGACGGCGATGACCAGGTCATTGGCGCCGGGGCGGAATTTCGCCGCGGGCAGGACGGCTTCGTGAGCCGTGGAGTGCCCCGTCAGGACGGCCGTCGATTCGCCGTTCAGAAAAATCTGGGCGTCCAGGGATACGCGGCCGATCTTGAGTATGGCGAAGCCGTTGGCGTCAAAACCGTCCGGGGCGGTCACTTCCCGGCGGTACCAGACGGTACCGGTGATGAACGGCAGCGAGGAGTCCGGCATCAGTTCTCCTGCCGTGGCGAAATCGATAGGGTCGTATGCCTCGTTGGTTTTCAGCACGGAACGGATGTTTTCGACGGCGAAGGCGCCCGGGGCGTCATCCCAGCATCCCGGAGCGTTCAGCGTGCCGGAATAATCATTTTCAGTAGGAAAGGCGGATTGTGCCGGAGCGGTCGGGGTATAAGCGATCCGCCAGGGGCCGTTCAAACCGAGAATTGAAACAGTCATGATAAAATTAAATCCTTAATGATTGAGCCAATTTCAAAAGTATTGGCTTTTTCCTGTTAATAACTCGTTTCTCTGCGC
>ENA-UOOK01005409-UOOK01005409.1-fermentation-metagenome-genome-assembly--contig:-NODE-5409-length-12836-cov-9.279477_pt1 | contig 12836 bp, 13 predicted proteins | sample MGYA00245777_ERZ724023 | MGnify/ENA primary metagenome ERZ724023 (study PRJEB28704, sample SAMN03018312) | fermentation metagenome | biome: anthropogenic terrestrial biome; feature: soil; material... | reverse complement strand
CTTTGGAAAGCGGAATAATAGTAGACAAAAAACTGTTTTATGATGTATCATTTAAGTTAGACTACACACTATTAGGCAAAATGGACAATGAGCTTATGAAAAATAATTTTATCATTGTTGATAAAATATATAAGGAGCAGGTGATTATTAAACTTATAGTCAAAATTGAGGAGCTTGAAAGTATCAGGGCATTAGTCGGCGAAATTACAAGCGGCAAATCTGAAATTTCTGTAGGACAGGCGGCATACTATTCAACAAAAAATGGGAAGATAATTGGGTGACTATTGTCACTACCATGAATACACGTAAGTGTCATTCCTATGAATAAGTAACATTAGTGTCATTCTGAGAGCTTTAGCTCGAAAGATGCCCTAACCCCATTTTTCAGAGTCTTTTTCTGAAAAATGGCGGTAGGTCATTCGCAACGAGCGCCAATTTTGTGCGACGAAAGGAGCAAACAAAATTGTGCTGCGAGACTGCGTAATCTCAGGTTTTAAAAAGATGAGATCATTCGCTTTGCTCAGGATGACAAAAATCTAATTTATCAATGAGTGAAGTAGGAGGAAATAATGTCAGGACATTCAAAATGGAGTAATATAAAAAATCGTAAAGGAAAACAGGATGCATTAAAAGGTAAAATATTTACCAAGCTTGCACGAGCAATAACTGTTGCAGTGAGAGAAGGCGGAGCAGATGCAGACTACAATTCAACATTGGCAACTGCAATCGAAAAAGCAAAGGCACAAAATATGCCTAATGACAATATAGACAGAGCAATAAAAGCAGGACTTGCAGCAGCTTCCGGAGAAAATTTTGAAACAATTACTTATGAAGGATACGGACCAAGCGGAACAGCATTTATGGTTCAGTGCTTAACCGATAATAAAAACAGAACAGCAGCAGATGTAAGGCATTATTTTTCTAAATATAACGGAAATTTGGGAACAACAGGCTGCGTAGGATATTTGTTTGATAAAAAAGGTGTAATTTCCATCGAATCAGGCGGTATTGAAGAGGATGAATTGATGATGGCTGCACTTGAAGCAGGAGCAGAAGATTTTGAGGTTGAAGAAGATAGTTATGAAATAACAACTGTACCGGAAGATTTTATCAATGTTTTAAATGGCTTGAAAGAAGCAGGGTACAACAATATCAAAGGCGATATCATGTACATTCCTCAAACATATGTTAAGGTAGAAGATGAAGAAGCATTAAAGAACCTTGAGAAACTAATAGATGCATTAGAAGAAAATGATGACGTCCAAGAAGTGTACCACAACTGGGATGAGCCGGAAGAAGTGGAAGAATAGTAATGATATATTAATGTAATGAGAATACCTTAAATTTTATTATTCAGGTATATGTTTAATAATTTTTAAGGTTTTTTTATGTAAACTATGGTACACTAAAGATAGTAAATGTGAAATATTGAAAAATAATATATGGTTACATAATAATTTAAGGAGTGATGTAATGTTTTATCCCTATGGTTTTTTTTATGATTCATCAATGCTAATTTTGATTCCTGCCATTATACTTACCTTGTATGCTCAAAGTAAAGTGAAAACTAATTTCGCTAAATATATGAGAGTACCGACAAGAAGAGGTTACACGGGAGGAGAAGTCGCAAGAATGCTGTTAAACCAAAACGGTTTGCACGATGTACCTATAGAAACAGCACAAGGGCAATTAGGTGATCATTATGATCCGATTAAACGCGTATTAAGGCTATCAGGGGAAGTATATCAAGGAAGCTCCATCGCCTCTGTCAGTGTGGCTGCCCATGAAGTAGGTCATGCCATACAGCATGCAAACGGCTATGCACCGTTATCCTTAAGAAATATAATTTTTCCCGTTGCAAGATTTGGTTCATCTGCAGCTTGGATATTTATATTGGTTGGATTAATGATTCCCAACCTTGGAGGTTTAATGGATATAGGTATCCTGCTGTTTGGAGCTGCAGTTTTATTCCAGACCATTACTCTGCCCGTAGAATTTAATGCAAGCAGCAAGGCTTTGGAAATGTTGGATGCTAACGGATATATTTATGATGAAGAAAAAACAGGAGCTAAGAAAGTATTGCAGGCAGCAGCATTAACATATGTGGCAGCTATGGCAAGCGGATTAGCACAGCTTATGAGATTGATACTTATAAGAAACAGAAGAAGATAATTAAAGAATAAATTAAATAATTGTCTTTTGACTCCTTCTACATATTATGATATGAAGAAGGAGTTTTATTTATCAGAGATTATTCAGCCGATTTATAATACTGTTAAATTCTTTGCATATGGATGTATTTTTGCAGCCTGATGCATCAAATTCACATGTTTTTCTTTTTTTACGCCCAATATTTATATTTACCAAAAGACAAGCTAAACGACATGTTATACAAATATTAGCTCTTATTAATTCCGGATAGTTACAACATTCTTTATTTAATATTTTATTTAAATTTTTCGATACTTCTTTAACAAGTCTTGATAATTCAAATTCTCCTGCCAGTGCAGATGATTGAAGTTCCTTTATATGGTTCATTATTGAGTCTATTTCATTTAAGCTGAAACCAACTGTTTTTAGTAAGGTTATTGTTTCATCAAGCTTATATTCAAGAATTCGCTTTTTATCGCATACTACATCAACTGTATCAGTTATAAGCTCATTCAACACTGAAATTTCTTCACTATTTATACACATCTTTAATGCACAACGGGATTTTACACTTTCGCCATGTATCAATAATGCTAATCCTTTTTCCTCAGTAAATATAGAGTTAATAAGTTTTTTTATTGTGCATAACAATTTCTTTTTAACTTTTATGAAGATATCAAATTCCGAGCATTTAATAAATTTAATAAGACTGATGACAGTTCGCATCTTTCTAAGTAGTATCATGTTTTTTTCAATTATCAATCTCATCATGGTTATAACCAAATCATTAACTGATTTTATATCATCAAAAGTACAATATTTTATTTCAGCAATGCCCTTTCCTGTTTGATCAATTAAATGACCTATAGATATTTCTTCTGCGCCGATACTTTCTAAAACAGAATTTAAATTGTCAAGAAGCTCAAATTGTTGGTTATAATCCAAACATTCAATTCCTTCTCTTTGTATGAAATTTAGTGTTTCTCTCAGTTTATTCTCTAAAGTGTTGTTTTTTATCACTATAGTTTTCAACGTTCGAATTACACTGTTAATAACATCAGCAAAATCACAGACGGTAATACACGGATTAATTACTTTACATAACAAGTCAGCTTGTGCTTGAAGCAAAGATGAAATGGCACACTCCTCTTGTGCAACTGATTCAACTATAGAAACAGCATTACTTGGTATTCCTTCAATGGTATTATTCATATAATTATAATTATTTAACATAGTCATACTCACATTCCTTTATATTTTGTTACAATTTATAAAATAAGCCTGTATTATATTTTATACAGGCTGTCTTAATTTGTTACATAATGTTTATAATTATATAAAAGGCTCATGAACATGAGCCTTTAGTGATGTTTATAGTGCTAAAATGAAATTAATAACTTCTAAATTCTTTTGCTGCAATACCATGTTCTTCAAAGTGATTGATTCCAGCAATGTTGTAGCACTATCGTTTACAGCAACTAAGTTTCCAATGTTGCCAGGTGTAATTCCGGAGACAGCGTTGATTTTTAATGCTTCAGTTCCGATAAGTGCTGCAAGTGCAAATTCCTCATTGGCAATTGATTGTTGAAGATTTGATAAAGCAACAGCGAATACTGCCAACTGTGCAGGGGTAAAGCCTAATGCAAGCAATGCAAGTATATCTTCAAGTTTAGCTTCTAAAATCATATTTTTCTGAACTACTATATCTATTACAGATGTGATGGTAGTATTGAATGCCAATAAGACTGGTATACCAGCCGGGGTAGTAGTTAATGCTACTGCTCTGCCTAATTTAACTGCTTCACCTTCTATTAAAACAGCAAGTCCATTTTCTTCAACAATAATTGAATTAATTAGACTATTAATAGCGGTTATGGTTGCTGCTACCTGTGCTGCTGTTGGTTCCGGGAAAGCAGCTGAATTATTTACGATAAAGCTTACAAGCCTTCTTAATTTACTTAAAAGCACAAGATTTTTTTCTGTTATTACTCTCAAAAGGGAAATAACAATTTGGTCAACAGCTTGTAGTTGTGCTAAGGTAAGACCTGGTGACAACAACCTAACGGCATTGCCTAATGCACGAATCAGATTTCCTAATGCATTTTCTTCGTTTGCTATTCTATTAAGAATTGCTATTAAATTATCTACAAAAGCAGGAGTAATTGTAAAGTTTTCGCTGTCAATATAGTTCAAGGTTTCTGTTAACTTTGCTTCTAAAACAGTATTTTTCAGCAATACGGTTTTTATTGTACGCGTAATACTTTCAGTTAAATCTGAAAAATTAGCAAAAGTTAAAGCAGCACCGGTTAATAGAGATAGTTTATCAGCTTCTTCTTGTATTAAAGCTGCAAGTGCATTTTCTTCTGCTGCTATTGAACCTACTACATTAAATGCAGCAGCTGCATTTAAGCCTGGAGTTTGTTGAATACCAACGTTATTTTGTACATTATTGTCTTTATAACTTTCACTATTTATATTAAATATATTTGCCATGATTTCTCACGTTCCTTTTATAATATTTTACAGGTAAATGTTAAAGCCTGTACATCAACATAATATTCTTATATTCCTTATGTGTTCTATATTATTTATACAAAAAACTTTTTAAACTCCCTGTCTTTAATAATTTGTCAGGAAGTTTTGTCCTTTTATGCAATGTTTTTGTCACTGAAATAGTTTGTTTTCATAATATATTGTATATCTTAATTAGATTAATTTTATAAAAGGAGCATGATAATTATTATGGCAAATATATTACAACAAGCATGTCCGTTAGTGGCAGATTATACAGATACAGATGTACCTGTAACAGTGGCATTGGACGAAGCAAATTCTATATTAGACCCGGGTCCTGGAGAACTGCAAAGATTTTGTTATATTGTGACCCAAGTGGAAGAACCTATAGCTTTAAGCCATTGGCTGTTAGGCATATGTCCTGATATTACTATCGAGGACCTTGGAGAAGTTAGTGTTACCATAAATGGTGAAGAGCAAGAAGTTATATTAGGTGATAACGTTGAAATAAGAACAGAAGAAAATCCTGACCCTACTACCGGCTGCGTAGGATTAAAATTTGATTTCGGTTTGGAAGAAGCAGGCGATGTAATGACAGTATGCTTTGAACTTTTAGTAACTCGTCAAATAGGATCAAACAATGTATGTTTAAAGGGTGGTCAAGAAACTGAAACAGGTGAAACTGTATGCGGGCCAGTATGCGGAATTATTGAAGAATGTGAAACCACTGTGTTCCAAGAAATAGAAGTATGTGTTCCAATAACGGTAACACCAAGAGCACATGTTGGTGATATAGACGTAACATGCTGCGGAGAAGCAGATGTATCAACTAATATGTGCCCAATGAATAGTCAGCCATCTTGTACTTTCTTTGTAAGGCAGAATCTATGCGTTGAAGTTCCTATAAGATTCAGTGCAACGGGAGAACCCGGTCAGGAAGTTGTTACATGTGGGGATCCGAATCAAGAAGGCTGCACTTGTAACGGCAATGGCGGCGAAGTTACACCTCAGTAAACCATGTCAAGAATATAATTAAAAAAAAGAGCTGTTAAGTGTTTACAGCTTTTTTTTGTCAAATTATATCTAAATATTGAAATATAAGTAACTTAGCCATTTGTTAAACATAATATGTACTAAAGATTTTTTAGATAAGGAGATTTGATATGTCCATTGAAAGAAATATTCAATATACTCCATTTAATAAAAACAATTGTGATGTAACTGCGTTTCAGGAAATAGATGTTTGTGTGCCAATTACTGTAGAACCATATGTAGACTTAGGTGAACCGATTATTGACTGTATTGAAGAGCCATATCTTATTCAAATACCCTGCGGTTCCTGGGATAAGAAAAAAAGAAAATGCAGATTTACTATTTGTCAAAAACTCAGTATTATGATTCCAATAGAATTTTATGTAGATGCATGCAGCGGTCCTGTTTCAGTAAATTGTTTAGATGGAGAAGAAGAGGAAGAAGATGAATGTCAGCGTCCGCCATTTATCTGCTGTGGAAATGAAGAACGCCCATCCTTTGATTTACCCGATTTTTATTATTATGTAAAAAATAAAAGGGGAAAACTAAAAAAATAAAGCAGGTCATTGTACCTGCTTTATATTGAATGCTCTATGAAAATTTTAATTCCTATTCCTATTAAAATTACTCCTCCAAGGATTTCAGCCTTTTGTTTAAACAACTGCCCGAATTTCTTGCCTAAATGAGACCCAATAATTGAATTAATAAAAGTAATTATTCCTATGTACAGAGCAGCACTTATAACATCCACCTTCATAACAGCAAATCCTATACCTACAGCCAATGCATCAATACTTGTTGCAACAGCCTGCAAAAGTAATAATTTCGGTGTGAGGGTTTTTGCACCGGTAATGCAGACTTCCGGATATTTAAGTTCCCGGACTGCTTCAACAACCATTTTTCCGCCTATGAAACAAAGCAAAACCAGTGCAATCCAATGGTCTAAAAATGATATGGCATTACTGAATGTAGAACCGATAAAGAAACCTAAAACAGGCATAAATGCTTGAAAGAAACCGAAAGCAGCCGCAGTTGTAATAATTTGTTTTTTATGTATATTTCCGTAGCACATGCCGTTTGATATTGATACGGCACATGCGTCCATGGATAATCCTAAGGATGTAAATAATAATGTGATTGAACCCATGTTAACCTCCTTATATCTGAAGCAATAGAACATCATTGTAATAGCAATGGCATCTGCTTATAATTTGTACTATAATATAATTATAACATACCTTTATGGTTTTTCAATTTACTTTATAAAATAGTTATAAAAAGAAGATTTATTACGTATGCCTAAAAATGTTGTCATTTATTGCGAAATATGTAATAATATTGCATAGGTGTATATTGATTGAAATAAAAAGATTATAAAAATCGGAGGATAATAATACATAAGAATGAATGGCTTAAAAAATTACCCAAAAACCTTTTCAAATCTTTATAAGATTATGCAGATATCTCTTCTATTAGCAGCAGCTTTTTTAATAGTATTCTTAACAGACGGGACTCGAAATGTATATTTACAGCTCTTTTACATTCCGTTAATACTGTCTGCTTATTATTGGGGTGTTAAAGGAGGCATTAGTGCTGCAATCATTTCAGGAATCATATTAGGACCATTTATGCCATTAAGTGTCTCTGAAGGAATAATGCAAAGCACCAGCAATTGGGTAATTAGATTGCTGATTTATATGTTGATAGGATATATTATCGGATATGCTTTTAACAGAATGGCAAGACTGGATAAAGAAGCGCAAGAAAGAAATTTAATAAATCCTTTAACGGGTATTTATAACACAAACAAGCTGTTGATAGATTTAGAAAAAAGAATTGAAGAGGAGGAAAAATTTACTTTAATATCCATTAAACTGACAAATATTGAATCTATAGAAAAATATTTAGATTATAAAATTGTAGAAGAAATCATTAAAGGATTAGTGTCAGGACTTGAACATAGATGCGGCAAAGATGCAATTTATTCATCAAGCAATGATGAAATAATTTTAATTGCATGTTCAAACTGTAAATATCGGGAAAATGTCAATAATACGATAAAAAAATATTCGAATCCGGTTAAAGTAAAGAATTATACATTCAGGTTAGCATTGAAAATAGGAATGTATGATTATAACGGCGGTTATGAAAGTCCTATAGAAATATTTAACAAAGCAAGGATTGCGTATGAACAAGGTGATTCTAAAGAATCAGGTATCTATTACTATAAAGATGAATTAGAAGAGCAAAGAAGGGAAGCCCTTGAAATTACAGGCTCTCTGCTTGAAGCCATTAAGAAGAACGAGCTGTATTTGGTATATCAACCTAAAATTAATATTATTGACAACTCAATTGTAGGAGTGGAAGTGTTGGTAAGGTGGGACAGAGGTGACAAAAAACCATTGGGTCCCAGTGTTTTTATTGTAATAGCAGAGGAAATCGGTTACATAAGGGAAATATCAAGATTTATAATAAATAATGCAATTACTCAGATAATTGAATGGAAAAACAAAGGAATCAAAATAAATTACTCAATAAATTTATCCGCTAAGGAATTGTGTGATAAAGATTTTATGGAATGGACAAAACAATTCTTTAAAGATAATGAAATTGACAAATCTATGTTTGAGATAGAGATAACTGAAAGAGTTCTTGCTAAAGAAGGTAAAAAAGTGTTTGATATACTTCAAAATTTAAGAAATATGGGATATAAAGTTTCCATTGATGATTTTGGAACAGGGTTTAATTCTCTTATGAGTGCTGTGGAATTTCCAGTTGATACATTAAAAATCGACAAATATTTTATCGACAGTTTAAACCGTTATGATATTAGAGAAATAGTTTCTGCAATTATTAAATATGCACATAAGTTAAAAATAAAAGTTATTGCTGAAGGTGTTGAAACGGAAAGACAGTTAAAAGTTCTAAGAAGATTGAAATGTGACATGGTGCAAGGATACTATTACAGCAAACCTTTATTGCCGGATGAATTTGAGAGATTTTATTATGAATTTAATAATCTTGAAGAAGAATATCAAAAAGTGCAATAAATTTTCAAATATATAGGATTAGCCAATTCAAGCATTAGAACAGAAAGCATGTAGGATTAATTACATGTTTTTTTGTTATCACAATTTATAGAAAAATAATGGTTAAATAAATTATTGACATATGTCATAATAGAGGTATAATTAATATAAATAATGAATTAGGAGGTTTATTATGACTTATAGCCCTGCTTTAGGAAGTACGATAAGTAATACAAAAATGAGGACACCTGAAAACGTTTCTCCGTATTCCGGAATGTGTGCCGTATGCACAGCTAATTGTACCGGTACCTGTGAAATAGGATTATCGGCAGTGAGAGGCTCAGAAGCAACATTTCCATATCGTAGAGATATAAATCAATTTGCTTCAGAAAAGGATTATCCCTTAGATTTCTCCCATCTATCTATTAATGGAAGAGTATTTGGAGCTTTGGGATGTGAAGAGAATGCTTGTGAAGCTACCTACTGGAAAGTAAAAACTGAAACTGAATTTGGAATAAAAAACAAAGTTAAAATGAAGATGCCGATAATTTTGCCTGCCATAGCAAAACTGAACTGGCGGGATTACTTTGTAGGGGCTGCTCTTGCAGGAGTATCGGTGGTAATTGGCGAGGACGCTATTCCTAATGATAAAAATTTGGTTTTGGAAAATGGCAAGGTGGTATCATCTCCTTTAGTTAAAGAAATGGTAAACGAATTCAGAAAATACAGCCGGGGGTATGGTGATATCATCATGCAGGCAAACTATGATGATGAAAATTCCGGAGTTTTAGATTACGTAATACCAAAATTAGGCGTAAAATCCGTGGAGCTTAAATTTGGTCAAGCAGCAAAGGGAATTCAAGGAATGGGGAGAATTAACAATTTAGAAGAAGCCCTTGAACTTCAAAATAAGGGATTTTTGGTGCATCCTGACCCATCAGACGAAAAAGTTGCTGAAAGTTTCAAAAATGGAAAGGGTCCCATATTTGAAAAGGTAGGGAAGCTTCCTATCTACAATGAGGAAATTCTCAAAAACCGCATTACACATTTAAGAGAATTAGGCGCAGAAAGGATTTGCTTTAAAACAGGTCCATTTGATCCTAAAGACTTAATTAGAATCCTAAAAATTGCATCGGAAAATGAAGTGGATTTAGTTACATTTGACGGTGCCGGGGGAGGCACAGGCAACAGCCCCGTTAAAATGATGAATGAATGGGGAATGCCTACTGTTTATCTGGAAAGTATGCTCTATGACATTTTAAAGAGAATGGACATAAAAGGCTATTTCTTGCCTCAAGTTGCTATTACGGGGGGACTTACTTTAGAAGACCACGTCTTTAAAGGATTGGCTTTAGGTGCCCCGTATATTCAATTTGTTGCTTTGGGAAGGGCGGCAATGGCTGCTGCAATGGTAGGAAAACAAGTCGGTGAATTGATAGAAGCAGGCAATATCCCTAAAGAATATCAAAGCTTCGGCAGCACAAAGGAAGAAATTTTTGCGGATATAAGAGAATTAAAGCTTTATTATGATAATGCAGAAAATTTACCGACAGGAGCTGTAGGAGTGTATTCATATATCAGCAGGATAGCTGCAGGTATGAAACAGCTAATGGCTTTAAACCGTAAATTTGATATAAAATACATAGACAGAAGCGATGTTTTCCCCCTTACCGATTTGGCGGCAGAGGTAACAGGATTAGATACATATGAATATGTTTATGTAAGAGAATTAGAGAAACTGTAGTATTGAAAGTCAGTATATATTATTACCTATGCCATTGCTATGAATAACCGTTTTAATTGTCATTCTGAGAGCTTGCTCGAAGAATCTCATATTATAACATGGATAACCTTTGATATCCTTAAAAAGATAAATCTTTGATACGTAAAGGAATATAAATGAAATACAAAGTAAATCAACAAAGGTGCAGGGCATGTAAAATGTGCTTAAGAAGCAGATGCCCTGCCATAAAAATAACCGAGAAGGCTGAAATTAACAAAGAAAAATGCAACGGATGCGGTATTTGTGTCAGTTTGTGTTTAACGGAAGCAATAGAAGAAATAGAATAATTTGAATAATTTTAAAAACTGCAAAAACTTTTTGCAGTTTTTTTTAAAAGGTTATTGACATATGTCAATATTGATGTATAATGAAATTATAAGTGACATATGTCAGTAATAAAGGAGGAATAGAAATGCCACGTAGAGATGGAACCGGTCCTATGGGAATGGGACAGATGACAGGACGAGGTTTAGGTTTTTGCGGTAATAGATTTTATGGCAGGAGAAACTGCTATGGAACGGGTTTTGGAAGAAGAGGATTCGGACCCGGATATGGCGTAGGTTATGGATATGGACCAGGATATGGTGCAGGTTATGGATATGGTCCCGGTTATGGAGTTAGGCAGGATATTTCAGAGAAAGAATTTTTGAAAAACCAAAAAGAATTCTTAGAATCACAAATTGAGCTTATTGAAAGAGAATTAGAAGATTTGAACGACGATTAGAAAGGTTGGAGGTAAAAATGAAAATAGCAATTCCAACAGAAGACAAGTCAATTAAATCAAAAATTAATGATTCCCTTGGTCGGGCACCGTATTTTCTTATTTATAGCACTGTTACTAAAGAAAGTGAATTTTTAGATAACAGAGCTTTAGTAGAGCAGGGCGGTGCAGGAATCAGAGCTGCACAAGTTATTGCAGACAATGGTGTAAGAGCGGTAATAACCAATCGCTGTGGTGAAAACGCAGAAAAATTATTCAGGAGTTCTGAAGTTTTTGTTTACAAAGCCAAAGAGGGAAATGCAGAAGAAAATATAGCATATTTTATTGAAAATGAACTCTCCTTGTTAAATGAATTTCACTCAAGCTTTCATGGCTAAGAAAAATAAATATTGACATATGCCGATTATAATATATAATTCATTATTGGCATATGTCATAAATATGGAGGAAATTATGAAAATAGCAATTCCGGTAGATGATGGCAATATATGTGTATCATTTGGCAGAACACCATACTTCATGCTTTATGATACAGAAAATAACAAAAGCAGGTTTATTAATAACAGTGCAGCAAACAGTCAAGGCGGTGCAGGTATTAAAGCAGCTCAAATTATTGTAGATAATAATGCAGATGTGTTAATAACTCCAAGATGCGGTCAAAATGCAGCAGAAGTGTTAATAGCAGCTAATGTTAAAATTTATAAAGCATTAAATAATTCAATTGAAGAAAATTTAACTGAATTTAAAAATGATAAACTAAGCATACTAACTGAAATTCATGCAGGATTTCATAGTGACAGGGGAAGATAAAATGAAGATTGCTGTTTTAAGCGGCAAAGGCGGAACAGGAAAAACATTTATATCTGTAAACTTAACTTTTGTAGCCGGAAATTCAAATTATATAGACTGTGATGTTGAAGAACCTAACGGACATCTTTATTTTAAACCTAAAATTTTGAAAAAAGAAAAAATTTACGAAAAAATTCCTCAGGTTGATAAAGAAAGATGCAACGGATGCAGAAAATGTGTGGAATTTTGCAAGTTCAATGCGCTTGCCTATATAAAAGACAATGTATTTGTATTTGAAGATATTTGTCATTCCTGTGGCGGATGCTCCTTGATATGCCCCGAGAAAGCCATTTTAGAGAAAGACAAAGAGATAGGAGAAGTGCAGGAGGGTGTTTTTAAGGATTCTAAAATTTATACCGGAATTTTAAATACCGGTGAGGAAACAGGAGTAAGCATAATAAAGAAACTGTTAACAAATGCGAATAATAAATCATACACATTTATCGACTGTCCTCCCGGAAGCTCCTGCAGCGTAATGGAAAGTATAAAGGATGCGGATTATTGCATATTGGTGGCTGAGCCCACCTTATTTGGAGTGCACAATTTTAATATGGTTTATAATTTAGTTAAGTTATTTGATAAACCTTTCGGCGCAGTTTTAAATAAATGCTTAGACGGAGAAAATCCTGCTGAAAAATATTGTAATGAAAAAGATATTAAAGTTTTATGCAAAATACCTTTTGAACATGAATTAGGCAAATTAAATTCAAATGCAGAAATTGCTTCAGTAAAGAATGAAAAATATCACAACTTATTC
>ENA-UOOK01005408-UOOK01005408.1-fermentation-metagenome-genome-assembly--contig:-NODE-5408-length-12837-cov-36.938586_pt1 | contig 12837 bp, 10 predicted proteins | sample MGYA00245777_ERZ724023 | MGnify/ENA primary metagenome ERZ724023 (study PRJEB28704, sample SAMN03018312) | fermentation metagenome | biome: anthropogenic terrestrial biome; feature: soil... | reverse complement strand
GCACTAATATTTAGTAGGGGTGCGCTATTGTATCAATATAGGTTAAGTAACCCATATTAGCACGACAATGTTGATACAATAGTATCGACTTTAAAGAATAGGAAAATAGGGAGATAATCCCTTTTTTCTTTCTAAAATATCAGTCTATGCATCACATAATGAATGTGATTTATAGATTTTTATCTTTTTATGCCTAGTAAAAACACGAAAGGTCAATAAAAACACGAAAGGTTTATTTTATATACTGTGCCTCTCCAAACAAACAAGTATGAACATGTTCAACAAATTGGTATAACAAATCTTGTCATAGAGATTACTACCAGTATGTGATAAAATATAAACAAGATAACGATAAATTTAAAAAATTGGAGGGTAGATATTAACATGATTAAAATACTTTTTGTCACAGTTTTTCTTTTTTGTATTTTTATTCTATCATCATGTGATGCTGTTAATATAGAACAGTAGACATAAAGAGTAAGAATCGAGAACCCTAAGGATCCATTAGAAGGGTCTTATATATTAAGAAAAGACATGGCTAATCACATATAAGCTTTGATAGGAGAACTAGTATGGAAATATTACTTGAAACACAAAGACTCATTTTAAGAAGATATAAAGAAACTGACCTCATGGATTTATATGAGTATTTAAGTGATCCTGTAGTAGTCAAGTATGAACCTTACCGTACGATGTCATTAGATGAGGTTAAGGAAAACTTAATGTGGCGTATCTCTACACATGAGATGATTGCCGTAGTCCTTAAAGAATCTAATAAGATGATAGGGAACTTATATCTAGGAGATAGAGACTTTCAGTCAAAAGAACTCGGGTATGTATTCAATCGTTCTTATTGGGGTAAAGGATTTGCAGAAGAAGCCTGTCGTGCTCTAATAAAAAAATCGTTTTCTGAAGGTGCCCACCGATTATATTCAGAGTGTGATCCTAATAATACAGCCTCATGGAAACTACTCGAGAAACTAGGGTTTATAAGAGAAGCACATTTTATTCAAAACGTGTACTTTTTTATCGATGAAGAAGGAAAACCCCTTTGGAAAGACACGTTTGTATATAGTCTTCTTAATCAATAATAATATTTTAGTAATCAAACTTGATAATATTCAAGTTTTTTTATTTTTGAATGATTGAGTTATCACGAAAAAACTAAAATGTTGTGATAAAATGAAGGTGAAAAAGGGTAAGGGATGTTCATTATAAATGGTTAAATAATAGTACCCAATAGGAGGTGCGGACAAAAAGTTGGACTTTCTATTTGTAATATAAACTCCTATATTCATTTGGAGTAAGTCCGTTTAAACTTCTTTTTCCTCTAGAATTATCATACCATCCATCCTGAAAAAGGATATAGATCAGTGAGAAAAGATATATTCAATGATACAGGATGGATGGTATCAAGCTACTTAATGTATCAATGTTATAAAGAGATGGGTATCTATTCTAGAGCACGTAGAAGAGCATTTAGAAGACCAAAAGGTGTATCGGATAAGTTTCCTAATGTGATTGATGGAAACTGGCAAACAAGAAGACCGTTTGAGAAAGTATGTACAGATACAACCATGATTGTTCATCATAGAAAGAAATATGATTTAAATCTTTATATTGATGTCTTTAATAATGAAATTGTAGGTTATGATTTAGTAAATTATCATCATAGGAATGGTGTCATGAATCATTTAAGAAGTTTAGAAGATTTCTTGCGTATTAAAGATCAAAGGGGCTATGGTGAAGACCATACAATCCTATACAGTGATCAAGGCAGGGTTTACGCATCAGTTAAGTTTGAGAAAATGCATCAAACATATCCAATCACAAGATCAATGAGTAGAGCTGGGACGCCTACAGATAATCCGGTGATTGAATCACTCATCGGATGGATCAAAGGTGATTTGAAACACTATCTAAAATTACATGACTTTAATGATATTAATAAAGCTATAGAAATCTATGTAGATTATTTTAATCATCATAAGGTAGCTTATCGATTAGATTATTTGACACCAGTTGATTCATCGAGATTGCTTTATCTGCCATTGAATCAAGCCTGCAGCAAATATAATCTTTACAAAGAAGGAATCTCTAAATTTATCTACGACAATATTGGTTTGAAATATCTTGAGTACTACTGTGATTGATTCTATATTCGTTGCGTTTCACTATGTAGTTATAACAACTTTCCTACTTAGACTTTCTTCGTTTAAATAAATAACATGCCCGTCGTACACAAAAAAAAGATAGCAAACTGTAGCTATCTCCTTTAAATATAATTAATCACTTAACAAATGGTATTTGAATCTCTGTCAAATAATTGTCTTCATTTTCCTCATCCCAACAACCGTGGATATATACTTCACGAATTGGACCGGATATTGAATAACCTTTTTCTTTTACATAATTTACCGCATACGCATAAGCTTCTTGCAAATTTTCATATTTGCCCTTATGGATAATTGATAATGCCCTAATCTCAGGGTCTTGTCTAAACTTAATAGTTTCATTTTCAACACCAAAAGATTCAACTTCTTCAACATATTCTAATTCAACATCTCTTTCTTTATATTCTTTTGCAGTATATGTTACATAACAATAATTCTTGCATTTTAATGTTGGGTTTAATCTCCCACATTCTTCTCCTGCAGAAAGAACAAAATTAAATAAATCTTGCATTGAATCAATTACACCGTGTTTATAATAAACACTTTTTGAAGGTACTACTATTTCTTTTGCTTCGAATTTTTCCATAAACTCACCTTTCTTTGCTTTCAAAATATATTTTTTTATCAAAGAGATTTGTGTTATTTTTTTATTTAGTTCTTTTTCTAAATTCATTCTTTGCTTTTCTAATACTTCTTGTAGATTATTGTTATTTTTTAAAGTTTCCTTAATATCTAATAAAGGAACATCTAATTTACGTAATTCCACAATTTTAAGCAATTCATTAAGTTGATCAATTTGATAATATCGATAACCATTATCGTCGACAAATACTGGTCTCAATAATCCAATCTCATCATAATATCTTAATGTCTTGACAGTTGTTTTAGCTAAGCAAGAAAATTCTCCTATTTTTAACATCTTATCACCTCTTTGCACAATTCATTATATTTGCTCCAGTAAGGGGAGAGTCAAGCACTATTTTATTTTTTCGTCGTATTATAAATAATCCAACAAATACTTCAAACAAAAAAATCCTTGATTCATTCGTTAACTCTTCTTTCAAGTTCCGCTTTCAGCAAAAATGTTAAAACAAGGTTTTTACTATAAATCGGTTTATATTTAGTATCATCATTAGAACACCCATCGCAGAGGCACGACGCTAAACTCGGACTTCATAACTTTGAGTCGCTTGGAAGCATTCTAGACTGCTCGAATAAATTTTACTATAACAGTCTTAAAAAGTCTATTATTTAAACCGTGATTCCCTTGCCATTCACGAACTTGAATGTGAAGGTTTTTTTGGTAGAATAAAAAATGAATTTTTCTATGGAAGAGATTGGACTAACGTAAGTATTAATAATTTTATTATACTTCTTAATAAATATTTAACTTGGTATAATAATTCTAGAGGAAAAAGAAGTTTAAACGGACTTACTCCAAATGAATATAGGAGTTTATATTACAAATAGAAAGTCCAATAAATAGTCCGCACCTCATTTATATACATCTTATAGTATCATTTATAACATTTACAGATAGGAAAACAATATACTTTTGTGGTTATTAGATATGCAAAACCAAGTAAATATGATTAAATTGAAAATTGTGGCTTTTGGTATAATTGATTTTATTATTGACTTGCTTCGAAGTAAGGAACATGACAAAATAGAGAAATATTCAATACTCATCAACAACTTTTTAAGTCGTTGGATTTCGAGTTTTGAAAGTGGTTATTAATAATCTTATATACAAATTTAAGTTTTGTCTCTCTTATCTTTTATTACATTTGTGGTAATAAAACTTAATCAGTGGTTCAGTAACAAAACAAAAAAGGAAAACAAAGCAGGTTTGATAAGAAAGCACAAAGCGACGCCTTAAGAGAGCCACCCCCTAAATATATAGTTAGTGTTAAAAAACACGATAAATTACAAGGGAGACTGTAACGAAATAAAATAAGTTATAGCCCCTTTTTGTTTATATGGGAGTAGTATTCCTTATCTACCGGCATTTTCATGTATATCATACTATATTTAAAGAGCGTATTTAAATTAATACATAGCGACTCAAAAAACAACTAAAACATAATTCTCGTTGCAAAATATCAATCAGTATTATATTGCTGCTTATTTTAGATTTACACGATAGATCTGTTTTCAATATGATACTCATAAACGATAGATTTTAAGGGTTAAACGATTTCAAGTTATTAACGTATTTTGAAAAAACCGCAACAGTACACTAAAAATAAAAAGAGAAGATAAATGGATGATAAAACGTGATACTTATTTAATCAAACTTATTTCTAAAGAAGAGAACTCAGCAATTAAAGTAAAGACAGGGATGAGAAGAACAGGCAAATAGTGGAAAAATCGAGTAAATTAATTTTATTTTATTTGGTATAATTAAATTAGATTAACGAGGTGGCTAAAATGATAAAGAAAACTTTAATTTTAATAACCATTTTTCTATTATCTTTTATTTTGTCTTCTTGTGATAACGATATTAAGTTTACTGAAGAAGCGGTTATCATTCAAACTGACAATTACCAAATGACTGGTATGTTGACCTTGCCAAACGGAATTAAAGAGAACCTCCCAGCGGTAGTGCTCATTGGTGGATCAGGACCGACTGATATGAACTCTAGCGTGGGTGAGTTGGAGCCATTTAAAGATATTGCATATGGGTTAGCAAAAAAAGGAATTGCCTCCATAAGATTCAATAAAAGAACCTTACAGTATCAATCTGAACTTGTAACCGATTATAACTTTACCCCACAAGATGAATACATAGATGATGCACTATCAGCCATTCATCTTTTATGGGATGATGAAAGAATCGACAATGAAAATATATTTTTAATTGGACATTCACAAGGTGGACAGTTTGCGCCTGTCATTGCGAACCAAACAGATAAATTAAAGGGTATTGTTGTTATGGCTGGCACAACTTCACATATTCTTGATTTATTAATGGAACAAATACTAACCAATTATGGTCAAACACAATATAATGAGTATTTACCCTATTATGAAGCTGTTATTGATATTCAAGCACCAGACACTAGTAAGTATAACTATGCTTACTTTGGAGCATATTATAATTATTGGCTTGAATACAACAAAATAGATTTCGAAGCAGAGTTGTTAGAATGTGGTCAAAATCACTCTATTTTAGTCATGCAAGGTGGAAAAGATATTCAAGTCTATCCAAAATACTATGAAAGATATCAAGAATTATTACCATATAGTACCGAGTATTTAGTTAGTCACGTTTTATATCCAAAACTCAATCATATGTTTGTTGACGGGGGTAATGAAACAATTTATACTGCCTATTCTAAGAAAGCAAATGTCGACCAAAATGTGATTGATACACTCGCAGATTCTATATTTGGAATTTGGCCGGATTAGTTAAGATAAAATCAAATAGTAAGTATTTTAAAAAAAATTGAAAAAAGTCAATTTAAAATAGAACAGAAAACCGCATACTCCATAAAGCATCAAAACGTAATATAAATTTATCAGAAAAGCGTTTGTTAAATGAGGAAGAAAAATATAGGTTGGTAAGCTATGATGGAGAGGTACCATTTAAGAACTATATAAAAATTGATAATTCTGAATTAACGCCTGATGAAGTGGCAGAATTAATTAAGAGTACATTTAATTTATAGAGAGATAAATTCTAATTTAGTTGTCGACATAATCATTTCAATTGTAGCTGGACTGTCCAGTAGTTTAGGATGTCTTAAATAGGAAGAACATGTACTTGTATGGATAATGGGTATGCAAATAGTGGAAAAAGCGAGTCAATAAGGAAGGTGTTTGTAATATGCTTGTAAGAGACTATAAAAACATTGATCAATATAAAATTATTAGTATTTATTTGAAAATAATATCAAAGCATTCAGGTAATAAACATCATACGATTGCGCACGCTACATTTAAGCATGACATCAATGCTCAAATCATTACAGTTGTAGACTTTTAACTATTTTCTATTCCATCCAAAAACATCTTACTATATATGGCAAAAAACCCCTATTGATATTGACAAAAAAACCGTGCTGGAATTGACAAAAAAGCCGTGTTAGTATTGACAAAAAAACCTTATTGATGTTGAAAGGGAAGAATATAATATATATAAAAAACAGATAAATATAAGCCATCCCTAAACCACTCAAATAGACTTAAAAAACAGCTCAAATCTAACTCTCATTGTAAAAATGAATCGATATATTATTTCTCGTTGCAAAATGAATCGATAAGAATAATCTCGTTGCAAAATGAATCGACCAATTTTTTCTCGTTGCAAAATATCAATCAATATGATATAGTATAAATGTGAGGTGTTTAATGATGAATTTTGTAGAAAGTAAGACAATGGAATTCAAACAATCTTTTACGACTAATATTTATAAAACGATATCTGCCTTTTCTAATTTAGAAGGAGGAACTGTTTTATTGGGCGTTCGTGATGATGGAGAAATTGTTGGTTTAGAAGAAATTAAAAAAATTAAACTAAATATTGAAAATACAATTAATGATGTGTTTAACCCAAGACCGATTATTGAGTTTAAGAATCTTATTTTAAATGATAAAGAAGTATTAGAAATAAAAGTAGAAAAAGGTAAATTCCCACCATATTTTTATAAAAATGTTTCTTATATGAGAACGGATACTTCAACTGTTCCAATGGACATGAAAACATTAGCCAAATATATGTTAACAAGTGAAAACGTTAGTTTTGACGAACTTGATATTAAAAATACAGCATTAAACTTTGATTATCTAGAAAAAGGCTTGAAAGAAGCATTAGGATTAGAAAAGCTAAATGACTCTGTATTAATTACATTAGGACTCAAAAAAGACGGATTATTTAATCGTGCTGCCATGCTTTTGTCAGATGATAATAGTATCAGTAACGCATATATTGATATTGCTAAATTTAAAATAAGCACTGATCAATTTGTCGATAGAATTAAATTCGAAAAAAATTCACTTTTAAAATACTATGATGATTTACTAGAGTTGTTTAATAAATATTATCCAAAACTAAGTATCGTGAGTGTTCCAAAAAGAATTGAGAAAGAACAAATTCCTTATGGCGCTTTTAAAGAAGCTATTTTAAATGCCATTATTCATAGAGACTATTTGATTGATCGCGGTATTCAAATTTCAATGTATGATTATATGATCGAGATTAATTCTCCTGGTGGATTACCAGAAGGCATCAGTAAAGAAGTATTTTTAAGCGGTGGCACATCAATACCAAGAAATAAAGTTTTAGCATCAGTCTTTTTTAGACTAGGTATTATCGACCAGTTTGGGACGGGCATCAAAAGAATTATAAACAACTATCATCATACTGATGAAAAACCATCATTTGTCATTAATGACAACCAAATAAAAATCATTTTACCAGTTATCGGGTATGAATATCATAAACTAAATACTGAAGAAGCGATTGTCACGTATTTAAAGGCACATCCTTATTCAAAAAGAACAGAGATAGAAAGTAGAATTAATGTTGAAAAAACAACATTATTAAGAAGACTTAATGAACTAATTGATAAAGGACTTATTCATAAAACAGGCGCTAGTTTAAATACTACCTATTATATTTGAATAGGGGACTTGTTAGGATGTAATTAATAAGAACATTAAAAACTGCAATTTAACAATAAATATGATCAATTAAAAAGTAAAAGAGTTGACTTAAGAATTATCGGTAAGAATAGGGGAAATACTGATGAAATACCCTGTTATTACGATGATATTTTACTAAGTCATACAATCACTCAAATTGAATAATAAAGGTCAACAAAAATAATGTTCACTTTAAAGATTTTGATGCAGATGGCGTATGACAAGACAATGAATTAATTATTCCTTTTTCAAGCATAACGAGTGTAACACTTCGAAGTAGATATATTAATATTTAATAAGAAAACCACAGATTATTTTTATGTAATCTGTGGTTTTCTGATGTAAAATTCAGTTATTAATTTTTTTTCTCTAAATTGTCTAACATCAATAATAGATAAAACAAGAGGAGGCATAATTGATGCTGAAACGACAAAATTTAATGCAATTTGCATAAACGGAAAAATCAATAGAATAGCATTTATGCCTATAAAGTTTTATCAACTAAGATTTTATTTGTTTTAAGAGAGTTAATTTCAATTTTTAAGTCTAGTGCGTCAAGTATTTTAATTAATGTATCAAGTTGAGGTGAATTGACATTGTTTTCAATTCTAGCAATTGCTGGTTGTTTGAGTCCAGTCATTTCTGCTACCTCTTTTTGAGTTAACCCTTTCTTTTTTCTTGTTGAAATTATAGTATTTATAATATTTTCTTCAATTCTATATAAATCTCCCCATTTTTTAAATGTTTCATTGTTTTTTTCTAATTCAATTAAAAATGTATCAATATTATTTTTTTTCATAGTCATGTTTTCCCTCTGTTTTCTTTCTTTCGAATCATTCAATGGTAAAATCACCTATTTAAATTTTTTGTTCATCTCTAAACCGAAATCTTTAAGTTTATTCATATATATTGGAATCTCTATAGTATTTGAAGTTCACGGATTTTAAGAAACCATTGAGTAATTTATTTATAAGAGCTTTCTCACTATTATGGTAAAGATCCCTTCATACATAGACAACCCCTTTTATATAACAAATTTGTTATACTGTGTAGATTTTATCAATGTTCGTTTCTCTTGTCAATCTTTTTGTAAAGCGATAGGAAAACTTATTTTAGCTTCAAAAAATCATAACTGCTCCTCTATACTCCAATTATAAAAGTAGTGCTTTCAATTAATAGTTGCACATTATAATGCACGTGCTTGTATGATAATCAATGATAATAGTAGTGACAATAATGGCGGCAGTGTTTGCCATTATTGTTTAATGTAGTATAAATAAATGGTTGTTGGGGTATAAAAATATACCCTTCTAACGATAAAAGTATACCTTCGGTGATGAAAATTGAGGATTTTTAATATGTGTATAATTTTATAATTATATTTATATTACTTACAGATTATTAGCCATTTGATAAAAAAGCAAATAATGTTTAAATTCACTATAGACATCTATGATATTTTTATCAAATATGATAAAGTAATGTTAATTAAATGAGAAAAATGAGGTATTTATATTAAATATGGTTTTAATATAAAAACATTTGATAAATTTGGGAGTTTATTGATGATTTAATTAATGATTTAAAGGAGCAGAAATGGGAATTTTTTCTTTAATAAAAGAGTACTTTAAAAATAAGAAAATCAAAAAAGAACTATTTTCTTTTAAGATGTTTTTATCTAAACTTGAAGAATCATTTTTACATTTGCAGTTGATTTCTAACCCTACTAGTAAAGTTTCAACTTATCGTGAGAACATCAGTACGAAAAAAAAATACTCTGCTTTTGCAATCAAGTATGATGAATTAACATCAAAGACAAAAATTCATAATGAAAGAGTTGATGAAATTAATCTAATCGTTAACTCATTTTCTTTTAGTAATAGTATTGCTCGGTTTGATTTAATTGATCCAAAAGCCCTTGTTGAACTAGTTGATATTACTAAAGAGATAGCTAAATTCAAGTCATATGAAAGTCATCACGAGAAATTTATTCAAGAAGTAAATGAATTGAATGAAAACAAAATTCAAATTGGCGAACAATTAGCCATTAAAAAAGAATGTTCCAAAATATATAATCATATCCTGTCGCAAGATTCCTATATTGATAAGAAACAAGCGTTGGAAATAAAGAAAATTTTAGAACATGCAGAAAACAAATTAAAACAATACGCTAAATCGTATTTCGAAATTGAAGAGCTACGAATTTATAACGAACAAATTGTTGAAACCCATAATGCAATTTATATTGATAATCACATAAATAATGAGTTGTTTGAGAATGTTGGTGGGAAAGCACTCGGAATAGACCAGAGGAAAGCTATACTCACTGATTCAATATCAAATTTAGTGATTGCCGGTGCAGGTTCGGGAAAGACACTAACGATTTGCGGTAAAGCAAAATGGCTTTTGGAAGATCAAAAAGTGCCCAAAAAAGACATTGTTTTTCTTTCATATTCAAAAGCTTCTGCTGATGATCTAGAACGCAAATTAAGTAAGATAAATGATAATTTGAATGTTTCAACATTTCATAGTTTAGGATTGAAAATACTTGAAACTAAAGATAACAAAAAACAAAATGTTGAAGCTAATTATGATGCTATCATTGAACGTTTCTTTAGTGAAGAAATGTTGGCATCTCAAAACATTGATATATTAAGAAAGATACTTGAATTTTATGGGAAATTTGAGTTTACTTTGGATGAGAAAAAATACGAAACCAAAGGTGAGCATTTTGAAAAACTTAAAGAAGCAGATTTCCAAACATTGAAACAAATCTTAGTAAATTTATCAAACAACCAAGAAGAACGAGAAACAATCTTGAAAGAAAAGGTCAAGAGTTTTGAGGAAATGGTAATTGCAAATTTTTATTTTCTCAACGGCATTAAATATAGATATGAAAAACCATTTCCGATTGATACAACAACTCCTGATTACCGACAATATAATCCAGATTTTACATTAATTGAACATGATATCTTTCATGAACATTTTGGAGTTGATAGAAATGGTAGATGTACTTTATATTCAAAAGAAGAAGAGTATTTTTATATTCAATCAATGATGTGGAAAGAACAACTCCATAGACAATATTATACAAAATACATAAAGACTTACTCTTATGAATTCAGTGAACAAACAATATTTAAAAAACTTGAAGAAAATCTTAAATCATTCGGAGTTGAATTAAAACCGATATCTGCTGACGAAGTGAGAAATGCTCTTGGATCAGTATACAAAAATAGAAACTTCAATTCGTTTATCAAATTAGTCAAAACGTTTATTAACTTATACAAGTCTAGGTATTCGAATAACGCCCATTTTGAAATTCTTAAATCTGAAGAATTTGCAAATCCTTATGAGAAGCAAAGATCAGTGCTTTTTCTAGATATTGCCAAAGAAATATACGATTATTATAGAAGTCAATTAGATGGGAAAACTGACTTTGATGATATGATACTTGAAGCAATTAAGATTATTCCAACTACCAACCAATTCAAATATAAGTACATTATTGTAGATGAGTTCCAAGATATTTCTTACAGTCGAATGGATTTTTTAAGAACCTTGATTAGACATGGCAATTCGAAGATATTTGCTGTTGGTGATGACTGGCAAAGTATCTATAGATTTGCAGGAAGTGATATTGGAATATTCATCAATTTCGATAATTATTTTGAGATGACTACCGAATGTAGATTAATAAATAACTTTAGGAATTCAGAAGAACTGCATCAAATCATAGAACCTTTTATTACTGTCAATCTAGAACAGAAGAAAAAAAGTATTACTTGCAGTAACCAATTAACTAACCCCGTAAAAATCGTCTACTATGAATCAAATAAAGTATCTGCGTTAAACGCTGCATTAGCAGAAATTCAAGCAAAGAATCACAAAGCTAGTGTTCTATTACTTGGAAGAAATAACTTTGATATTGAAGACTACCTGTCAAAAACCATTCAAATAAATAAAGATGGAAATATCATACATGACGGATTCCAAAATATGAACATTGCATTTAAAACAGTTCATCGCTCCAAAGGATTAGAAGAAGATTATGTTATTGTGATTAACAATGAAGATTCCAAAACAGGGTTTCCTAATAAAATTGAAGATGACCCTATATTATCATTGGTTCTGAGCAATAAGAGTAGGTATGCGTATTCAGAAGAACGAAGGTTATTTTATGTAGCTTTAACCAGAACCAGATCATATTGTTATCTCCTGGTTGATGTTAATAAACCATCACTTTTCATTAATGAGATTGAAGACAACTGCGAAATAACTAATCCTGAACTGTTAGACGACAGTGAAACAATTGCGTGTCCATACTGTAAAACCGGACATTTGGTTTTGAGAGGCGAATGGGGAAATCAATTTTATGGTTGTTCTAACTATCCGTACTGTGAATACAATCAGAAAAAGAGTGTAATTGATGGTTCAAAAAGATGTCCTAGATGTAATCATTTTATTGTTTGGAGAGATGGACGGTGGAGTAAGTTTCTAGGATGTTCGAATTATCCCAGATGCAAATATACCATTAATCCCAAAGACTATGATTTTGAGAGATGGAAGCCTAGTTTTGAAAGGTATAAAAAGAGTTCCTAAATTGATTACCTCAACAATTTACTATTTATGTTACAGGGAGTAATTCAAGGGTTTTATCATCAAATGCATAACCGCTTAAATAAGAAATGCACTGATATCAAAAATCTGTAGTTAGTGTAAACTAATATATAGGTAGAAGGCATTAATCCCTTAAAGACAAAACATACATTAATTTAATTACAAAAACAACATTGGTAAGTCGACAAAACATACATTTGTGATTATTACTAATGCAAATTCGAGTAAACATGAGAAATGTAAACAAAGGAGTTTTAGTTAATGGAAATCAAATACAATAAACCCAAATGCCTTATAATACTGATATTATCTGGAATGGTTTTATCATTTGGAATATTGAGTTTGTTAATGAATCAAGAAGGAACTAAAGTATTATCAAATCTCAGCATAATTT
>ENA-UOOK01005402-UOOK01005402.1-fermentation-metagenome-genome-assembly--contig:-NODE-5402-length-12843-cov-53.096966_pt1 | contig 12843 bp, 11 predicted proteins | sample MGYA00245777_ERZ724023 | MGnify/ENA primary metagenome ERZ724023 (study PRJEB28704, sample SAMN03018312) | fermentation metagenome | biome: anthropogenic terrestrial biome; feature: soil... | reverse complement strand
AGGATTTGATTGCAAAAAATTTGATTGCAGGGAAGAGTAATAATGAAGTGTATGAACTATATAATTTTGTAGCTAGTGAACTTCATATTCCAGTATTAACAGAATTTGATTTGCCCAAAGTTCTTTCTAGGTATTATGGTTTTGAATTATATAATGTCAAAAAAAACAAAAAGAAAGTTAGAATTTACACATATAAAGGTTTTACTTTCAAGGAGTTTTGCAGTTCAGTTGTTGTTGAACAATATTTGAACTCAAAGAAAGAAGTTGAAATTGAAAATCAGGTAACTAAGACTGTGTACAAGAAATATTTAGAATTCTGTGAGAAAGAACAATATAAACCGATTTCTAATATTGAGTTTTCAAGGCAGGTAACAAGGCACTTTGATTTTGTTATAAAAGACAAGAAGATTCAGGGTAAAAAATACAGGATATTTGTTAAAAAAGTTCAAGATACGTAAGAAAGTTCAATATCGGCTCAACATCTAAAGTTTAGATATTGAACTGATTCAACACCTTCATTTTACTGGGATTTTTCATATCGGTTCAAGATGTTTTTAATTTATTTATATTAAAGAGTGAATAATCATTAAAATTTAATGATGTTAAAAAAATAATATATAGATAAAAGGGATGTTGACCTTGAACCGTTGGAAAGAAATTCAGTAATAACAAGGGTTTGAAGCAGTTCCACATCTTTTTATAGATGTTGGACTGATAGATGAAAAAAGCAACATTGTCAGATTTGTCAGTCCCTAAAAAGGGAAAAGAAGTCATTGACATTTAGGTTGAAAATGCTTTATTAAAAAGGGAAGTGAATTGAATGAATATAAAATCAGTCAGCATGTACGAATTAGCACAAGTGATTGGTGAGGATATGACACAAGAAGCCATTGATGCATTTGCAGGAAGACCTTACTATTTTTCAAAGAAGCAAACCGTAATGCAGTTTCTTGACCAGGATTCAAAAGAAGAATATATCAAGAACTTATTCTTCAAGTCAGGAAGGTCAGTTGAATACATTGCTGACAGAATTGGTTTGAGTGTGGACAGGACAAGAAAAATAATAAATAAAAATTGAAAATCAACTTTCAAAAAGCACAATATATGGTGGGTATAATTTAAGAAATAACCATATATCGTGCTTTATCAAGACAAAACAGTTTTGATTTGGTAAAATAAAAGAGTAAAAACAACCTTAAAGAAAGGCAGGTGATTTAATGACAAAGAAACAGAAGGCATTTGTTCAAGAATATCTGATTGACCTGAACGCAACACAGGCAGCAATTAGGGCAGGTTATTCAGTCAATACTGCAAATGAACAAGGTGCAAGATTGTTAGTAAATGTTAGTATTTCAAATGCTATAGCAAAAGCAATGGCTGAAAGGTCAAAAAGAACAGGAATCAATCAGGACAGAGTTGTACTTGAACTTGCAAAGATAGCATTTGCTAATATATCAGATTGTGTAAATCTCAATGATGTTACTATCAAGGACACTGCTTCCAGGGATGACCTTGCAACTATCTGTTCTGTAAAAATTAAAACATTCACAACAAAGTTAGGGGAAGTTGGAACGGAAAGAGAAATCAGAACATATGACAAAATTAGAGCACTGGAACTACTTGGTAAGCATTTGGGAATGTTCACTGACAGAGTAAAAATGGAAGCACTCATTCCTGTTGTTATCTATGGTGATATGGATTTGGAAGACTAAATGACCTAATAGTAACACGTTAGTAACAAAAACAACTGCAAATCCTCAAATTAGGCAATTTCAAACTATCTAAATGATAGTTTACCAAAAGGGAAGGTGATATAACTGAATGATTACATAGAGCAATAATTGAATCAGGTGCTTATACTGAACAAGCAAAGGCAAGAATCACTGAAAACAATCAAAAGCACCACAACAAAAAGGGTTGGCTCTTATCTAATGCAAGTATCTGATGAAGAAAAAGAGATACTGACCCAAAAGACCAACGGGCTATATAATAGCAGAATCAAAGCAATATATGACAATATGAACCAGGAACTTGAAAAGGCAGGTCATGAACCACTTAATAATCCATATGAAAGGGGATAAATAATATTATGACATTAGAATTATTAAAGAAAATCAAAGAAATCATTGCAGCATATCAGGGTAATATGGAAGTATGCATTGCTGAAATCAAAAAGGTATTTGAACAGTTTATCGGTGAAAATGGCATTGATGCAAATGCAATGTACAAGCCTGAATACATCAGGGAAACTATTAAGAAAGAAATGGATGCAGCACTTGAAAACAACAAGAAGTTAAATATGGTATACAATCAACAAATCAAGAATGCAATTGAAACTGCAAAGAAACAGATGCTTCCAATGCTATTCAAGAAAGAAGCAAAACCTTCTGACTATGCAATCAAGGTGTCCAATGCATTGCAGTTGATTCAAATGGAAGGTGCTGAAATCAGTGATGAAGCTGCACATGAATATCTGAATATCTTCATTGATGACTATGACCAAATGAAGATATTCAAAAGAGTTATTGGAAAACAGGTGGAACTTGAGACTGCAACAGGTGAAAGTGCATTTCCTATGACATTTGGAAAATTGAACAAAATTGAATTAGCGTTGAACATGTTCAATGAAATGGAAGGTATTTCTGAAAACATCTTTTTACATAAGAAATTGGATGGTCAGATATACACAGTAAATCATGTACAGTATATTATTCCAAGGGATGGATATGGTGAAGTTTCTGATGAACTTGAAATTCAAAAGTTTGCAGAAATCATTGAAAATATTGCTTCCAGTGATAAATTCATTCAGGAAGTGGCAATTGAACCTGAATCAGGAAGCAGAGGTGAAAACGATGAGTGAAATTATCACTACACTTAAGAAGGACTATATTTATAATCTTATGATTAAAGGAAAGCGTCAAGATGGGCGCGGGTTTAAAGATTTTAGAGATATCAAACTCGAGACTAACATAATCTCGAAAGCTGAAGGCTCGGCAAAGGTTACCTTGGGAGAGACCCAGGTCCTTGTAGGGGTTAAGCTTCAGACAGGAACTCCTTTTCCAGATTCTCAGGACGAGGGCGTGATTATTACTAACCTGGAACTCAATCCTATTGCTTCCCCGGAGTTTGAGCCAGGTCCTCCCAGAGAAGACGCAATCGAAATGGCAAGGGTTGTTGACAGAGGAATCAGAGAATCGGGCGCAATTGATATAAAGAAGCTTTGCATAACCGTTGGAGAATCCGTCTGGATAGTTTTCATAGATGTCCATGTTCTCAATGACGATGGAAATCTCATTGATGCATCCTGTCTCGCTGCAATTGCAGCCCTTATGACCACGGTTGTTCCGAATGAGCAGCAGGGAATTGGTACAAATGTGCCCCTTGCAATGAAAGAGATCCCTGTGGGCGTGACTGTTGCCAAGATTGGCTCAAAACTAATAGTGGATCCCTCATTGAATGAGGAAGCCGTTTGTGAGACAAAAATGACTATAGTCTCAAGTTCGGATGGATCGGTTGCTGGCATGCAGAAAATGGGTTCTGCTCCTCTCACGGAGGCCGAAGTGATGGAAGCAATCGATATGGCATGCGAAAAGGCAGCCGAACTCAGGGAACTTTACTTGGAAGAACTGGTAAAGCAGGAATAAATCAGCAATAAATCAGGCAGCATTAATTAAATATAAATATTAAATGCCAGTATTACGGTCTAAGTGCAAGTTGCAATAAGTGATAAAGAAACCTGAGTATCTGGGTCTCAGGGACCTGACCCGTGAGCCAGCAGGTTCTGAATCAAATCACTTCGGATTAAACGTTTACATTTAAGGAGTTATAACGATGGCAAAAAAGTTTACTAAGAAAGGAAGGATTTCCAGATCAGCAGGCAGATATGGTCCCAAATATGGTAGAAAGGACAGAAAGCTTGTTGCAGACCTGGAAGAACGCATGAGAGCCCCGCATGTCTGTACAAAATGCGCTCGTCCAACAGTAAAAAGGATTGGGACTGGAATCTGGAAATGCAACAAATGTGGACACACCTTCGCTGGCGGAACCTATATCCCATATACCAGTGTTGGTCAGACTCTGCTACGTACTATGAAGAACGTCGTTGAGGCGAAATAAATTTTTTGAGGTTGTGGTTGTATGGGTTACAAGTGCACTCGATGTAAACAGAAGGTTGAAATCGACTACGAGTACACAGGTATTAGATGTCCGTATTGTGGGCACAGAATCCTGGTAAAAGAGCGTCCTACAACCATTAAACGCATTAAGGCCGAGTAAGGAACACTCTGATTAATTCGGCCGACAAGTAGGAAGTATTAGATAAAAAATGGGCTTCTGCAAAGATAAGCCCTTCTATCTAATAACTAATGCGTTAGACAAGCGAAAAGTAGACGCTCTCTAATAAGATAATTAATGTCAACTCTATTTTGATTTTCTACTGTACAAGGTAGCAATAAGCAATTGCTGTCCAGAATACTTTTTTATGGTCTTGTAACGCGCACGGAGCTTAATTCCGTCTCATAATATCCTTCTGAGGATATTTCTTGTCAAACTTCTTTCTGTAATTATTTTTTAACCCTGTTCATTCAATCACTTATTATCCTCATAGGAGCCTAGCTCAATATAAAAGCCCTGTTTTATTATAAGTGCTTTCTGAATTGATATTATAAAGAGAAGACATAGGACTATTTTTATAATATTGTGTTTATGAAAGACATAAGAAATCTAAATTAGGGTTTTTACGGATCTCTACAAAACATATATAATTTCATTTAATGGGGATTAACTTGCCAGAATAGTGAAACTTACAATTGAATCTAAAGGGGAGACCTTAAAATGGCATTATTCGGAACGAACGGGGTACGTGGCATAGCGAATGAATACATAGTTCCAGAACTGGCAGTGAATTTAGCCAGATGTCTTGGTACATACATGGGTTCAAAAGGCACGGTTGCTATCGGATGTGATACCCGAATTTCAGGCCGGATGCTAAAGTCTGCAGCAATTGCCGGGGCTCTTTCAACTGGTCTAAATGTAATCGATGTAGGAATTGTTCCCACTCCTTCTATCCTGTATTATGTGCGCGATTTTGCCGATGCAGGGATCATTGTTACTGCATCACATAATCCAAGAGAATATAACGGAATCAAATTTATTGCCGGGGACGGTTCAGAGTTTTCCAGGGATGCCGAAAAAGATATAGAGAAAATTTATTCCTCAGGAAAATATTCAATTGTCTCCTGGGAGAAAACTGGAAGCTTTAGAATTGATCCTGGAGTCAATGAATATTATGTAAAAAATATCATTAAATCTGTAAACGCCGAAGCCATCCGTGGCCGCAGACTCAAAGTAGTTACTGATACAGGATGTGGAGCAGGCTCACTGACCCTTCCTTTTTTGCTCAGGGAACTGGGCTGCCAGATACTGACCCTTGAAGCTCAACCAGATGGGACTTTTCCCTGGAGAAACCCAGAACCTTTACCTGAAGCCCTAACCGAGCTTACTAAGCTTGTAAAAATGACAGGAGCTGATCTGGGAGCAGTCCATGACGGGGACGCAGATAGAGTAGTATTTGTAGATGAAAATGGGGAGTTCATTAATGACGAAGTCCTGCTTGCCATGATGGCAAAATATATTGTTGAACATGAAAAAGGGCCTATAGTAACTCCTGTAAGCTCTTCGCAGCGTATGGCTGATGTAGCAAAAGATGCAGGTGTCGAACTTTACTGGACTGCAGTCGGTTCCATTAATGTTGCCCGGAAAATGATGGAAGTAAATGCAGTTTTCGGAGGCGAGGGCAATGGAGGTCTGATCTTCCCAAAACACCAATACTGTAGAGACGGAGCAATGGGTTGCGCTAAGGTCCTTGAGATCCTGGCTGATGGAGAAAAGCTTTCAGAGCTTGCTAAGAGTGTCCCTCAATACTTTAACGAGAAAACCAAAGTGCCTGCTAAAAATACTCATACCACAATGGAAATAATAAAAAACGAAGCATCAGGGCTTGGGCAAAAGCTTGATACTACTGACGGGGTAAAAATCTGGTACGAAGATGGCTGGGTCCTCATCCGGCCTTCAGGCACAGAACCGATTTTTCGGATCTTTGCCGAAGCAAAAAATCAGGAAAGAGCAGAGGAACTTTTGCAGGAAGGTTTGAATATAGTCACAAGGGCAGAGAAACTCTCAACTCTCAAATGAATTCTTTGAAAGCTATTGACTGAATTTGAGAGATTATCAAGATTAGCCGATACTATCTAACCTCTAGATACAATTCTAACCTCTAGATACATTCTAACCTTTAAAATCTGTGTTTAACTATGTTTTCTTTCTTTGCGTGAGTTTTGGCCTCTGTAAACCAGAATAGGATGAATAGGGAAATTCATTTCTATCATCGATGCATAGAATTGTAGTGGAACCTCTTGATTCGAGAATATTCAGTACGCTCTGGGGGAGCGCTTCAACTAATTATGAAACCTAAGATGAGTTTTCAATTGATTTGAAAATACAACAAGTTTAAAGGGGATTTTGGGGAAATGCCTGAGAACGAAAGTAAGTATATACGCTGGTTTGATGAGACATCGATTGAAGATATTCCGCTTGTGGGCGGAAAAAATGCCTCTCTTGGAGAAATGTACAGGGAGCTCACCCCAAAGGGAGTGAAGATTCCAAATGGTTTCTCAGTGACTGCTGAAGCCTATTGGTATGTCCTTAAAGCCGGTGGGATTCTCGAAAAGCTCAAGCAAACCCTTGAAGGGCTTGATATCTCAAATGTAACCGAGCTTTCAAAAAGAGGAAAGGCCGCAAGAGACCTGATTCTTGGGACAGAAATTCCGGATGACCTCTGGCAGGAAATTAAAACCGGGTATGACCAACTATGTGAGCAATATGGAGAAAATACCGATGTAGCCGTGCGGAGCTCGGCGACAGCTGAAGACCTTCCGACTGCTTCTTTTGCAGGCCAGCAGGAATCTTACCTTAATATCCGGGGATATCCAGCGCTTCGAGATGCCTGCGTACGCTGTATTGCCTCGCTTTTTACTGACAGGGCTATTTCCTATCGGGTAATAAATCATTTTGATCACTTTAAAGTAGCCCTGTCGATAGGGATTATGAAAATGGTCAGGTCGGATCTGGCTTCTAGTGGAGTTATATTTACTCTTGATACGGAAACCGGGTTCAGGGACGTGGTTTTCATTACCGGCTCTTACGGGCTTGGGGAAAATATCGTTCAGGGGCAGGTTAATCCGGATGAGTTCTATGTTTTCAAGCCAACTTTCAAGGAAGGGTATAAGCCAATTATCGAGAAGAATTTAGGGGATAAAGAAATTAAGATGATTTATGGGCAAGGCGGCTCCAAAATGCTTACTCGGAATGTGGAGGTTCCTGATGCAGATCGACGCCGCTTCTGCCTCAATGACGAAGAAGTGCTTAAACTTGCTTGGTATGCTACTACCATTGAAGACTATTACTCAAATAAAAACAAGAAATCCATGCCCATGGATATCGAATGGGCAAAGGATGGGATAACAGGGGACCTCTTTATAGTGCAGGCGAGGCCGGAAACTGTCCAGTCTCAGAAAAGTAGAGACATTTTGGAGACCTATGTGCTCGAAAAGAAATCAACAGTCCTTGCCAAAGGTAGAAGCGTAGGCGACAAAATTGCTTCCGGAAAGTCACATGTAATCCCCGACGTTTCAGATCTGCCTTCTTTTAAACAGGGAGAGATTCTGATTGCTGATACCACAACCCCTGACTGGGAGCCTGTAATGAAAAAAGCAGCTGCAATTGTCACGAACCAGGGAGGAAGAACCTCTCATGCTGCAATTGTCAGCCGGGAACTGGGAATTCCAGCAGTTGTGGGAACAGGCAACGCAACAGAAGTTCTCGAGACAGGTCGGGAAATTACCGTAAGCTGTGCGGAAGGTGAAGATGGACTTGTGTACGAAGGAATTCTTCCCTTCCACAAAGATACACTGAGCCTTAAAGATACAAAACGCCCTAAAACCGCAATTATGATGAACCTTGGAAATCCTGATGAGGCCTTTAGCCTTTCCATGATCCCAAACGACGGAATCGGGCTTGCAAGGCTGGAGTTTATTATCTCGAACTATATCAAAATCCATCCAATGGCTCTGGTGCATCCTGAAAAGGTCAAAGACCCTAAAGTCCTTCAGGAAATTGAAAAACTTACCCAAAATTCCGAAAACAAAGAAGAATATTTCGTAGATAAGCTTGCTCAGGGCGTTGGAACCATTGCGGCTTCTTTCTACCCGAAGGATGTCGTAGTCCGCACAAGTGACTTCAAAACCAACGAATATGCAAGCCTGCTTGGGGGCAGTTATTTTGAAGTGAAGGAAGATAACCCCATGCTGGGGTTTAGAGGGGCTTCCCGCTATTTTGATGAGCGTTACAGGGAAGGTTTTGCTCTTGAATGCAGGGCTATGAAAAAAGTCAGGGACGAAATGGGACTCAAAAATCTCATTATTATGATTCCTTTCTGCAGGACAATTGAGGAAGCGCGGAAAGTAATTACCGAAATGGAGAAAAACGGGCTAAAGAGAGGAGAAAACGGACTTCAGGTCTATGTTATGTGCGAGATTCCAAATAATGTTCTTCAAATTGACGAATTCAGCAAATGCTTCGATGGTTTTTCCATAGGCTCAAATGATCTTACCCAGTTGACCCTCGGAGTTGATAGGGACTCGGAAATTCTTGCTGCAGAATTCGATGAGCGTGACCCAGGTGTTCTGAAAATAATGGCAATGGCCGTACTGGGAGCAAAACAGAATGGAAGGCACAGCGGGATCTGTGGACAGGCACCTAGTGATTATCCCGAGATCGCTGAATTCCTGGTAAAACAGGGTATAGATTCCATTTCACTTAATCCGGATTCGGTTATGAAGGTCACCCTTAAAGTTCTGGATACGGAAAAAGGGCTGGAAGGTAAAAAAGAAGCGGAAAAGATAACTGGTGTTCATTAAGCAAGGTCTATCTTATGGACATGTGGAGTTCGTGGTATGACTCAGACAAGAAGACCTCTTATGATCATTATTCTTGACGGCTGGGGTTACAGTAAAGCAAAAGAAGGAAACGCTGTCCTGACAGCCAGAGCTCCAAACCTTGACCTGCTGGAAAAGAAATATCCGTGGTGTTTTTTAGAAGCCTCTGGGGAAGCTGTAGGTCTTCCTAAAGGTATGATGGGGAATTCGGAGGTTGGACACCTGACCATAGGGGCAGGACGAATTGTATATCAGGATCTGACCCGAATAAATTTCTCTATCAGGAACGGAGATTTTTTTGAAAATCCGGCTTTTCTGAATGCTATTTCAAATGTCAAAGCTAATGATTCCAGCCTGCATCTTATTGGCCTTGCTTCCTATGGAGGTATTCATAGTTATATGCCCCACATGTATGCTCTTATCAAACTTGCACAGAAAAAAAGGCTAAAAAAAGTTTATATACACGCTTTTCTGGACGGAAGAGACGAACCTCCAAAAGCTGCCCTTAGTGATATAAAAGAGCTTGAAGCATTTTGTTATGAACATGGGAATGCTAAAATTGCAACTGTCTCAGGCCGTTATTATGCAATGGACAGAGATAAACGCTGGGGCAGGACAAAATTTGCCTATGATGCCCTGACAAGAGGAGTGGCCCCATATACAGCGGCAAACGCATAGACTGCGGTTTCTGAAGCCTACACTAGAGGAGAAACTGATGAGTTTGTAAAACCTACTATAATTACAGATTCAGCTGGAAAACCTGTGGCGACAATACAGGATAACGATTCTGTTATCTTCTTCAATTTTAGGCCTGATAGAGCAAGGCAATTGACCTGGGCTTTTGTTAAAGAAAACTTCGATGGTTTTGTGAGAGAAAAGCATCCTGAGGTTTACTTTGTCTGTATGACCAAGTATGACGAAACCCTTGATGTACCCATTGCTTTTCCTCCAATAAAACTGAAAAATGTACTTGGGGAGGTGCTGAGCAAGCATGGACTCATCCAGCTCCGCATTGCTGAAACAGAAAAATATGCCCATGTGACCTATTTCCTTAACGGCGGCGAAGAAAAACGTTATAAGGGTGAAGATCGCTGCCTTATTCCTTCACCGAAAATCACTACTTACGATCTCAAACCCGAAATGAGCGCTTATGAGATTACGGATGAAGTTATCAAAAGAGTCCGATCAGGAAAGTATGACGTTATTGTCCTTAACTTTGCAAATATGGACATGGTTGGGCATACCGGAATATTTGAAGCTGCAGTAAAAGCAGTAGAAGCTGTGGATAAATGCATTGGCAGGATTGTTGAAGCTCTAAAAGAAAAAGGAGGTGCGACACTTATAACTGCAGATCACGGAAATGCCGAGGAGATGATAGACCCAAAAACAGGAGAGCCACATACTGCACATACTTCAAATCCGGTAAAATGCATTTACTTCGGAGACAGTGAAGTAAAATCCCTTAAAAACGGAGGACTATGTGACGTTGCACCGACACTTCTTGAGCTTCTTGAAATCCCTAAGCCGCAAGAGATGACAGGAAAGTCACTTCTAATAAAAGAGTGATTAAGAGCCTGTACGGAGTAATCCTGACCATCTTGTAACGAAAAATCAGTCACGGGGAGCTGTCACAGTTCTGGTCATAATTATTATTCAATTCCCTTATATTTTATCAGTAAATATTTTATCGAATCATTTACCAGAAGTGTTAAAACAAAATAATAGACTACTATACCAAATGTATAATAAATTGGTAAAGGTGAAAGACCTGGAATTCCAACAGTAGAAATTGTACCTACAAATATCATATCCAGCATAATAGCCAACACAAGTGTCCTGCTTGGAGCAGAGTTCCAAAAATGGCCTCTTTCCCTCACCATAAATATGGTGAAGACCCCAGAGAAAAACAGCATCTCAAAAACAAATGTATTAAGCTCTGGTATAGAGAACTGAAGCCCAAAATACTTCAAACCAATATATAGTAATCCAAAATGTTCTATTAGTGTCACAATACCCAAAGCTACGGCAATTTTTACAAGCTCTGTTATGTTCCAAGTATCGGGTTTATAGGACCATCTGACCTTATCAGTTGCAAGTGAGAGTGTTACAAAATCTGTAAGGAATAACAGCAGGACCATGTCAAAAGCAGTTACTACAAAGAGGCCGGTAAACATAAAAGACAATGTAACGAAAACAACTATAGTAAACGTTTTAATTATTTTATTAAGTATCCAGCTTATTATCCTTTGATAAATCATTCTGCCAGTTTTTATCAGGTCAACAATACTAGATAATCCTTCACTTGTCAGTACGACACTGGCTGACCCTTTGGCTACATCTGTTGCATTGCTGACAGCTATTCCTACTTCAGCCTGTTTGAGTGCAGGAGCATCATTTACTCCATCTCCAGTCATTCCTACAATATGACTTTTTGATTGCAGACTTTTGACTATTATATACTTGTCTTCGGGATATATTTCAGCAAATCCATCACTCTTCTCAGCGATTTCAGCTGCCTTTATAAGGTTTTCCTTTGCATACTTTTTTAGATCTGGTGCTTTTACTATGTTTTTTTCAATACCAACTTTATCTGCTATTTCTTTAGCAATAGGCAAGGCATCTCCAGTAAGCATTTTTACTGAGATCCCTAAATGTTTCAGTTCCTGTATCAGTTTTTTAGAATCTGGTCTTGGATTATCAATCATTGCAACAAGACCTATAAGCCTTGATTTTTCAGTATTCTCGTTTATCGCGACAGCCAGGGTTCTATAGCCTTTCCCAGCAAGCTTCCCCATACTTCCCTCAAGCCTTTCTATCTCCTTATCCTTTAAACCGCAAAGTTCAGCTATTTGTCGAACTGCCCCTTTCATTACCCTGAAACTACTATTATTTCGTTGTATTACGGCTTCAGTTCTTTTAGTCTTAGGATCAAAGGGACAAAACTCCTTTTGCGCGTATTCTTGGCTTAGCAATCTTTTATCTCTGGCAAAATTAAGGAATGCTAGATCTATGGGATCCATATTTGCTTCCTGAGAAGCCAGCGCTCCATATAAAATTACATCTTCTTCGACAAAGCCAGTTGCTGGAGAAATATTCGTTATGGTGAGCTTGTTCATTGTTATTGTGCCGGTTTTATCAGCACATATAGTGTCCATTGTTGCTACGTCCTCTGAGGCCGTAAGTCTTGTAACAAGCACACCCTGCTTTGCAAGTTCTATTGACCCCAGAGCCATGCTCAAAGTAAACATGGCAGGGAGTGCAACGGGTACGGCTGTAACCAGCAGTATGAGAGTTAACGGCAGTATTTCCAGTAAGCTGCTCCCCCTTACTACCTGCGCCAGAATTGTCAATCCAAGGAGCAAAATGACTATTGCAAGCAACCAGGTCACAACTTTTGAGATTACCTCTTCCATGTGCAATTTAGGTCTGGCTATTTGAACCAGCTGTGCAGTCCTGCCAAAGTATGTTTTCTTTCCTGTAGCCAGCACAATTGAGTTTGCTTCTCCTTCCTTAACTACTGAACCTGAGTACAGGACTGAGTTCTCCTTTTTTTCAACCGCCATGGATTCACCGGTAAGTGCCGACTGGTCTGCCTCCAGTTTACCTGTAACTACTTTGAGATCTGCTGCAACAAAATCCCCGGCTCTGACCCTTACGATGTCTCCTGGAACAAGTTCCCTGGCTGGTACTATCTTCCATTTCCCTTCCCTTAGTATCCTCGCTTCAACCTGAAGGTTTTTCTTCAAAGAGCTTATTATGCTGGATGCCTTCTCTTCTTGCAGGAAGCTCAATATCGAATTAAAGAGCAGCAAAGCCCCGATAATATACAAATCAAGATACTTGCCCAAAA
>ENA-UOOK01005400-UOOK01005400.1-fermentation-metagenome-genome-assembly--contig:-NODE-5400-length-12847-cov-9.393293_pt1 | contig 12847 bp, 12 predicted proteins | sample MGYA00245777_ERZ724023 | MGnify/ENA primary metagenome ERZ724023 (study PRJEB28704, sample SAMN03018312) | fermentation metagenome | biome: anthropogenic terrestrial biome; feature: soil; material... | reverse complement strand
TGGAGTTCGATATCCCCTACATCCTGCAGCGGATGGCGGCGCTCGGCCTCCGGGGCGAGGATCTCGCGCGCCTCCCGGGGCAGACCACGCGAAACGCAGTCAGAGGAAGGTCGATCTTCGACCTCCTCGGCGCCTACCGGAAGATGCACCAGGCCCAGAAGGAGTCCTACCGGCTCGATGCCGTCGCCGAGGATGAACTCGGCGAGACGAAGGTCCGCTACAGCGGCACGATCACCGAACTCTGGCGGTCGGACCCGGCACGGCTCGTGGCGTACAACTGCCGGGACGTCGAGCTCTGCGTCGGGATCGACAAAAAGAACAACATCATTGAGTTCTACCGGGAGATCGCCCGGTATGTCGGGTGCCCGCTCGATCGGACGCTGAACTCATCCAACGTCATCGATATATACGTTCTGCGGAAGGCGTCGGGCATGTTTGTCCTCCCCTCGAAGGGGTTCTCTGCCGGGGACGAGTTCGAGGGGGCGACTGTCTTTGAGCCCGCCACCGGCCTCCGGGAGAACATTGTGGTCCTGGACCTCAAATCGCTCTACCCGATGGCGATGATGACGATCAACGCATCGCCCGAGACGAAGAACCCGGACGGCGAACTGCGGGCGCCGAACGGCGTCCGGTTCTCCCGGGAGCCGGACGGGCTGACGCGGAGCATCATCTCGGAACTCCTCGTGGAGCGGGACGACCGCAAACGCCTCCGCAACCAGTATCCCTTCGGGTCGCCGGAGTACGTCCTCTATGACCTCCAGCAGAACGTCCTGAAGGTGATCATGAACTCCTACTACGGGGTCTCGGGCTACACCCGGTTCAGGCTCTACGACCGCGAGATCGGGTCGGCCGTCACCTCGGTCGGCCGGGCGATCATCAGGCACACCCGCGACGTCATCACCGGTCTTGGCTATCAGGTCCTCTACGGCGATACCGATTCCTGTATGGTCGAGGTTCCGCCGGGGGACCTTTCGGAGACCATTGAGCGGGCGAGGGCGATTGAAGCCCGGCTGAACGCGAGTTACGGCGATTTCGCGAAGACCGAACTCAACGCCGACAGGCACTACTTCTCCATCAAGTTCGAGAAGGTCTACAGCCGCTTCTTCCAGGCCGGCAAGAAGAAGCGCTACGCCGGGCACCTTGTCTGGAAGGAGGGCAAGGACGTCGACGAGGTCGATGTCGTCGGGTTCGAGATCCGGCGGAGCGATTCGCCGCAGATCACGCGGGAGGTGCAGCGCGACGTCATCGAGATGATCCTCCGCGGGGACGCGTTCGAGGACGTGCAGGGATACCTGCGCGACGTCATCAGGAAGTACCGCCGCGGGGAGTATTCCCTCGACGAGGCAGGCATTCCCGGGGGGATCGGAAAGAGCCTGGAGAGTTACGAGAACGACGACGCCCATATCCGCGGCGCCAAGTACTCGAACAAGTATCTCGGCACCGATTTCAAGCGGGGCAGCAAACCCAAGCGCGTCTACATAAGGACCGTCACGGCGAAGTACCCGCGGACGGATGTGGTCTGCTTCGAGTACGCCGACCAGGTGCCGCCGGAGTTCGTCGTCGACTGGGAGACGATGCTTGAGAAGACGCTCAAGGGGCCGATCTCACGGATCATCGAGCCGCTGGGGTGGGACTGGCACGACGTCGATCCGTCGCGGACGACGCTCTTCGATTTCGGAATGTGACCGTCCAGGGGCGCCCCGGTGGTGGCGCGACCCGCCCGGCCGGAGCAGATGCCCACCTTCTCTTGTTCGCCCCGGCTTTTTCGTGGCTCGGTTGCGAGCCTCCGGAATCATTAAATAGTTTCTTGCGCACCCATTCTATTGCAGTAGAATATAATGTAACATTCTATTGCCGGGGCTCACTGCCCCTCCGAAGGAGTGTACGCAGATGGCGATCAAGTTATTCGATTCCGAACTGAGAGTGATGGACGTTCTCTGGCGGGAGGGGGACACCACCGCGAAGCGGATTGCCGAGGACCTCAAGGAGCAGGTGGGCTGGAGCAAGACCACCACCTACACCGTCATCAAGAAGTGCCTTGACAAAGGAGCTATCGAGCGGCGCGACCCGAACTTTGTCTGCCGCCCGCTGATCACGCGGGAGCAGGCCCGGGAGTTCGAGACCACCGAACTGATCAATAAACTCTACGACGGTGCCGCCGACCAGCTTGTCGCTTCGATTCTCGGGCGCAGGAACCTCTCTCCCGAAGAGATTGAACGTCTGAAGCGGCTTGTCGAGAGTCTGGAATGAGGTGACGACTGTGTCGATCGTGGATATGACCCTCTCCGTCTCTCTCCTCATCCTGGCGGTCGTGGCGATCCGGGCGCTCTTCCTTCACCGGGTGCCGAAAGTCACGTTTCTCGCATTGTGGGGGATCGTGGTCTGCCGTCTGCTCGTTCCGTTCTCGGTCCCATCGCGGTTCAGCGTCTACACGCTGCTCGACCGGGTGAGGGATATGGTTACGGAACCGGTCGGCACTTCAATCTCAACCGGCGGCAGTATCGTCTCCGCTGTCGGAACGCCTGCCCCGGCGGCATCGTCCGCCCTGGCCGTCTCCCCGGTGATGCTGGTCTGGCTGTCGGGTGTGCTTATCTGCGCCCTGTTCTTCGCCGTCACGCACGTGCGCTGCCTCCGCGAGTACCGGACGGCACTGCCGGTCGCAAACGACTTCGTGACCCTGTGGCAGCGGGAACACCCGTTGCGGCGGTCCGTGCGGATCAGGCAGCTGGACACCATCTCCGCGCCGCTGACCTATGGGTTTGTCAGGCCGGTGGTGCTGCTGCCGAAGACGACGGAGTATGCCGACGAAGAGCAGCTGGGATACGTCCTTGCCCACGAGTATACGCACGTCCGGCGGTTCGATGCGCTGGCGAAGTGGCTGCTCGCGGCTGCGCTCTGTGTCCACTGGTTCAACCCCCTGGTCTGGGTGATGTACGTCCTCGCGAACCGCGATATCGAACTCGCCTGCGACGAGGCGGTCGTGCGGACGTTCGGGGAGGCGACAAAGTCCGCGTATGCCCGTGCCCTGATCGGCATGGAGGAGAAGAAGAGCAGGCTGAACCCGTTCTGCAACGGGTTCGGAAAAATTGCAATCGAAGAAAGGATCGTGGCTATTATGAAAACGAAGAGAACGACGACTATCGGTATTGTTCTGGCGCTCGCACTGGTTGTCGGTACCGCAACGGCATTTGCGACGTCGGCAATGATCGATGAAAAGAATCGGGATGAGAATACGACCCACGGGGATGTAGGTGTGAGTACCGCGGCGGGCATGCTTCTCTCCCGGCTTGATGAGGATACGGGAAACGTTGTCATCAGCATGGATAATGGAAGAACATGGATGAGCGAGGAAGACTATGCTAGGGCTTATCCGACGCCCGAGGTCGAATGGTGGACTTACGACGAATATAAGGAATGGCTGGATAATGAGAAAATCCAGTTGCAGAGCATAATTGGGGGAAAAGGCTGGAATCCAACGGACGGCTGGTATGTCTGGACGCAGGAAAAGGTAGATAAGACCGTTAAGATGTACGAGGGAACGTTGGAGGATATTAAAAACGGTATGAAACTGTCCAAAACAGTGGATGGAAGCGACGAGATCGTGATGTCGTACTATCAGGGAGACATAGCTACATCATATGGGGTTTGTATCGTAAACGACGAAGGCAAAGAGGTTCTTTTCGGCCCATATGACACCGAAGAAGAATTGCTCGCCCAGGTTCGCCCTTATTGCGAGGCAGAGGTAAGGGCTGGCAATATGACCCGGCAAGAGGCCGACGAGATCTTAAGCCGGTATCAGTGATCGGCATGCGAATGAACCCGCGTGCCTCCCGGCGCCAGACCACGGTCGGGAAACACCGGTGCAGGCCCGGGGTTCCCGGGTAACCCCGGCGATCCCGACAGCCGGAATACGGCGCGAGGACCCCCGATTCCGGTGGCCGGAGTTATTCCGCGTCACACGAACTCGAACTCTTTGGTGAAGTTGGGCTCATACCGCACCCGGTATATCGCGGGAGTAAGGGGATCGTCGTGAATCCGAATATCATATGGACATACAGGACTTCCACTCGCTTCTGCGGTATCCCACCAGTTTGTCGTATTCCACTGCACTGTCCAGTTCTCTCCGGGGTTGAGGAAGCATATCACGGCCGGGGTATATCCTGCATCGGCGATGGGCTCCCATGCACCGCTGGTGCACTTGCCTGGCATGCATCCGGATGCGTTCGCGACCCATTTATCAATCCACCATGGGCGTGGGCTGCCGAACTCCACCGGCTCATCGCCACAGTTGACGATGCCAAGCTCCACCACCTCCCCAATATGATAGACGTTCCTGTCCGTGAAGACGTAGACGCCGTTCACCGGCTCCCCCGGGCATACCCCGGGCGGTCCGCAGAAGTCCTCGGGGACGGTGCAGGTCTCGCAGGGCTCCGGTGTGGGCTCCGGGGTGGCGTTTACGGCGGTATCGGCCGGTTCGAGGCACCCGGCGCCGGCAAGGACGACGATAAGGGCTATCATTGCAATGGATACGTGAATCCGTACTTTCATTGTAATTTCTCCGTTTGCGCGCATATCTTCATGTTTCCGGATGAACGGGACCCTTCGGGCTGCATACTGGCCAGAAGCCGTCCGCTTCACCCATCACACAAACTCGAACTCCTTGGTGAAGGTGAGGTTGCCCTCAACGTACTGTATCCGGTCTGCCCGGGATATCCCGATCCAGGGGTACTGTATCCGGTATGTCCTGGGGGTAAGGGTGACGTTGTCGTCCACCGGCCGTACCTCTTTCCCCCACTCCGGAGTATTCCAGCCTGTGGTATTCCACCGCACCGTCTCCGTCTCTCCGGGATGGAGAGGCCATGTCGTTGTTTGAACAAAGCCTGAAACATAGCCAATCATCTCCCATGTACCATCGGTGTCGTTCCCCGGCATGCCCCCGGATGCGTTCGTGACCCATCTTTCAATCCTCCAGGGGATGGGTGAGCAAACATTATGCGCCCATCGCCGCAGTTGACAATACCGAACTCCACTACCTCCCCGATACGGTAGACGTTCTTGTCTGTGAAGACATAGACGCCGTTCACCGGCTCCCCCGGACAGACCGAGGACGGGCCGCAGAATCCCTCGGGGACGGTGCACGTCTCACAGGGTTCCGGTGTGGGTTCCGGGGTGGTGGTGTTTACGGCGGTACCGGTCGGTTCCAAGCACCCGGCGGTCGCGAGAACGACGATGAGGGCTATCATTGCAATGGATACGTGAATCCGTACTTTCATTGTAATTTCTCCGTTTGCGCGTGCAAAATAAGTGGGTTCAGGGGTCGCTGATACTGTAGGCCAGCGCGAGACGCTCCGATGCGCCTTCGAACCGGTATACAATAACCCTCGCCTGGTAATTCCCGCTGATCTCGGTCGTGAACTGGCCGATCTCATAGTTGTTGTCGTAGGACGCCGCGGCTTCAACCTGCTCGCCGTTCGGATCGTAGACAACGAAATCGATATCGGATTCCAGTGGGTCGTTGATCGTGTCGTAAGGCGGGTGCAGATCCGGCGGATGCGAGTCCCACGCGGCGACGACTCTGACCTTCTTCCCGGCGGGGAGACCGCCGAGGACGTAGGTCTTCGGGAAATCGCCGTAGGTCACGGTATTCGCCCACCAGCGGTTGTTCGCGATGGTGTCGTCGGCAATCGAACAGTCGATCCCGCCCGCGCCGTCGCGGTCGCTCAACCTGCTGGCATCCTCGATGTTGTGGATCGCTCCCGCCATGATGGCTGCCTTGACGGCCTCCGGCCAGGACGCAAGCTGGCTCTGCCGGTGCATCAGCAGGGCGGCCTCGCCGGATACTGCCGGTGCGGCGTAACTTGTTCCCGAAAGAGCACTTTCAATCCATGGACTCATGTCTGTTGTCGATGTGATCCGGGTACCTACGGCGACCACCTCCGGCTTCTCCCGATCGCCGTGCTGCGATTCCGGATCGTTATAGCCGGAGTATTGCCACATGGTATCACCTGGCCAGGCTGATGAATCCCGATCATCAAAAGCACCAACGGTAATGACGTTATAGGCAAGTCCAGGACACCATACATTGCCGCTGTTGGGCGGATTGCCCGCAGCGACAACGACGGTCAGATGATTGCTCCAGACGACGTGATCGAGATATTGGTCCATATCATCGAGTTCGCTCAATGTCTCTCCCCCAAAACTGCAACTGAGAATTTTTGCGCCCTGCGTTATCGCCCACTCTGTTGCAGCGACGATATCGGTATCGTCCTCGCTGGGGGCATTTGCAGAGAGCAGCGCCGGTACCCCGTAAGAGATGCCTTTGTACGTTGAGTGGGTGCTTGCAACGATGCCGGCTACCGCGGTTGCATGGGAACTCACAGGCAGATCGGGGCGATACGACGCGCCGTCAAGCAGGTAAGGGTTTGAGAACTGTATCCTCGAATTCTCGGTTCCAACTTCCGGCACTTCCACAATCGCGACCTTGATGCCTGTGCCGGTCACCCCTCTCCCCCAGACGACGTCCGCCTTCACGGTCGGCGCTGCGCTGCTGAGTGCGGGTTCATACTCCCGGGTGATGTCCATCGATACCACATCCGGCCGCTTGCCGAGGTCCTAGATCGTCTCTCGCGAGACCTCCGCGAAGACCACCGGGGCGTACTGACTGGCATAGACTACCGTTGAGTCCTGTGCCTTCAGGAAGTCGATCACCGGCGCTTCATGGGCGGCATACGTGGACCTCTGCAGGCTCAGCAGCTCCTGGTGCTGCTCCTCGCTCAGGTTGCCCTGGAACCGCGACCGGTCCATGGAGGGCTCCGTCAGCCAGACCCAGATAACGACTTTCTCGTCGGAGCGCATGGTCGAGACGCGATCCGCAAGTTCCGGGTCCAGTTTTCCATATCGTTCGCTCTTCTCAGCCGCTTCGGCCTCACTGACGGCATCGATATCGGCGACCTTCCCCTCTTCGTCCAGATACACCCCGTAGACGGCGGACGACTTTTCGTCCAGTATCTTCGCCCCCCAGAAGGTCCGGCCCGTAAGGGGGAACGTGGCAAAGGCTTCGTTTATCAGGGTTAAATTCTCCATGGGGATGCCTTCCCGTGCGGATACGTGTTCGAGCGCTCCCGCTCGATAGGTCTGCAGATCGAACGATTGTTCAATACCCGTCTGTGCGCTCACCATCGGCACAATCGCCATACCGGTGAGGAGGAGTGCCAGAACTACAGGCAGTCCCCCGATTGTTTTTGGTTGCATCGTTCACCTCCGTGTAATGGGATGGAGGCACAGCGCAACGTTTTTACAGTTCGAGAGCCCAGATCGTCATGCCTCCGGGCACGCGGGGTGCGTCATCCGGTCGTCAACCAGGGATGGGTGGCCCCCGCGCACTGCGGGATACCGATTTCGATATCCACGCTGGAGAGCTCAACGTTCCGGTATATACCTTTTCTGTGACACGCAGCTAATCCTCAGGACTGTTGGATCGAATCGTCGCTGAAAACAGCCGTTATGGGCCGGGAAGGAGGGGCGCACGGATGGTGAAAGACCTGCACGGCGAAAGAGAGCCAGGTGCCCGGACGGGCGGTGCCTCACGTATGCGTTATTGTGCCGGCTATCCCCCTGAAACACTCGCGATGGTCTGACGGGGGTTCAAGCGCCGAAGGTGCGACGCGACCCTCTTTCAATAGAGGGTCTGCCGAATGTCGTTGTAAATGTGTTGCGCGGGGGGGAACCTTACGCGAGACCCCACTTCGCACGTTCTTCCCGAAGGAACGTACTGCGCTCGATATTCCTCGACCAGGTGATCCGGCCGTCGACGACCTGCCAGGTGGGCAGCTCCAGGAGTTCGATCCCCTCGGGAACTCCGGCGACGTTCGCCCCGCCGGGTACGACCAGAATCGCCTTATCAACGCTGACGTTTCCTGCGGCAAGCGTCCGGCACCGGACCAGGAGTTCCTCGACCGCCTCCCTTGGGACCACGGGTGTCATCCTTACGTGTACGATCACCCGCTCCATCCTGCCGGCGGCCCGACGGGAGAGCATGCATTCCGGCTGCTCACTGCCGGAGGCGGGATACCATGCAAACTGCCACCCCTCCCCGGGGGAGAACCGCCGGGCAAGGGCCTTCTGGACATCAAGATACGTAGAATCCTTTATGCCACCCATGTCAATATCCTCTGCTCTACTGTATGGTCACAGCTAAATATAAGTATTATAGTTATCGCTTCCCGCCGTTTCTGCATCCATTCGGTGGCGGGTCTCGACCGCCTTTCGTCTCTCCGGACCTGTGCGAAGGAAAACGCGAGGAAAGGCCCGGACCCGCATACCGGTGGAATCCCGAAGGAACGCTTTTATGCTCCGACCGATAGTATGCCCCGGGGCTGTTGGAATGGCAGAGGCAACGCAGACGGAAGCCGGGGTTGTAGAAGCATACGAGAGGCTGGCGCACGAGGTGCTGGAGCGGCCGGAGAGCATCCCGAGCGCCATCCACAACCTCCTCCTGAAACTGGCGGAAACGCATCCCGGAGCGGTTTACTGGATTGTCCGAAAATTCTACCAGGAATACCTCCGGCTCTATGTCTCCGACACCGGGTATATCGGTATCGCAGACAGATACGAGCCGGAACTCCTGTATCCGGGCGATATCGCCCTATATATGGTTCCCGAGAGTCCGCAGCCGGGCGACGTACTTCAGATCACCTTCACCGATAAAAGTGAGGTGAGCGTTTACGTTGTCCACGGCCGGGTCATCCGGTGCAATGAAGACCGGTCGGTACAGGTTGCGGATACCAGCACCGGAGTGGACTATAAGGTCGTCGACTGGAACATCCTCGGGAAGTTAGTCAGGGTTATCCCGTTTGGAACCGATGAATGGCAGGACCTCTTCGCTGCATCCGGTGTCCCGAAGGACTGGATCGCCACGTCGGTTGAGGAGAGCATCCGCTCCATTCAGGGATCGGACGTTCCCGGAAAGGACGAAGTGATCGCGGAGCTCAAGGGCCGCCTTGCGAAACTGGTGTAGCGGGGCGAGAGAGCCGCTATGTCCCCTTTCGGTATAGGCTCCTCCAGGTTTCGCCGCGGCCGGCCGCCGCACCCGCTGCCGAAGGACGTCTCTTGGGCCTCGCTCTGCCGCATACGATACGAACCTTTTTTTCGGAGAACGCGCTACCCTCGCTACATGAAGCATCTGGCAGTGATCATACTCGCTCTGCTCCTCATTCCGTCGGGAGTCCATGCCCTCACCTTCCTCGGCGGGGACCAGCCGGTGATCGACACCCCCATCCCCGACGACGTAATCGTCTCGGGAGGGTCCGTGACCGTCAGCGCCCCTGTAAATAGTCTGACGGTTGCCGGGGGCACGGTGACGGTGAATGCGCCAATCGAGGGCGACGTCATCGCCGCGGGAGGCACCCTGACCGTCAACGGCGACGTCGGTGGGAAGGTGCTCGCCGCCGGGGGCGAGATCGAACTGAACGGGAACGCGACGAACACCCTCATCACCGGGGGCACGGTCCGGATCGGCGAAAATGCCGTCATCGAGCGCGACGCAGTGATCGGTGCGGGAGAGGTCACGAACGCCGGAACGGTCCTGCGCAACCTGACGGTCTCGGCCGACACCTTTACGAACACCGGCACGGCCGGGAACGTGACGTTCGAGGAGGAACAGGATTCGGGATTGCTGCCCGGCCTCTTTGCGGTGTTTGCCGCGATAGGGTTCCTGATCCTCGGGCTCCTCTTCGTCCAGTTCCTCCCCGAACCGTTCGCGGCGGTGGTCCGGCAGATTGAGGCTCGTCCGGTCATCCTCACGGTTGTCGGGTTCTTTGCGATCATCGTATCGGCGATCCTCCTCCTCATCGTTGCCGTCACCATCGTCGGACTCCCTATTGCGCTTGTCGGCGGGCTGCTCTTCATCGTCGCCTTGATGCTCTCGTCGCTCTTTGTCGCGTATGCCCTCGGGGTCGTCATTGCCTCCCGCGCTGGGCGGAAACCGGGGCGTGCATGGACCTTCGTCCTCGGGTTCGTGATCCTGCAGATCCTCTTCTTCATCCCGCTGCTCGGGACGATTGTTCAGGTCGTTGCGGTCAGTCTCGGTTACGGGGGGATCCTCTATGCACTCTGGAGAGCCCCGCCGTCCCGCGCGGTTGAAGGGGCGGCGTAGCCTTTTTTTTTAGTGGGAGGCGCTTTCCCCGTGCGCCTGTCCCGTCTTCGTCCCGGCTCCCGCTCCCGTCGGTCGCTCGACCGGCTCGATCCGGGTCCCCGGCAGGATCACCAGGTTATACGCGTCGTGATCCCGGTTGAAACGGACGAGGACCCCGTAAAACTGGACAATTGCCCCGTAGGCAAGACCTTCGAGCGCATCGCGGTTCGTGCCGCGGAGAGTCGCCGGGGCCACGGCGTAGGTCGGCTCTGCGGGCGTCCCGTCGCAGACCTTGTAGACCTTCGTCCGCTTGTCGCCGAGGTTCCCGGACATCAACGCGGCGACGACGTTGATCTTTCGATCACGGTGCCGGTAGAGGTGGGAGAAGCGGACGAATTTCGCCCCCGCCGGGACACGGTAGGCATGCTGCGTCTCCGGAGCCTTACGCAGGAGTGCGGAGGAATACTTGATATCGACGTTGACGAACCGGTACCCGTCCTTTCCCCCTGCGAGGCGTCCCATCAGCCGGGTCGGCCGGATGTCGCCCTTCTGCTCGAAGGTCCAGCACCGTGCGGGGTTACAGGCGGTACACCAGACAAACGAGCAGGGGCTGTGGATGGTGAGGCCCCGGTCCGCGATTGCGCGCGCGGTCCGGCGCATGGCGATTGCGTTGGCAAGGTCGGCGGGCTCCACGACGACGATCGTCCCGTCTGGCGCGAGATGGTCGGCGAGACCGACGACAAGGTCGGCGCGCCGGTCGATATCCAGATGACGGAGCTCGTTTAAGACGTTTGAGAAGACCATGAGGTCGATTCGGTCGGGCAGGTCTCCGGCGGCGAGCGTCCCGATATCTCCGCGGATAGGCCTATGCACCTGCACCGCGTTTCCTTTCGCTTCGGCAGCGGCCGGAACCAGGGCGTTGTAGGCCTCGAGGTGCTCATCGGAGCGCTCGACGGCGTAGACCTCGGCCGAGCCGTTCCCGACCCGGGAAAAGAGGTCGATGACGGCGAGCGGCACGACCCCCGGCCCGGTGCCGAGGTCGAGGATGCGCATGTGGGGCTTTGCCAGCCCCTGGCCGATGACCTGCCAGAGGATGTGCTCGAACTGCACCAGGTAGACGGGCGCATGGTAGGCCAGGTAGCCGAGAACCGGGTAGGCCTTGCGGTAACTCACCTGCTGCTCTTTCCAGTACCGGCTCTTCTGGGCGAGGATGGCATTCGCTATCCGGTCGAGCACGACCGGGTCGTCGGCAGATTTGCCGGTCTTCTTTCCGATATAGCCCTCGATCAGTCGCTGGATGTAATCAGGCACTTCCGGATTCCGGAAGAACGCGATCTCACGCTCGCGCCCGGCTTCGTCGACCGCGAACCGTTCTTCCGTGCGGCCGATCACGTAATCGTCGCCGGCTGACCGGATCGTCAGGCCGAGGCCGTCGAGGTGCGGGCGGATCTCTCCGGCGAGGCGTTCCAGCGATTGCCCGTATCCCAGGTCTTTTTGCAGTTCCGAGAGCCTGAACGTCGGCTTTGTCCCCAGAAGGTGCTTCAGCGCTGCAGCAGTATCCTGCTCGGTCATGGCGTACCAACTCGGGCGGGGTGACTAATACAGGTTGCGGGCGGCGCTCTGTTGTGCCGCAAAAGAGTGGTGCCGGAAAACCCCGGCGGCCTCGTTCAGGCCGCGCCGCGGCCCAACATTCCTTCCTCCCGTCCCAGCCGGAACGCCCTGGCGTTGACCTCGACGGTCTTTTTCGGGACGCACCGCCGCACGGCTTCTTCGAGGCTCCCGGGCTGGAGCGGGATATCCCCGGACGCCGCGCCGAGCATCACGATGTTCTGCGAGAGGATGCTCCCCGCCTCCTCTGCGAGGCGTGCGGCGTCGATGCAGGTGACCTCGAGATCGGAGAGCGCGGCGAGGATGCTCTCCTCGTCGGGCACGGCGAGTTCCTGCTGGTAGACCGATGTCGGGACGACCAGGTGCCGGTTCACCACGAGCCTCCCTCCGGCCGGGAGGTAGTGGCGGTAGCGGAGGGCTTCGAGGAGGTCGAAGGCAATCAGGAGATCGGCCGTCCCCGGCACGATCAGGGAGCCGAACCGCCCGTCGATGCGGACGTGGCTCTCCACCGACCCGCCGCGCTGCGCCATGCCGTGGGTCTCGGCGCTCCTGACGGTCCGGTTCTCGATGATGCACGCCTCTCCAAGGACGTTCGAAGCGAGCACGGTGCCCTGGCCGCCGATCCCGACGATCAGGATGTCGAACGAGGGTTTCATTGCCGTCCCTCCGCGCCGATCGCACCCGACGGGCATATGTCCGCGCAGACGCCGCATCCTGCGCAGAGTTCGGTTATCGTCGCGATCTTTCCGGAGAACGCTATCGCCGGACAGCCGAACGACCGGCAGGCGCCGCAGCCCCTGCACGCCTCGGGGTCGACCGCATAGGCCTTGCGCCGTATCCCGCTCCGTCGGGCGGTGATGACGCAGGGCTGCTTTGAGATGACCACCCGGACGCCCTTACGTTCTTTTGCCCGGCGGAAGGTGTCGAGGAGCACGGGAAGGTCGTAGGGGTCGATCGTCTCGACCCAGGAGACCCCGCACGACCGGCAGATCGCCTCGAGCGATATGGGGGTGCTCTCGACGCCCATGGCCGTCACGCCGGTGTTGGGGTTCGGCTGGTGGCCGGTCATGGCGGTGATCCGGTTGTCCAGGATGACGACGACCATAT
>ENA-UOOK01005399-UOOK01005399.1-fermentation-metagenome-genome-assembly--contig:-NODE-5399-length-12849-cov-4.098874_pt1 | contig 12849 bp, 8 predicted proteins | sample MGYA00245777_ERZ724023 | MGnify/ENA primary metagenome ERZ724023 (study PRJEB28704, sample SAMN03018312) | fermentation metagenome | biome: anthropogenic terrestrial biome; feature: soil; material... | reverse complement strand
AACTTACCTGGATATATCGCTGAAAAGGTTCAGCACGGTTTTTCCTGCATGCGGAAGCAGCAACAGCGCTGCCGAATTAAGCCTTGAGGAGCTTGAAAGGCTATCGGGCGCAATCTCCTGGATCGATGTATGCAAGGATTGGGAGAATTCTGTTTCGGCCCCAAGCGAAATGGAGGATTTTTGATTAAAGTAAGATTGACGATCGTCATGCTGACTCTTGTGTGCTTGTTAAACGGCTGTACAAAAGCAAATGTACCGGCTGAAAAAAATAATGATTCTATAAAAGGCAAAGAAACAGAGAATAGAGAACCGGAAAATGAAAGCTTGAAGGATATAGATCTTATATTTACGCCGGTACCCAAGGAAAAACTGATTGCCGGTAAACCTGAGCAAGGTTGGGAGAGGATAGAAAGTATCCCTTACGGTCAGTTGCCCGGCGGTAAAGCTAATGTCAATCTATATCTAAAAAGGGACCCCAATGCTTCCGGTGCCGGTCAGGCAGCTGCTTTTATTGAATATGACAATGAACTTTTTTCCACCGGAAATGAAATTTCTGCCTATGGCCTCGAAGGTGTGGAAGTCAGCTTTGTTGACAGGGATTCTGATTCAATCAATAAAATTGAAATAGCAGGAAATCTTGGCGCAGCAAATCGGGTGATGAAAATTATTTTATATGATGAGGAAAACCAGGAATGGGTCAAGCTTTTGGAAATAGATAATCCCACGGCGGCCGATCTGGATAATGACGGAAGTCAGGAACTGGCTTCTGTATCTATGGGAAGCGTACCCGGATTTGTTGATATCTACAGGTGGAATGAAGACCATTTTGAAAAAGCCAGTGTTACAGAATCTGCAGGATTTTTCTATGCCGGTTTATATAGTCGTGAAGGCAAATGGATCATAGAGTCCGGTCAGCAGGGAGAACCGCATTTCTACCAGTATATGAACGGCAGGCTTATTGAACAGGCTGAGGCCGGCTGATGGGGTCGGAGGAGAAAATGAATGATTGAGCAATACTTATCCGCGCTGGAAAAATGTGATCTTTTTGAGAAAATAGAAGCAGATGCGTTAAGGTCCCTCATAAAATGCATTAGACCCCATATTCAAAGCTTCAGCCGTAGCGATTTTGTCGTCCGGAGCGGGGACAAGCTGGAAAGCCTTGGCATTGTGCTTGAAGGAGAGGCCAGCGTTTTTAAAGAAAGCATTTCCGGCAACAGACTGCTGATTAAAAACCTGATCGTCGGGGAGATGTTTGGAGAAATTGCGGCTTTTGCAAGGCAAACGGAATGGCCCGCCCTGGTGCAGGCCAATACACCTCTGACCGTCTGTTTTATTGATAAAAATAAGATTACGGGCCAGTGCAGAAATCTCTGTCCCTATCATAGCGCAATGATTACAAACATGCTGAATGTGGTCTCCAAAAGAGCGCTTATGCTGAGCAGGAAGATGGACTACATTTCCATCAAAACCATGAGATCAAAGCTGTGCACCTTTATTTACGAACAGCACTTAAAAAGCGGAAAAGCTACATTTAATCTGCCCATGAACAGGGGCCAGCTTGCTGATTTTCTGAATGTTTCAAGGCCTTCCATGTCCAGGGAGCTGTCCAGAATGAAGGAAGAGGGCATGATCGACTACCATCTTTCCACTATTAAAATACTGGATATTGAAAGCCTGAAAGCCTGCTGTGAATGACTTCGAATCGCGCCGCTTCGTAATCCTGCTCCACTCATGCACTAAAACATCAATCATGGCGCCTTAGAGTGAATTAAAGTGTGCCCTCGAGAAAATCCGTCCAGGATTTTACTCGGTAGCTCCGCAATCCTGCTCCGCTTACACACTTTAATATCACTCACGGCACCAGTAGTGTGAATTAAGATACGCCCTCAATAAAATCTGTCCGGGATTTTACTCGGTGGCTTCGCAATCCTGCTCCGCTGACGTACCGAAACACCACTCTGGCGCTTTTGATGTGATCAAACCGCATTTTCTTGTTGGATTCCGTATATTATATTGTGATAGAATACATGATGTAAGTTGAGGTGAGGGATCAGTGTATGTCCGAAATTTTATAAACGGTAAAATACTTGAAATTTTTGCCCTATTGGTGCTGCTGGTAATGATGTTTATGCCGGGGGTGCCGGTTTATGCGGCCAGCAGGGAGTATGAGGTTTCTCAATACAAGATCGATGTCGTTGTGAATCCCGATGGTTCTGCTGATATTGAAGAAGTGATAACCTATGATTTTGACGGGAAGTTTAACGGCGTATTTCGTGATATCGATTTTTCGGCTACGGGCGGTATGATAAATCCGAGGGTGTATGCAGAGAAGAACGGAAAACTGGCTGAATTGCAGCTTCATTCCACCAGCAGCCTGGATGCGGGCGGCACCAATGGTACTTATAATATGGTAAACGAAGGCCAGATTGCTCATTTTAAAATATTTGAAAAATCTGAAGACGAAAGTAAAAACTTTGTTTACAAATATACTTTCAAAGACGCTGTTACAAAATATAAAGACATAGCGGAATTTAACCGCAAGATGGTAGATCCGAACTGGGATGTTATCCTTAATAATATAACGATCCAGTTTAAGCTCCCGGAAGGCGCAGCTCTTCAGGATATCAAGGTATTCGGCCACGGTTCGCTGCTTGGGGAGTCAAAGATCATCGATGAGCAGCATGTGAGCTTTACAGTGCCCTATGTCAATCCCGGTGAGATGGTGGAGACTTTGGTATTGTTCCCGCCAAAGCTGGTGCCTGAATCAGCAAATTTTGTGGATAGGGAAGCTCTGCCTGAAATTATGGCAAATGAGAAGCTTCTTGCCGAACGGGCCAATCAGCAAAGACTGGAGGCGCAAAAACAGCTGGAGAGAGAAGCGAAAATGAGGTCCCTTGGCAATAAGATCGCCTTGGCCTTGTTTCTTGTTTGGTTTGTAATATTGATCCATATTTACAGAAAGTATGATAAGGAGCTTAAACACCATTTTGAGGGCAAGTATTACAGAGAACTTCCCGGAGAGTATACCCCCGCTGAAATGAGCGTTCTCCTTTCCATGGGACAGGTGACAACCAGGGATATAACGGCAACATTAATGGATCTGGTAAGAAAGAAGCAATTGGTTCTCACAACCCAAAAATCAATGAAAAAGGGGTTATTCAAAAACAAAGAGACGGATGAATATATTCTGTCATTGAATCCCAATAGGCCGGCAGTTGACTTAAAGAAACATGAGTCCTTTCTTATCCAATGGTTTATCAATACTTTAGGCAATGGCAGCAGTATAAACTTAGATGATATCTCTGATTACGCCAAGACTCAGTCACAGGCCAGGCGGTTTAAGCAGGATTATGACAAATGGTGCAAGCTGGCTAAGGAAGAAGCAGATAAAAATAATTTCTTTGATTCCACCTGTAAAAAAGGGATCAAGGTAGGCATTTTGTTCTCAGCTCTTTACCTCTTATCAGGATTACTGCTGCTATTTATATTTGGGACTGAAGCCGGTTTGATCCTGATTCTGCAGTTTATTCTTCTTCTGATTTTTTCTGCTCGGATCAGCAGGCGCACGGCATATGGAAACGAGCAGAAAGCGATGTGGGATGCCTTTAAAAACTTTCTGAAGGATTTCAGCCAGATGGACAAAGCAAAAATGCCGGCCATTATAATCTGGGAGCATTATCTTGTTTATGCCATCTCTTTGGGTGTCGCCAAGGAAGTTATCAAGCAGCTTCCTCTCGTATTTAGAGAGGAGGACTTGCAGGATAGCCGGCTTACCTTTATGTATGGGTATGGCTTTGGTTATGGAAATCTTGCATTTTTAAGTAATTCTCTTGACAGAACCGTTGATACAGTCGACAGGGCCGTCACCAATGCCATGTCGGTAGCGAACTCGACATTATCTTCTTCGACCGGCGGCGGAGGCGGTTTTAGCGGAGGGAGCTCCGGCGGTGGCGGTGGTGGAGGCGGAGGCGGCGCCTTTTAGAAAAAAGTCTCGCCTGCATAGAATTTGTGATAGAATGAACTTGTATTTTGGCCGGTAAAAGCCGGAGCAACTGAATTATAGGAGGATGAAGCTTATGCCAACCCCAATTATTGTTTTGATTATTATTGCAGCCATCGTTTTGTTATATGCTGTGGCTACATACAACAGGCTTGTAGACAAGCGGAACAAGGTAGCCAATTCCTGGAGCCAAATTGATGTGCAGCTTAAGAGAAGATTTGATTTGATTCCCAATCTGCTGGAAACTGTAAAAGGTTATGCTGCTCATGAGAAGCAAACCTTTGCCGATGTTACGGAAGCAAGGACGAAATATCTGTCCGCCGGAAGCCACCAGGATGCCATTAGCGCCGATACTGCGCTTTCAAAAGGCCTCGGCAGGCTGTTTGCCGTAGCGGAAGCTTATCCCGAGCTCAAAGCGAATACGAATTTTCTGGAATTGCAGGAGGAGCTGAAAAATACTGAGAATAAGATCAGCTTTGCCAGGCAATTTTACAATGATGTGGTCATGGATTATAACAACGCGGTACAAATGTTCCCTTCAAGTATAATAGCGGGCATGTTTCAATTTAAAACAGATGAATTCATCCGGGTCGATGAGGCGGAAGCCGCAGCTCCGAAAATTAAATTTTAGGTTGTAAAAGGCCGGCAGGTATTGCCTTATACAAGACAAAACCTGCTGGCGGAAATGAAGATTTTATTGGGTGAATCTTTATTCAAAATAACAAAGATCATTTGACTTGGCCTACTTAATAAACGTTCCGTGGTTCTTATCTATTAATCCCGCCTCCTTGATTGTCCATATACTGCTGCAAGATCATGAATATTTTTCAGGCAAAAAGCTTGCCGTTCATGATCTGTTGCAGGGTATGCCACCTCTGAATTATTACCCGAAACAGATGCTATACCACCAGTAAGTTTACGGTTGTAGTATCCATCCCTGCTCATAACATGCGCCTAATCAAAAAAGCCTTGGAAATACGAGAATACTGCCTTTTACGGACAGAAAAATGCACAGGGCGGGTATCAGCGTATCCAGAATTACTTTTACAGCAAGGTGTGAAAGACTCATCCATCTATTCCAGCTCTGTTTGAACTGCAGAATAAAAGGGGGGAACGTTATGGTTAAAAGTAAAAGATAATAAGGAGAATGGGCAATGGCCATATAAAAAATTACGAATATATTGATTCTTGTCATGATGCCCAGCTGTTTTTCTCCACTTTCAAAAAATCTGCTTTCCTCCCGGGGGAATAGTGAGCTTAGCACAAATTGGGTGAATACAGCGGAGAACGAAGTAATCATTATCAGCATGATAAGAAGTTTAACCGATCTAAAATCAAGTAAGGGCCCGCCTGGATAATGGGCTGTCAGGGAAATGCCATACAGAATCAGCAAATGGATGAATTGGTCAACAAGGAAACCGGATAAATTGGAAAAGTGCAAAAATTTACATATTTTATTCTTATAAAAATCCAGCAGAAAATGCAGGAAACCATTTATTAGGATCCATGCAGACAAGAGCTTTCCAAAGGAAGATGCGAAAATAAATATGCAAAAAGTGACCACCGATACATGAAGCAGGTTCCACTTCCAGTGCGTACTCTTATTTTCAGCTATTTTATCTGTTTGCAATACAAAGTCACCAATAAGATGCCCCAATAATAAATAATAAAAAGCCATTATAAATACTCCGGCTCGTAATAAAATTTTGGACATACAGTCCCTATAAAAATCCCCCTGGGAATCCCAGGGGGGAGGGACAATTGAGGGCATAGGCCATCATGAAAAAGCATAGCGTGAAAAATGTTCAAGATATAGCTTGTGGTTTCTTATTCTAACTGGTATGTTTGTTTTGGAAGTATGGTCATACAGTAAACCTTTATAAGGATGGACGATAACAGTAACCGGTTGTTTGAATTGCGGCAAATCCGGTGTGAATTCTATGCCCGGCACACCTTCGACAGCGGAGATTTCAACATCAAGACGAATGGGCAGCTGTTTCTTATCAATAAAATTTTTAGGAAATTTTATTGTTGCAAAGCCGACCTGAAAGACTCCGCCTTTTTCTGTTACTTCTATTTGTTTTTTAAATATTATTTCTTTGCTTTTGTATATTTCGCTTTTGTATATTGTCTTACTTTGTGTATTGGCATAGTCAAAACTGGCCGCATTCGCCGGTATTACAGAACATGCCAGCATGATGACAAGTAAAAGAATGGAAGTTAATTTTTTCAACATAACGCAACCCTCCGTATATTCTATACCTGATTACCTTTATTTTACAACAAAACATATGGTTGTAAAATAGTGCATTATGTCCTGAACAATAGGACTATGTTCCTATTTCTTAGCCATCGCGGAAAGGCTGGTCATGGGGATGAGTATTATGCTGCGAAATAATTTCGGACCAAGTGCAGTCATCCACCTTACTGATATAGAGAGCTGATTGATCAAGGCTTTCATAGGCCGGAGCCCGGAGTTCCATCGCTTTTAACACCATATATTTTTCAAACCAGCATTTTGCCGATTCATAATCGGACTCCAGCCTGCCGGCATCTGATATGGCCCCTTCTATTAATTCCAGTGCTTCCTGCAAAGAGCCTTTTTGTGCAAGCAGGCGGATTTTGTAGCGGAGGGCTTTCAGCTTTTTATTGTCGTTCCTGCACTCGCTGAAAATTTCAAGGGCTTTGTTATAGTATCCTTCAGCCTTTTCCGGCCTTCCGGTCTGCTGTTCCACATATCCCCGGTAGGTGCAGCAGTCGCCGATAAAGACCAGTTCATCGGCTTCCTCAAATATTGTGAAGGCTTTTTCAAGCAACCTGGAGGCTTCTTGAAACCTCACAGATTTAAGGTGTATTCTGGCCAGGCCTAAATAATTGATACCCTCTTCCACCGGAGCATTCAAATCCATGGCAAGAGAAAGAGAGTCTAAATAGTTTTTTTTCGACAGTTCTATGTCTCCGGTCTCATAGGATATATCACCCAGGTTGGTCAGAATGGCACATTCGTAAAGTTTGGAGCCGATTTCCCGGGCTACCGCCAGGGATTCCAGGAACAGCTTCTCTGCTTTGCTGAACAGACCTTTATCCAAATATAAGATGCCAAGATTTATGGAAGCGGCAAGTACACCCCGCTGGTAGGAAAGCTTCTTTGAGATCTCCATGGATTTGTTAAAGAAATCCATGGCCCTTGATATCATACCAGTGGAATGATAGATAATGCCAATATCGCCCGATACCTTGGCCATGATCTCCAGCAGCTTATTTTTTTCTGCATATTTATAGGATTTATTCATATAAAACAGGGAGTTGTCAATATCCCCTTTGCTGAAATAAATCATGCCGGCATGCTTCATGGTTTCGGCGAGACTTCTGTAATCTCCGGTTTTCAGAATGGGTTTTTCAGATTTCTTTGCAAGGGACAGGACCGCGGTGTCGCCCTTTATTCTAAGGACATTGCATTTCAGCTGCACCCATTTTCCATAGTTTAAGCTTCCTTCATGCAGGTCAAGCTCCAGATCGTTCAAGATTGCTGAGGCCTTGTCAAGCTCGCCCATATCTTTATACACTTCAGCAATCTGTATTTTTATATTCATCCTGTCATCCTGCATGGACGCGTAGTCCAGGGCTTTGTAGAACTGCTCCAGAGCATCATTGTAATTTGCATTGATATAGTGTATCCGCCCTTTTTCCCTGTAGGCGATAAAGATTCTGTCATCAGAAGCGGTTTTGGGCAAGGACCCCATCATTTTGATAAAACGATTCAGGCATTCCAGAGCGCTGCTTAGATTAAATCCATCCTTTTGCTTCATAGCGGCTTTAAAATAGTAGCCCGCGGCTTTTTTAGGCATTCCGGCCTTGATCAGATGGACACAAAGGGATTCATAATAATTTTCAATATCTTTCGCATAGGTGTTTTCCAGGTATTCACTGATCTTTTTATGAAGGCTGATTTTTTCCTTATTCAATATGCTTCCGTAAATGACTTCCCGCTCGATTTCATGGGTGAACTCATAGATTTTATCCACTCTTCCGGCTGATGTATGGGTTGATTTTAAGGATATCAGGTTCAGCTGGACAGGTATGCCCGCCAATTCTTCGTTTGTGACAGATTCGTCCAGCAAATAATTCAGTATCGACAGCGAAAACTCTTTACCAATCACCGCAGCGGCCTGCAGAATGGTCAAGGACTTTTCATCCAATGCGGAAATATTTGAACGGATAAGATTCTGCAGTTTTTCAGGCATTGCCGCAAGCTCATTTTCCCTAATAACGGCCTGCCCGCTCTGAACTGAATAGGCTCCTTTTCTTTTGAGATTGGATAACATCTCCTTTATGAATAATGGGTTCCCCTTAGTTATTTTCAGAATGGTATCATAAAAATGATCTTCGATTTTCTGAGAGTTTAACAGAGAGCAGGAAAGCTGCTTCACTCCTGCCCTTGTAAGGGGCCTCAGCTTTAACCGGAATTTAAGGTCGGGGCTGCCGGGAATCAGCTGCTTCAGATCATATCTGGATGAAAATATAAATACTGCCTTGATATCTTTCAGCATGGGAACGAGGCCGTTTAATATCTGAATGGAACCGCTGTCGGCCCAGTGGGCGTCATCTGCAATAACCAGCAGCTTCTGTTTTTTGCAAAGGCTTTTAAAAAACAGCGCCAGCTGCTTCAAAAGCTCATGGTAGATACTTTCATAATTCATGGATGCGAAAATACTCTGAAAGTCCGGATCCCTTTCAAGTCCCATGAGAAGCCCCAAAAAATCATAGGTATGTTTTATCTCATCATCGTTATAATCCACCAGGATATAGTCCAGAAAGGATATCAACCGGTGCTTTTTTGTATTGGCGCTGTCCAGCGCGTTGATGCTCATGATCCCTGCCAGCAGATTAGCAATCAGACTGTAGGACTTGTTTTGAGAAATTGTATTGCAGTTTACCCATGCCTTTTTTATATCATTGCCTAATTTTAAGGTGAACTCTTTTAATAACCGGGTTTTGCCGATACCGGCCTCACCTGTCACGATGGCGCATTTCAGCCCGGTGTTCAGCGCCTCGTTGAAAATTGAATTGAGAACGCCGATTTCCTTCTGCCTTTCGATAAAGGCCAATTCCTGGTCATAAAAATAATTGGAATTAATCTTTAGGGGCTGGTAGCATCTGATAGGGTTCACTTTGTTTTTCACCTTTACTTCAATGGGATCGGCATATTCAAACTGGTCCCTGGTTTCTGTAAAGACTGATTCCGAGGCTAGAATAACCCCTTCGCCGGCGCTCATTTGCAGCCTTTGGGCGGTGTTTACGATATCCCCCATCACCGTGTAATCCCGGTCAAAATAATTGCCGACGCCCCCGGTTACTACCAGACCATAATTGATGCCTATGGAAAGGTTCAGCGTAATGCCTCTTGCAAAGAGAAAGTTCTTGGAAAATTCCGATATCAGATCCATCATTTTTAGGGCGCAGGTAACCGCTCTTTTTGCGTCATCGATATGCGTATACCGGGCGCCGAAGAGAATCATGATGCAATCGCCGATATATTTATCGATCATCCCTTCCAGCTCGTATACCGGACTGGTGATGTAATTGAAGCATTCGTTGATAATTTCACGCACTTCTTCGGGATCAAGCTGCTCGGATAGGGCTGTAAATCCTGAAATATCAGCAAACATGACCGCGACATTTTTTCTGCTCTCAGCCAGTATGCCGAAGTTTTCGACTGAACTGAATTGGTCGGGGTTAGCCAGCCTGCTTCCGCAATTAAAGCAAAATTTGGCTGCCGGAGGATTTGGAAAACCGCACCCGGGACACCAATCTGAGAATGTGACTGCGCAAAACCGGCATTCCTTATCATTCTGACTATTTACTTTCATTCCGCAGTTAAAGCAAATCAATTATCTTCACCCGTAATTTTTGCTGTATTTTTCTTTCTTTGTCTTTTGCAGCTTTGTCCGGTCTGCAAATCCGTTTGAAAAGCGCAGTTATTTGTCGTATACTGTAAATATACAATTTCATTATATTGTATCCGAATAAAAATGTAAAAGCTTATTACGGAAGCATTTACAAGTTCTTAAGCTTTCACAGGGTTATTATTTTCATGCGGAGGCTTTCATGCTGGACATAATGTTGAACGAATTCTATAGCATCGGCAAATCCCTTTCCTCAGAAACGGATCCTTTTAAATTATTTGAAAAAATAGTGAACAGCAGTATGAAGCTGACTCAGGCAGATGCGTGCACCCTATATATTGTTGTCGATAAGAAAACCGGCCAAAGTTCCCAGGTAAAAGACCATTTAGCCCAGGGCAAAAGATTAAAATTCGCCATCTCCAGGAATACAAGCATGGAAATGGACCTGCAGGATTTTACTGCGCCCATATCCCAGAAAAGCATATCCGGATATACCGTTCTTTCGGGTCAATCGCTGAACATCCGGGATGCCTATCATCTAGGAAAAGATGTTGAATACAGGCACAGCCACAGCATGGACAAGAGCACGGGCTATAAAACCAAATCCATTCTCTCCATTCCCATGAAAAACCGCAATAATTATATTACAGGTGTCATTCAGCTTATTAATAAAAAGCGGGCCTGGGATATCAAAATTGATTATCACAAAGCAGATGCCACCAATGATATTCTGGCCTTCAATGATCAGGATGAGCAGATCATGAACTCCCTCGCCGGGCAGGCCGCCGTGGCGCTGGAGAACAGCCAGCTCTATAAGGGAATGCAGGATCTGCTGAATGTATACGAGCAGCAAAACAGCGAGCTGCTCTATTTGAGCAAAAAAACGATGAAGGCCCATGAAGAGGAACGAAAAAGAATTGCAAGGGAGATTCATGACGGTCCGGCCCAGGCTGTCGTGAACCTGTCTTTCAGGCTTGAAATATGCAAAAGGCTTTTAATGGATGGAAAGAAGGACGAGCTGGCCGGTGAGATAGAAAAGCTGGGGAAATCCATTCGTTCGACCGTTAAAGAAATGCGAGGCATTATATATGACCTGAAGCCCACATTTTTGGAAGAGGGGCTTATCAAAGCCGTCCAAAGATATATTGAAGTATTTTCTGACGAGAACGGTATTCAAGTCAATTTTAAAGTTTCCGGTGATGATTTGAGAACAGAATACTATATCACCTCCACCGTTTACAGAATCATTCAGGAAGCTCTCACTAATGTAAAGAAGCATGCCGAAGCACGGCAGGTCACCATTAGGCTGGACATATCCAATACCGGAATCCTGCTGCAAGTAAGCGACGATGGCAGGGGCTTTCAAATGGAGGATCTTAAAACAGGCCACCTAAACAGGATGAAGGGCGGCTTTGGCCTGGAAGGCATCCGTGAGAGGGCGGAGCTTGTGAGAGGAAGCACGACCATAAAGTCCGCCCCCGGGCAAGGTACCGCCATCTTCGTTGAAATTCCCTTTCTCTAAAGGAACTTCCCAACCACTGTTCGTTAGAGAAATATGGCAGATGACTGTCCTGGATTGCGATCTGAGGGGCCGTTTTTTGTATGATGCCATTACTGCACCTGCCCCCAATTTTACTGGGATGAAGAAGAGGATAGATTTCTGTGTATAATCGTGTATAATGAAATAGTTAAAAACTGCTTTTAGAATGTATTTAGGATTGCAAACCACTGGAGGGCACATTTGGACCAAAAGATTTGGAAAAAGAATATCATCCTCTTTTTATCAAGCCAGAACATATCGCTTTTTGGCTCCATGCTTGTTCAATATGCAATTACCTGGTTTATAACGCTGGAAACGCAATCCGGCGTTATGATGGCCATCGCAATTGTCTGCGGCTTTGTGCCCACTTTTTTTATCTCCCCTTTTGCCGGGGTATGGGCGGATCGGTACAGCCGAAAGCTGCTCATTGTTCTGTCCGATTCTTTAATTGCAGTGGCGACACTTATTTTAGCCATATTATTTTTTATGGGGAAGGACTCCCTATGGCTGCTCTTTGCCGCATCGGCTATCCGCTCCTTTGGATCGGGCATTCAAACGCCTGCCATAGGGGCTATTCTGCCCGATCTTGTACCGGAGGGCGAGCTTACCAAAATAAATGGCATCAACAGCAGTGTTCAATCAATCGTGATGCTGGCGTCACCCATGCTGAGCGGGGCGCTGCTGACCATGGCGAGTATCGAGAGTATTTTCTTTATTGATGTGATTACCGCAGCGGCGGCAGTTTTCCTACTGTTGTTTTTCCTGCATATCCCAATTCATGGGAAGGCTTTGGAAAAGCAGAAAATCAGTTATTTTGAAGATATGCGTCAGGGCACCGCCTATATAAGGAATCACGGTTTTGTCAGGACAGTTTTTGTGTTTTGTGCATTTTTCTTTATATTAGCAGCCCCATTATCTTTTTTAACACCGCTGCAGGTAACGAGAAGCTTCGGAGATGATGTCTGGCGCCTGACCGCTATCGAAATGGCCTTCTCCATCGGTATGATGGCGGGCGGAATTTTTATTGCCTCCTGGGGTGGTTTTAAAAACAAAGTATATACCATGGGATTATCCACTCTTGCAATAGCCCTTTGTACCTTGGGCCTTGGAATCATCCACTTCTTCGGGATCTACCTGATTATTATGGGCCTGATTGGCTTTGTAATACCCATGTATAATACACCGTTCACCGTTTTGCTGCAGCAGAAGGTGGAACCGGATTACCTGGGCCGGGTTTTTGGGGTGCTAAGTATGATATCAAGTTCTATTATGCCGCTTGCCATGCTGGTTTACGGTCCGCTTGCCGATGTGGTGAAAATAGAGTCGCTATTGATGGTTACCGGTGCATTCCTGTTTGTGGAAGGCCTTATTATGGTGAAGAACAGGGTGCTCATTGAAGCGGG
>ENA-UOOK01005396-UOOK01005396.1-fermentation-metagenome-genome-assembly--contig:-NODE-5396-length-12852-cov-4.472064_pt1 | contig 12852 bp, 10 predicted proteins | sample MGYA00245777_ERZ724023 | MGnify/ENA primary metagenome ERZ724023 (study PRJEB28704, sample SAMN03018312) | fermentation metagenome | biome: anthropogenic terrestrial biome; feature: soil; material... | reverse complement strand
CACGTGTTGGAACATGGAGAGCATTTTTTCCATACTGACGAACAACTGCAGTATTTTAGGCAGTGGCTGAGAGATAATATCTTCCCAGGTCAAGGGCATGGACTTATTGACCCTCGTCAAGCAGAGGAATGGTAGGTGAATGACAAAAATGCGGATGGCTACGATCTGGAGGGGTAATAGATAAGCATATGCTTAATTGCGGTAGCCTTGAAAAAGGAAAAGAAGTATTCAATATTACGTAAATGATATTCTTGATAAAAGATGTTATAATCTGTATATAGATTGATTATTTTCCTTCTAAATTGCTGATACTATACATATTGTATAAGAGCAAATTTAGAAGGTGATATGGTATGGATAAGAAGATTGATTGTGATGAAATCCCTGTTAATAGTTCTCAAGAGGAGGGGGATAAAATGCCAGCACTTGCAAAAGATGATCAATATAAAGGGCTATCTTTATCACTGAAAAAACTAAATGAAATAACAGTTAAACCTAAGGTTGAAAATGGGAAAATATTGCTTGATAAAAACAATAAAGATCATCGTTATATTGTAGAAGAGGAATATTAACTCATAAATGTTTGTTGATATTGGTGAAATATTTTGGCTTACACTTGAATATGAAGATATACCAAATGAATCCAAAAGAAGACCGGCAATAATCATTGATAAAAAAGAGGATAGCTTATTTATTTTAGTTTCAACTACATCGCAATCTCCTAGTGATCCGCCGTCTTATTTTGATGGGTTTAAAATACCAATTTATAATTGGCGGAAAATTGGCTTATTAAAACCATCATGGTATAATGCTCCCAGGGAGTGAGACACATAAAACGCAAAAATAAGCTAAACTATGATTATGGAAAAAAGAAATCGCTACACAGCGGAATTTAAAGCCAAGGTCGTATTGAACTTCTACACGAAGAATCTACCCTTAACCAGGTAGCAGCCAAGTACCAGTTAAACCCTCAAATGCTTAGTCAGTGGAAGAGCGACTTCATTAAAAAGGCTGCCGTTGTCTTCGAACGTAACAAGGACGAGGCCGGGAAAATCAAGAAGGAGATGGAAGAAAAAGAATCCCGTTATCAACAGATCATTGGTCAGCAATCCTATGAGATTGACTGGCTCAAAAAAAAATCTGGCCTCAAGTAGCAGCGTTAAAGAACGCAAGAGATTGGCTGACCCTAAGAATAAACGGATTAATCTGGTACGCCAGGCTTACCTGCTGACGGTCAATCGGACTAGCCTGTACCGGAAGCCGCTATCAGTCGTATGGTCTGAAACAGACCTTAACGACATGCGGCTTATTGATGAAATATATACCGCCTGTCCCTTTTATGGCTACCGCCGCATTACAGCAGAAATGCAGCTGCGGGGACATCAGATCAATCGTAAACGAGTGCGTAGGCTTATGCGCGTCATGGAAATTCAGGGTATCTGCCCTGGTCCTAACCTAAGTAAGCGCCTTCACGCAAAATACATACACCCGTATTTGCTACGAGGTCTGAAGATTGACCACCCGGATCAGGTCTAGGCGATAGACATTAGTTATATTCGTCTGCGACAAGGGTTCATGTACTTATTCGTCATTATTGACATTTACAGCCGATATATCGTGGATTATGAATTAAGCACTACAATGGATCGCCACTGGGTACTAGGATGCCTAAAAAGGGCATTCCAGGAGAGAAAACCAGAAGTTATTAACAGCGACCAAGTCAGTCAATTCACCAACACTGACTATGTTGAACTCCTTAAGCAAGAAGGCATCAAGATTTCAATGGATGGCAAAGGAAGAACATTAGACAATATCTTTGTTGAACGTTTTTTCCGCACCATCAAGTATGAAAACATCTTTCTGAATGAGTATGAAACCCCAAAACCTCTGCGCAGAGGCTTAAACCAATACATGCGTTTCTACAATGAACAGCGGCTGCATGAGTCGCTTGGATATAGACACCCCAAAGATTAGTATTACCAATCTTTGGTAAAGTTAGCATCTTAAGAAAAGGAGGGCACATTAGCTTATTATTTTGGAAATGTGTCTTGACAGCGGGGGGCACTATATGGGGATTGGGTTATAGATTAATTGAATTAACAGAAAACGAATTGAAAAGTGTAATTAAAAAAACGGATTATATAGGACGTCTGAGTAAAAATGATTTACAATATTTAATTAGACAAATTGAACTTAAACATAACTAAGACCTCTTAACAGAGGTCTTTTATATTAGCCTTATCGGTGCCATATAATGCCGATAATTTTATCTGATATTAATAGAATATTTCTGGATAAATATAATGTTCCCAGGGAATAAGACACAAAGGTTACACAGGGACGTTGTTTATGTAACACCTCAAAACTTTTAGCTTTGTTACAGAAAGAACGTCCCTATGTGTGCGTGCCTGACCTTAACCTGGGATAAGGCTAAGTACTTGTATGATAACATTTTTATATAGTCAGAGAACCAACACAGGGTTATCACAACGTTGCTTGATGTTCATAGGGATGTGGTTTTATGTCCAGTAGAATACAAGATGATTCAATATTGAATAATTGTTTCTATTCAGACAATGCAGGGTTGGTCAGCGAATCCTGCATCTGGAAAAGTGTTGGAGAGGAGAAATGAAATCCATGCTTAATAAAATAATAATGAACAAAAAGCTCTGCATAGCCCTTGCATTAATAGCAGTGGCAGCAACGGGGCTGGCGGCCTATTGCATTACAGCTTTAAAGGCAAATTCGGCTTCCGGAACGGTTGTAGAAGTAAGCGCTTTGAATACTACCGGGCATGGAGTGAAGATTGATACGGGGTTTCTGCTTAAATGTTCGGAACCTATAAACGAGCAAGAGGTCAGAAATAGCATTGCGGTAACACCGTTAATGAACTATACACTTAAACACCAGTCCGGAAATCAGTATATTCTGAATTTTGATGAGAAGCTTAAACCCGATTCCATTATAAGTTTTAAGCAGATTGATACAGTAAAACCTTATTCATGGGCTTTCCAGACTGAGAATGTCTTTCGGGTGACTCAGACACTTCCCGCCGACAAATCCAAAATGGTTCCTGTCAATACTGGAATAGAAATCAGTCTGTCTTACCTGGATGTCGCAGATTTCCAGAACAGCTTTAAGATTGAACCGGCTGTGGCCGGAAAATATGAAAAACACGGCAAGACCTGGGTTTTTGTCCCGGATGGGCTTCAACCCAACACCCTTTATAAGGTTACGGTAGATAAGGGCCTGAAGTCATCGGGCGGTGAGCTTTTAGGCGAGGATTATACTTTTTCCTTTCGAACCAACGAAACTTTAGCCAATAACAACTACCTGTACATAAGCGGAGAAGCGGCGGAGACCTTCGCCCCAGATGTCACTCCGGTCATAGAGGTCAGGGCCAGCGAGCATTACAATGGAACCGATCTTAGAGTGCGGGTGTTAAAGTTTTCTGATGCCGGCTCCTATCTAAGCGCTCTTAAGGCAAGGCATGATTATATATATGATCAGCTCGGTTATGAAAATAATTATTTTGCTTCACTGGAAGGTGTGGAGCAGATAGGGGATTTTACAACCAGAATTAAAAGAGAAAACCCGCAGCAAACTTGGTCACCTGCCTATATCGTTTTGCCGGATAAGCTTCCCGCAGGCCACTACCTTATAGATGCCGCAGCCGACAATGCTGACGGTGACAACAAGGGGCATGTGCAGAAATTTGTTCAGATTCATCCGTATGCCGTGTATGCCATGTCTGTCAACGGATCTGAGCTGGTGTGGGTAAATGACACGGGCAATTCTTCTCCGGTTGCGGGGGTGCAGGCAGACATTAACGGAATAAGTTCTATGACTGCCGCCGACGGAACCGCACGCATTGACACGCCACAACTTGATACGGACAGCTTTCATTCGCTGACGGTTAAAGGTGAAGGAATTCCCTTCGCAGCCGAGCTCAATCTGACCAAGCCCGATGATTCGAGAAAGATCGATGAGCAATATTACACCTATATTTACACCGACCGGGAAAAATACCAGCCAACCGATACAGTATCGATATGGGGAATCGTTCTTCCCAAGGACGGGAAATCAAATCCGCCCAAGGAAGCCGAGCTGCAGTTGGATGTAGGGGCATATGACAAAACACCCCAAAAAACTAAGGTAAGCCTGGATGATTCGGGCGCATTTTCAGGAAAAATCTCAATTTCAGGTCTGGCATCGGGCCATTACAACCTGAAGCTGGTTGCAGATAATACATCCTATTGTTCCACTAATGTTGTTGTGGGAGAATATGTTAAACCTTCCTATTTAATTGAGGCCAGTACCGATAAACCGGCCTATTTTGCCTGGGAGCCGATAAACCTTACCGGTAGGGCGGCATTTTTTGATGGAACTCCTGCAGGAGATATGCCATTTGACGTATACAACGGCGGTGGGGTAGAAAAAAACCTGAGAGTAAACAGCGATCAAAACGGGATGTTTCAGATAGGCCTTGGGTTCAAGGATACCAAAAGCTCATGGCACCCGGAGTCCCTTTACTACTCAATCAATACGGCGGGCGCAGAGGATGCCAAATCCAGCACTGCTGGTTCTGTCATAGTGTTCCCAAGGGATACCATGATGCAAACCACTTTGAAAGAGAATCCTGACGGCTTTTCAATAGATGTGAATACCAACCGCATCGACATAAGTTCAGTTAAAAGCAGGGATGACATTTACACGGATAATTATGAGCATATCAAGGGGGCGGGGGTCAATATCCCTGTCGCAGTCAAGATTTTTGAAGTAACCTGGAACAAAATTCAGGAAGGCACGTATTACGACTATATCAACAAGGTAACAATACCAAGATATCGATATGAAAAATCGGAAAAGCAGGTGGATAAGCGCCAGGGTATTACCCAAAACGGCAGCCTGCTTTTTGATAAGCTCAGTTACAGCAACACCGACGAACACTATTACTATGCCTTGGTCGAGTGTGCCGATGCACGCGGGAGTGCTATCAGTGAGCGGGTCGACTTTTACTGCAATATGTATCCCGGCCAGTCCGGTATAAAGTATTACACCTTTTCCCACCAGAACTCCGAGGGTTTTTCGGTCGGCGATACGGTCAACATCAAACTGCTTGAAAATAGCCAGCCTGCATTAAATCAGGGCAGGCTGCTTTATGCGGTCGTTCAAAACAGCCTGGGAGACTATAAAACAACCGAGGGAACCAGTTTCAGCTACACATTCAGCAAGGCAGACATTCCCAATATTGCTATTTGGGGAGCTTATTTTGACGGAAAAAATGTCTTCCCGGTTTCAAGAGACTTTCTTACTTATGATCCCGGTGAAATGCAACTGACCGTTGCCACAGTGCCGAACAGGGACGGCTTTACCCCCGGCAGTGAAGTGCATTTAGATATCTGTGTCACCGATAAAAACCAAAAACCGGTAAAAGGAGCAGCGGTATGCGTAAGTGTTGTTGATGAAGCCGCTTTTGCGGTGGCCGATCAGAATGCAGACCCGCTGGGAGAGATTTATTCCAGGTATTTTTATCCTCAGGTCACCACATATTCTTCCTATGTCCAGCATGATTTCAGCGGGTCGTCTGTGCCTGAAGCAGGAGGAGAGGGTGGTTCAAATTATATCCGCAAGAATTTTCTTGATACTGCCGCATTTCTTACCGCAACTACAGGCAAACAAGGCCATGCTTCTCTAACATTTAATCTTCCCGACAACCTGACTGCATGGCGTGTGACTACGCTGGCTATGACCAATGGCGCTTATGCCGGGAACAGCCGTATAGATATCAAAACGACTCAGCCCTTTTTTGCGGACCTGCTGATAAATAAGGTGTTTATCAAGGGAGACAACCTGGCAGCCGCCGTTCGCGGGTTTGGCACAGCCCTCAAGAGCAGCGACGGGGTTGAATTCAATGCGGTGCTCTGCTATCCGGACGGCACCAAAAAAGACTTTGCCGGTACCGGGAAAGCACAGGAATATGTAAACCTCAACTTCGGAACGGGGCCGGAGGGAGACTATACACTTACGGTTACGGCAAAATCCGCCGCAGGCACCGACAGCATCGAAAAGAGCTTCAGGGTTGTGGGCAGTGCTCTGGAAATACCGGTCACAAAGACCTTTTCTCTGACAGAGGGTATTGATATTGACGCCCTGCGGTCACCGGTTACACTGGTCTTTTTTGACCAATCCCGATCGCTTTATAACGAGTGCCTTCAGAGCCTTGCCTCGGGCTACGGCGTACGGGCCGACATCCGGGCCAGCCGAGCAGCGGCGCAGAAGCTGTTAAAGGAGCTTTACGGAAATGGAAAAGACCTGCCTTACTATTTTTACGGAACCCAGAACGAGGAGCTGGAACCGGGTGCTCTTCAGGATTATAACGGAGGCGTTAAACTACTCGACTACGGTGAACCACAGACCGAACTTACGGCCAAACTGTGCCTAGTGGCTCCCGAATATCTGAACACGGTTTCTGCCGCCGCTTATTTAAACCAAGTCATCAATAACAAGAATTCACAGCCTTCCGACATAGCGGCTGCATATATGGGACTGGCGGCCCTGCGGGAGCCGGTTCTGATTGATGTTCGCTACCTGCTGGAAAATGAGAAATCGCTGGGCTTGAAAGAAAAGCTTTATCTGACTGCAGCGCTTGCGTTTATAGGAGACCTGGATAACGCTGGGAGATATTATGACAAGATTGCCCTGCCGCTAATCACAAAAAACGATCCGTGGGTCTATTTAAAGAGCGGAGAAGCCAGGGACGCTGACATTGAATGCACAGCTATCGCAGCCCTTACAGCGATGAAAACAGGCAGTGACGATTTGGATGGCATGCTGCGCTATATCATTAAAAACTCTTCCAATGAGGTGACCACTTGTCTTGAGCGGCTTGCCTATATACGCGAGAAACCTCAGACTGACGTGGCCGGAGCCGTCTTCAGCTATATGGAAAACGGATCGCTTAAAAACGTAAATATCGAGAAAAACAAGGCCTGCATAATGGACATGACCACCACCGAATTGAAAGCAGCCAATTTCAACACGGTCAGCGGTGATGTCGGAGTCTGGGCCGCATTCACTGGCAGTGCCGCGGATGTGGTTGACGGAAATTCTAACTTTGTTTCGCTCCAGAAGATCGTTGAGCCTGTCGAAGGGACATCTATCACCCAGTCTTCTCTGGTGAAGATCACCTTAATACCTACCTTCAGTCAGGATGCCCCCAAAGGATGGTATGAGCTGTCCGACTATATACCGACGGGCATGCGCTATGTTTCCTGTAAAGGAAGTTGGAATTACAACTGGTGGATGGAAGGCATTGAGGGACAACAAATCAGTTTTTCAGTTATCAATATTGATAAAAACAACAAGTATTACAATTCCAAAAAGCAGGCGCCTATTGTCTACTACGCGAGGGCGGCTCTTACTGGAACCTTCATTGTGGACAGCGGGTATATCAAGCATACCGAAACCGCGGCGTGGGGAATGAGTGAGAGGAAGGATGTTACGATCAGTGAGTAAAAAAACAGCCGCTATATTGGCATTAGTGATTCTTCTCTCTACATCCGGCTGCTCACCCCTAACCGGCAATTTACCGGCTCATACAGCTCCAACTGCCTCCGGTACAGGATATATAAAGCAGCTCGATTGCCTTTATTTTAAGGCCGGTGATTTTCTAACCCATACCGCAAAGGCAAAAGCCTACGGAGCAAAGACGCTTTCCGCAGGGGTAGTTCCCCATCATCTCCTGGCCGGAGAGTTGATCGCATCATTCTTTAAAACAGCGGGTGAAACCGGAGAAAGATACGATACAGTCATACTATTGGGCCCTAATCACAAGGGGGAGGGGGCCGATGTCAGCACCACGGGCTGCAGTTGGAAGACTGAATTCGGAACGGTTGAATGTGATGAGGATGCAGTCTCTGAAATTATGACCTGCAAAACGCTGGGTGCCAGAATCAATGATGACATTCTGCAAAACGACCATGCGGTATCGAGTCTTGTTCCATATATTAAATATTACCTGCCTGATGTAAAGGTGGTTGCGGTGCTTTTAACCCGGCGGGTAACCCTGGAACAGTCAAAGGATATCTCCCTGCTGCTAGGCAGTATAGCCAAAAACAAAAAATGCCTGGTCGTCGGTTCAGTCGATTTCTCTCACGGCCTGCCCGCCAAAGAAGCAAAGATAAGGGATGAGGTTACCAGCAAAGCAATTCTTAATAACGACCTGGAAAGAATAAAAAGAATGACCAATGGAAACCTCGATTCGCCCGAGACGCTGTGCTCCATTCTGTACTATATGCAGGAGCGCGGGGCGTGCGCGGCCACTCTGTTTAGTCATAAAAGCGCCGCCGATTTTCTTGAAAACCCTGTGCTGCAGGATTGCACCACTTACTTTGTTCTTGGCAGTCCTTAGAGGAATACGGAATCAGGCCTGACATTGACATTGACGAATCGAGAGCCAGATGCACAAACTGGAGTAGACCTTTCGCATGTTATCCTCGCCAACAACCAAGCTGCTTGTGCCGTCCAGACTGAGAGGTTAAGATAAATGGTAATGATGATGCACCTATCAACAAAACCGGGCGGCGGGAGATGAGATGAAAGGTAATCATGTTTATGAATAAAACAGATGAGGAACCTCAGTTATGGAGAGATAAACGCTATCATAGTTTAAACTACCATCTACGGGAGAAGTACGGAGAGAAAGTAGCTAAAATCTCTTTAGATGCCGGTTTCAGCTGTCCCAATCGGGATGGCTCACTGGCCAGGAATGGCTGCTCATTTTGCAGTGATCGTGGATCGGGAGATTTTGTGGCTGCGCCGCAGGAGTCTCTGCCTGAACAGTTTCGACAGGGTCAGGAAATAATGCGGAAAAAATGGCCGGGGCAGAAGTATATTGCCCATCTGCAGGCTTTTACCAATACCTATGCACCAATTGAAACACTCAGAAAAATATATCATATCGCATTGGAGCAACCCGGTGTGGTAGGTTTAGCTATCTCTACTCGACCAGATTGTTTATCGGAAGAAGTCCTGGATTTGTTAACCGAGATTAATCAAGCGACCTTTCTATGGGTGGAACTAGGTTTGCAAACAATTCACAAGCGCAGCTCGCGTATGTTAAATATGCATTATGATTATGATGATTTTTTACAAGCACTTAATGGATTACAGCTGAGAAAGATTGAAACCTGTGCCCACATTATCCTGGGACTGCCGGGTGAAGAAGAAGAGGATATGCTGGCTACAGCTCAAGCCCTGTCTTCGTTGCCCATTCAGGGCCTCAAGATTCACCTTTTACATCTAATGAAGAATACTCCCCTGGCAGATATCTATGCCCGCCAACCTTTTGCATTTTTAAGCCAGGAAAACTACGTTAACCTGGTAGTTAATATTTTAGAAATTCTGCCTCCCCAGATGGTTATTCATCGCCTGACGGGTGACAGTCCGCGGGATTTAATTATAGGGCCAACCTGGAGTTTGAGGAAAAGACTGGTGCTTAATGATATTGATAGTGAATTGAAATTAAGAAATAGCTGGCAGGGGAAGTACTATACAGGGATAAAGGTGTAAAAATGCCTTTAAAATCTTGAAAGGTTTAACTAGCTGTTCTATAAACATTCCTGCTGCTAACCCCATCGGTGGTGTTGCGGACCCTGATTACATTTATGTTCTCTATATCCTGATGTTTGCACTGCTTCGCACCACCTGGATAAATCGCTTTTTCATCTATACATCACTGACCTATTACTGGGCCCGCTACAAGGCCGCAGGCATCAGCCTTAAGGACTTCAAATGCGCTTAGGTAACTCTGACTGGGAGAATGGAGGAAGGCAATGTGGGAATTATGTTATAATTTAGATATTGTTAGTACGATCCAATAACATGCGCTTCGTGCGAATAACATAAACGGTTTATCATGAGAAAAGGGTTAGTAAGCTAATTGTTATACTGGGGTATTCAGTTTCCTGCCTATTTAAGATAATTACTTAGAGTGGAGGTTTTGTAATGATAGTAACGCCAGCCCATTTAATTAAACAGTATTTCCCTAAACCAATAGAAACATCCAGGGATCTGTATGACCGTTTAGAATTGGATGAATTAGGATATTCCTACCTAGATTGGCTAAAAGACTTAGAAAAACATTGCCTATCTAAATATGTGGATGATTCAGATTATAAACTCCTGCCTGATAGCGAGAAAAACTATTGGATTAGTCAAAAGGCGTTTCGGACGATTATCGAAACCAGTCCGTCTAAAATAGGCGATGAGATTAGAGCTTGCGTAATAGATATTTCCAATAAAGTTGCCACAGACCCAGCCTTTGCAAGACAATTGCAGAACCAAATTGATCAAGAATCTGGTATTGAAATAGTAAAACCTAAGATTTCTAAAAAGCTAAAATCTGAATATAACACGATTGGACAAGATGCGTTTGAATTCTCAGTTCAAGCCGATACCCGACTTTATATAGATATTATTTCCGGTTATAATTTTCAACCAGGGCAAAAAATCAAAGACGTATTTGTCTTTTTTAAACTTGAAGTAGAGAATGGCGTTCCTTACCATATAGTTGATATGACCTTATCTCTTACTAACGACCATACTCTCTCATATCGGACTATCTGGTGCTGCAACGAAGAACGACAAAGATACGGTGCTATCCTAAAAAATAGAGTCATTAGGGTTAACCTATTTGAAGATAATAAGAAGCTTGTTGATAGTTATGAATATATTTTGGGTCAGTCTGACATAAAAGCCCTTGAACTTGAACTTGAAGAAGTAATAGGTATGCTTCTAGAGCTTAACCTGGACGAAATAGATCTTAACCAACTCGGAGAAAAAATACTACATCGTCACAATCTAAGCGAACAGGCTTATGTCCTAGCAATTAAGGCCGTAATCCCTACTATGCCGAAAGATCCAGTAAAAGAAAGTGCCGATGTGATAGATGCTGCATTTCTTGATGCAGTAAATCAATACTGGGAGTATTACGTTTTGCAGCCCAATTCTACAGAAGATTTTGCAGATGACTTGGATCAGATGATTAAAGACCGAATCCCTAGCGTTACTCTTGCGTTGATTGTAGCAAATATGCTTAATCACGGCGATCTATGTGATCATTACTTTAAGCGCAGCTACAGTAACAAACAGAAACAGGCGCTCTTAAAAGATGCTAATCTACGGTTAATATATGCCTTATCGACAGCCACAGAATTTGACCCAACCGCTGCTCCCGATAAGCGAACAGTTGATATGAGTGCCTTTATTACTACTCAACTTGATTTGATGAAAAAAATACTAATGGAAATGGGTCAATGGCCGTCCAATTAATAGATTGAGCTCTAGTTGCGGGAACTAGGACTGGATGAACTAGGGTAGGGAAAAGGGAAGGGGTTCGCCCGTAGAAAACCAGCCATCTTTGTTTCAAGATGCTGCTTGGGTGACTCTGACCTGGAGAATGGAGGAAGAGAATGAGTTTTATTGGCAACATAATTTGGCTGCTATTGGGTGGTCTGATTGCATCTATTGCCTGGGCTATAGCCGGTCTGCTTTTATGTGTGACAATTATAGGTATACCGTTTGGGCTGCAGTGTTTCAAGATTGCTGGATTTGTATTGTGGCCTTTTGGCAAAGAGATCGAACTTGGTAATTTTGGTACCGGTGGACTCATTTTTAATATTATATGGTTGATTGTTTTTGGATGGGAGTTTTTTATTGCCCATCTCGTTATAGGCGCAATGTTTTGCATAACAATTATAGGTATACCGTTCGGACTTCAGCATTTTAAATTCGCAAAACTTGGGCTCATACCATTTGGAGCGAAAATATACTAGACATCAGAGTTGTCTCCTAATATATGTTTATATTTTAGCTGCAAAAACGACATCGGAATAGAAGACTATATAATGCCCAGGAAAACGTCCTGGCGGGCCACATAGGGGCTTATCCTTGGAATGCATGGATTATTAGGCCAATCTTGACTAATTCATATGGGGAAATGGCTTTTTACTTGAAATTTGGGCATATTTTTTCGGGAATGAGTCTTAATACATTGGAATGATTCTGGTTAACTGGATACATAATCGTAAGCGATATCATTTACTGAGAACGACATTTTAAGAAGGGGTTATATAAATGTGTTTCTTTAAGAAAGATGTATACATTGGATACTCAATGGGGGATCTGGCGAAAGTAAGGCAAGTTTTGGTAAATGAAGGTATCAAATATTCTTACAATGTCCACGATCATTCAGGACAATGGATGGGTCGAGGTACAATAAGGGGTAATTTTGGAAGCGCGGGATTAAATATGGACTATACAAAACAATATACTGTTTCGGTCAAGAGAAAAGATTTCGAAAAGGCAAGCTATCTCGTTAATAGTGTCTTGCACTCATAAGCATTTTACCCAGACCTACTTCATATTACAAAATATTACAAAGATGATGTGACAACGGCCTCTGCTTTAGATTGCTATGAACGTTTGAATACGTTTCTACCTGACTATAGATGGATTACAACTGGCGAACATTAGTTCGCTTTTTTATTGCACGCAGCATTCCGATCTGACCTGACTCAACAACATGGATTTTTACATGCTGGCATCATTACGACCATTGTGGATTCGGCGTGTGGTTATGCTGCGTTCAGTCTAATGCCCGCCGAGGCTTCAGTTCTTACAGTTGAATACAAGGTGAATTTGATCGCCCCAGCTAAGGGGGAACGGTTCGTCGCTCGTGGGAAAGTAGTAAAACCGGGCAGAATTATAACCGTTTGTACAGGGGAGGTTTTCGCTGAGTATTCCGAAGGTTTTGAGCCGGTGAATCCGATACACAGAGCCGCATGATCC
>ENA-UOOK01005395-UOOK01005395.1-fermentation-metagenome-genome-assembly--contig:-NODE-5395-length-12852-cov-61.319606_pt1 | contig 12852 bp, 9 predicted proteins | sample MGYA00245777_ERZ724023 | MGnify/ENA primary metagenome ERZ724023 (study PRJEB28704, sample SAMN03018312) | fermentation metagenome | biome: anthropogenic terrestrial biome; feature: soil; material... | reverse complement strand
ACTTTGGTATTGTCGTTGGCGCTATGGCTGGTCAGGCTGCGTTAATCATAACTACGCACTACGGTTGGACCGGGCTGGGGGGGTTTGGTTTAGCAGCCCTCATTTCGGTGCCAATTGCCATGGTTTTAGGTTGGCTGACGGCGCTGGTGCTTAACAAAGCCAAGGGCCGTGAAATGGTGACCGGCATGATATTGGGGTTCTTTGCCAACGGTGTTTATCAGTTGGTATTCCTGGTGCTGCTCGGTTGGGTTATTCCGATGAAGAATCCCGCCATCATGCTGCCATCCGGTATTGGGTTAAAGAATACGATCGACTTGTTCGATATTTCCTATGCGTTGGACCGCGGTCTTGATTTCATCTGGGACGGTTTCATCATGACTGAGGTTGGCTCGATCCCGATCGGTCCCTGGCGGATACCAATTTTGACGCTTGTAGTCACGGCGCTGCTCGCTTGGGCCATTTCATTCCTGATCCGCACACGTTTGGGCCAACAGATGCGGGCGGTCGGGCAGGATATGCACATTGCCGAGGTGGCTGGTATCAATGTGAACCGCACCCGCACGGTGGCGCTGGTTATTTCGACCGTGCTGGCGGCATGGGGACAGTTGATTTTCCTGCAGAATATCGGCACAATGAACACCTACAACAGTCACGAACAAGTTGGCACGTTCGCCATTGCGGCGCTGCTGGTGGGTGGAGCCACGACCCGTAAGGCGACCATCTGGAATGCGATTGTTGGCGTACTCCTCTTCCACACCTTGTTCATCGTTTCGCCGCTAGCGGGCCAGAAACTTCTGGGCATCCCGCAGGTGGGCGAATACTTCCGCGTCTTCCTGGCATACGGCGTAATCGCAGTGGCGCTGGCACTGCACGCCTGGCAGGCCAAAGTCAAGAGCAACAAAGAACTCAGAGGCGAGTAAGAAGACAAAAGCGGATAAAAGAAAATAAGAAAGCGCGCGAGAGAGCGCGAAAAGGAAAGGCCGCCCGAACGGGCGGCCTCGGCATTGATTGAAGGAACTTTGGGGACGGTTCTAAAAGTTCCAAATACCTAATTGTGGAAAATCCAGACTGCTATCGGCAAACTACCAGTCGCGCAAACCAGCGAGGGCAAGTTTTTGCCGCGTCTTTAACCAGCCCTCGGGAAATCGCCCCGCCTCCAGCGCGGCCATAATTTGATCTGCACAAACCGTCAGGTTGTTCCTGTAAGTATCCACCTCAACGTCATAAGCTTCGTGCTGATGCACATATTGCAGCTGCGCCTTGGCCAGTCCCATGTCGCGATCGCCACGCGCTTTTTCACGCCGCTCCAGTTCATCCAAGGGACAATGCACACCCACAAAAAGAACCGGGTAAACGCTACTCCACTTCTATGCTCCTTATAATCATGACAAGGTCAGCGCACAAATCCTTACAGCCAGCGCTGCTAAGCTGGAATTAAATCGTGGCGGCGCTCCAGGAACATACCAATATCAGACCAAGCACTACAGCAAAAATCGAGTGTCAGTCCTCTCTCTTCCTAATGTTTTCTCCGTCAGCCTCATATTTGGAACCGGCGTGCTTGAAAACAACTGTACGACCAAGCTCTTTGGCGACTGAATTGGGGTCCAGCGGCGGCACTTCCTGCTTCACGGGAACACGCAAATTGCGCCGACCGGGATCCAAGGCTTTCAAGCCGCCTGGGGCCGAATCCTGGGCATATTTCTGGAACAGCTGAGCCTTTTCTTCCGGTTTTAACTCTAAATCGCGAAAACGTATTTTGTTCAAGGTAATCCCTCCCACCTGCGTAAACATTTCTTGCTTGATTTTTATTGTCCTGCAGTATACTGCTATCATAGAATAAATTCATCCGAGAAAACACGGGCGGCCAGAGCATGCTATAATAATAAATGATAAGAGAAAAGGGGTGGCGTGGATGCGTGATTATAATGTAGCGGTAGTAGGTGCAACAGGAGCAGTCGGCTCGGAGACAGTCAGGATGCTTGATATGCGCAATTTTCCGATCCGTTCGATAAAACTCCTGGCCAGCGGGCGTTCGGCCGGAAAGACCATGCCGTTTCGCGGCCGCGATGTCGTCATTGAAGAATTGAAGGAAACTTCCTTCGAGGGTGTGGAAATAGCATTTTTCGGTGCCGGTTCGGGCGTCAGCAAGCAGTTTGCCGCCCACGCCGTCAAAGCTGGCGCGCTGATCATCGACAAGACTTCTGCGTTTCGCATGCTGGCCGACGTGCCGCTGGTGATCCCTGAGATCAATGGGACTGAAATCGCGAGGCACAAGGGTATTGTGTCCAGCCCGAACTGCGTGGCGGTTGTTTTGACGATGGCGATCTACCCGATTCTGAAGCGTTATCCGATCAAGCGCCTGGTTGTCTCAAGTTACCAGGCGACGAGTGGAGCCGGTGCCAAGGCGGCCCGGGAACTGCTTAATCAGACCAAAGCCTTCTTAGCCGGGGAGCCGCTGCCGCGCGAAGTGTTTAAACACCAAATCGCGTTTAACCTTTTCTCGCATGATTCGCCTATTTATGATAATGGCTACAATGATGAGGAAAACAAGGTCATTGAGGAGACGCGCAAAATCCTCTCTCTTCCGGAATTGCCGATCGCGGTAACCTGCGTGCGCGTGCCGATTGTCAGGGCGCATAGCGTGTCGATCAACTATGAATCTGATCGGCCGGTTGACCTCGATGAGGTGCGTGCCCTGCTGGGTGCCGCTAACGGTGTAAAAGTGGTTGACGACCGTGTCAACAACCATTTCCCAATGCCGATCGAATGCAGTGAAAAGGACGAGGTTTTGGTCGGCCGCTTGCGCACGGATCTTTCGAACCCTAATGGGATTGAGTTGTTTGCTTCTGGTGATCAGTTGCTGAAAGGCGCGGCGCTGAACGCTGTTCAGATTGCCGAATATGCTGTCGGGAACGGGATTATCAAGGGATAATGCGGTGCCGATGATTGATGCTGATGATTTTAAAAGGCTGCCATTACGGCAGCCTTTGGCAGCTCATTTTGCGCTCGCTGCGGCCGTCTCAGCTGCCCCGGCTGTGCCAGCTGCGTTCGCCCCAGTCGCGGTCGCTGCCACCTGCATGTGCGACAGATCCCGCCTGATGATCCCTATGGGGGTCTGTTCCTTGCCTTGTCCCAGCGGGTTGTCACTCATGATCAGCCGGAGTTTCCGCCGATCGATCCCCGGGGTGGCGCCCAAGACTTCTGAACCAAGATCATTGACGTCCACGATTGCAGTCTGGCGACCAATCGCCGTGCTGATCCTGAGGGCGATGCCGTCCGGATCGCTGGGAGCCAAAATGACGCAATGATCATAGGGCGGTATATTTGAGGAGGTTGGCCCGTCAATGGCGGCTGCTTTGCGCCCGGCCACCTGATAGAAGACACCTTTCATTCCGACAGCTTTGGTAACAGCACCAAGTGCTGCAGCGCACAGGATGCGCGGCAGCCCCACTTCACGGATGGCCATTTCCATAGTCTCCGGCATGCTCAGGCCGATGCCGTGAGGGGTTTTGCGCACGAATTTGCTGAGAAATCCGGCCATGCGGGATGGGTTGATCTCGTCGAGCGGGATCGCTCTTCCTTCTGTTGCTGCCACAGCTTTTTCGCTGAGGACAACCCAGTCGCCCTCCTGTGTAAGGCCATCCAGATAATTGGTGGCAACTTGAACAATATCTTCCCCCGCAACAAGCAGGTGGGTGGAGACCGGAATGCGATCGAAGGACTCGTTTTCCACCTCAATAACACGGTTCTGGCATTTCCCCAAGAGTAATTCCCTCCCACAAAAGCCAGCGTCAGTTAAGGCGAAGGCATTTCCGCGACTTTATCGCGTTTTCACAGTGCATACCATAAATTCGGTAACAGGCATAGGTTTTCCTTTTTTACGCCGAAACATTACATTTATGGATGCTTGCGGCGGCGATCCATTGGCAATCCGGTAATGTTGGCTCGGAACGGTTCTCGGTCGTTGACCGGCCGAAAATGGCGTGATAATCTTGATATATTGGTGAACTGTCTTAACTATTAGTCTTCGCCTATTATCCTGGACGCGGAGGTGCAGTGCCTTATGATGATCAACTACAAAGTGATACCCTATGATCCGAAATATGCCGCTCGGCTGGCTGTGATGTGGAATGAAAGCATGGGTGCCTGGCCATTTGGGTTCGGCGGTGGGATTCCTTTTAATGAACAGCGCATGCTGGACTGGATGAAAGAGACCGCTGCCATATCGATTGAGCTGGCCCTGAGCGACGATGATAACACCATCCTGGGCTATTGCGAAATGGTGCGTTATGAAAAAGAACCGGAAGCCGCCTATATTTCGTTGCTGAACGTCCACCCGGATTTCCACGGCTGCAAGGTGGGTAAAGCCCTGCTGAAAAAGGCTGTTGAGCGGGCAACTCAGCTGCAGGTTAGGCGGCTGGATCTGAACACCTGGCCCGCCAATATGAAAGCCGTGCCGCTTTATAAAAAGACGGGTTTTTTCTGGGTTCCCGAAACAACGGTATATATGCAGAACTATATCCCGCTCATTGCACAACAAGGCCCGGCCAGGGATTTCTTTGCGCGCCATGATTGGTATGACACATACGAACGCTGCCTTGAAGTCCGTGAGGATGATGAAAAATGGCATGGCATGAAGGCTTTTCAATATACCTGGCGCGCCGGCAGCGAGTTTCTCAGAGTAGTGGTTGACCGCGAGGCTAAGGCGATCACTGCCATCGAAAATGAGCGCTGGTCAGTTGGCAGCACAATCAGCGACGCCGCCCCGGTTGCCGGCATGGACCATCAGGTCTGCTGGTTGCTGGAGAATAAAGCGGAGCAGGAGGTGCCAATTTACCTGAAGGCTTCCGGCGACGAGGCTGTGAAACTGAACGCCGAGTTTCAGCAGAAGCTCCAAGGAAAGACGGCCCTCGAGCATCGTTGCGATTTAAAAATAGGAGCGGAAGTCCCTCAGAAGGACAAAGACGAGGCGGCCAACCGCATTAAGACGATTGCCGTCGTGGGCACGGAGGCGATCGTGCTTGAAACCGGCATCCGCGTAAGGCAGCCGCTCACGATCGATCTCTATCCGGGAGCATTGCCGCCTTTCGTTGCGAAAGGACAAAAAATCAAGGCATACATTCGTCTGAAGAACAATCTCGATCGTCCGATTGCTGGCAGGTTGCAGATCACCCCGAGCCCGGGACTGACAGTCGCATATCAGGATCAGAATCAGGATCAGGCTCATCAGGATCGCGACCAAAATGGTCATTTCTCAGCGGATGCCAGGCATTACGCAGGCATACCGATCACGCTCAGTTGTGATCAGCCGGGGGTCTATCACCTCGATGCACTTGCCTTTTATAATGATGATGAAAGTGGCAGCGGTGGAGTTGGCGGCGACGGCGGCCGCGAGCGGTGTTCGCGCATCCAGCCTCTGACAGCGGTAATTGTCCCGCTTGGCGGCAGCATTGCCGGAATAACGGAAAAGGACGGTGTGCTGGAAAATGAAGCCCTCTGCCTAAAGCTGCGCAAACACGGGGGACACTTCACAATCATTGATCGCATGACGGGCGAATTGATTGGGGCGCAAGACATCGAATCCCTTGGTCCGCCATTCTGGCCTAATGAATTCGAGGCTCTGCCCATGACAATTGAGGCCCGCACAGATGCGCTGGTGGCAAGCGTTGCGTCGTTGCAGCACCCAGGCCTTCTTTTCGAGAAAACCATCCGTCTGTTGAGCGGCACTTTGATCCAGGTTACCTACCGCTTGTACAACAGCAGCCAAGAAACGCTCAATTTGCAGGCCCAGGTAGTTCCCGCCGGGATGACAACCCGGCGCAGAATAGCGCTGCCATATAAGAGCGGTTATCTGATCGAGGACATTATCTCCGGCGAATTTCCGCAAGAGGATGATCTGCCGCGCAAGGGCGATTGCTGGCAGGAAACCTGGTCAGCTGTAGAAGGCGACGGCAACGTACTTGGCGTGATCTGGCATCCCGGCAGTGTGGCGGAAGCACCGGCCTTTTCGAATATCGCCTGCCCGTTCCTGCAGTTCCCGGAAGTCAAGCCGGGACAGGTTGCCGAGATCGCGCCGCTCTACTTTTACGCCGGTAGCGGCAACATTGACAGCGTGCGCCGGCAATATTCATTATTGATCGAAGGGCGCATTGCTAAAGATCATGAGCTGCAGCCCCGCAGAGCAGTCGAATATGGCTTTGATCAGCCGGTGCTGCTCAATGGCAACCAAGCGGCCCGCAAACTTCACGTTTCCAGTATGCGGACCATGAAATCGATGACTGGTACGCTGCAGGTCACGATGCCGGAAGGCTGGCACTGTCAGCCGGATACGTTGGCTTTTGAAAACGTCCTGGCTGCCAACCCGGCCACTGCTGAGGCAATCGTTAGTGTTAGTAGTGTTGGCGAGGCCGGGGTGGCACCGCATGCTAATGGGGCGGGGGCGGCAGTGCCCGAGGTCGGTCTGGGGCGCGTGACCCTGAAAACGCGCGGCAGCGTGCAGACTTCCGAGTTTGCCTGCTTGAAGATCGGCGATGGTAGCGCCGTGACAGTCAAAGAATGTCCCGGAAACGTGAGAAGCTCTGCCAGTAACGCTTTGGCGGACAATAGCAGGAAGTATATCGTTGACAACGGACTGATGCGCTTCATTGTCGACCCGGCATTCTGCGGATCATGTCATGCCCTTGAAATCGGCGGCATTAATCATTTGTATTCCGCGTATCCGCAAGAAGGCACCTTCAAGTCCACCAAGCCATGGTTTGGCGGGATCCATCCCATTTTCTATAATGAGCGTGGCGGTGACGTACAGCTCTATCGGGATGCGTTTGGCGGCGCAAAAGCGGAACGCATCGGATTGGGCGGCCAGCTCTGGACTGGGGCGCGGACACGCGTGCAAAGCAAACGCCCAGGATTTGAAGGCTTGATCCTGGAAACGGAATACCTGACTTTGGGTGGCAGCCGCATTTTGGCGGTAGTATCGTCCCTGATCAACCTCTCGCAGGCACCTGTGCGCGTTGAGTCGGGTGCGATCGCTTATCTGCAGCCGGGCGGCGACCTTTCCAAAGGTATGATTCATAGCGAAATCAGCGGCCACATGTATCATCGCAATCGCCTGGCCGGTTATGCCTCAATCCACTCGCCGTGGGGCGCTGTTGAGAATACCGAAAACGGCTGGACGATCTTAGCATTGGCAGAGCGCAGTGAAATGTATATCCTGGATCGCACTGACGGCGGGGCGCACTTCATGTTAACCACCCCGTTTGAAGAAATCGGTGCTGGCGCAACCAATGTACACGTCTACTACCTTGTCATCCTGGAGCACTTCGACCAGTACAAACCCTACTTGACGCTGCTCTAAGGGGGCTGCTATGACCATGGGTCACGTTCAGGTTCGGTTGGAGCCCATTACTAAGAATAATTATCGGGAGTGCATGCGGCTGACCGTTGCAGATCAACAAAAAACTCACGTCGCTCCCAACGCCAAATCTCTGGGCGAAGCCTATGCCTTTTATGACACCGCGCGACCATTTGCGGTTTATCATGAGGATGCGATGATTGGCTTTGTGCTGTTGCGCGATCTGCCTGAACTAAGTTGCTACTACATCTCACAGTTCATGATCGATCAAAATTTTCAGCGCCAAGGATATGGCCGGCAGGCCATGGAGCTTTTAATCGAAATGTTAAGATCAGAGCATTTGTATCCTATAATCAGGCTGTGCTTCGTTGACGGTGCAGAAGACGCTAAAAACTTGTATCTTGGCTTGAAATTCCGGCTTACCGGCGAGATGGATGCTGGTGAGGTCATTATGGAGCTGGATTTGGATACGGTTGGCTGATGGTTGAAACGCTGATGTTTGAAACAATGATATCGGCACTTTGCATCGCGCAAGCGCAAGGCGCCGATACACAATTATTAACAGGATATGTCCGGACAAAGTGGAATTATTATTAGAACGTTAAAGCCGGAACAGAGGTGTTCAAAAACCCGCCTGTGTGCGCATTAGGCTGACTTTTTAGGCGGTTCTGAATGGAGGTTCTTAGATGGATGACCTCATCTTTGTTGGGGGAAAAATACAATTGCCAGGGAGGGCGCCGGTTAACGGGGCCCTTTCCGTTCGAGATGGACAAATTTCTGCAATCTGGACGGAATCGGAATCCGGCTCAGCGACGCAATCGCGGCTGGAGCCGGAACGGGAACGGAACCTGCAGGACGCCAGAGTGATTGACTTACAGGGAGCAGTGCTTCTGCCGGCCTTTATTGATACACACGTTCATATGACGGCTTACGGTTATGATCTGATCGGCCCAAACCTGCGCGGAGTTAAGTCGCTGGAGGAAGTGCTCATCAAAATCGCCGCCGCCGCTGCGCAGTGTCCGGAAGGTACATTGGTCTGGTGCAGCGGAATGGATCCTTCAACGATACCCGAAAAGCGTATGCCTACCCGGACAGAGCTGGACGCCGCTGCCCCCGATCGGATTGTGTGGGTTTGCCACGCGGAATACCATGCTGGTTGCGGCAACTCCGCATGTCTGCAATATGTGGGGATTGAAACCCCTAGCGGGCTCCCAATCGGCATGCCTGGCGGAGTCGACCGCGATCTGCAGACCAAGCGGGCTACCGGCCTCCTGACTGCCAAAGCGAACAGCCAGGCGCGCAATAAACTGGCGAACTTGGTTTCTGACCTCGTACGGCATGAGGCACTGCGGCGCACAGCCCTGGAAGCGGCGGCGCATGGGATTACCACAATTCACGCTATGGAAGGCGGTCCTCTGTTCAGCGATCAGGACGTGCGCGTATTGCAGGACATGATCACTTATGGTGAACTGCCGGTGGATGTAGTCCTATATTGGCAAACGACAGAGGTCGCTAAAGCTCTGGCTGCTGAACTGCCGCGTATCGGCGGATGCGTGCCATTGGATGGTTCGATCGGAACCCATACCGGCGCAATGATGGAACCTTATCGTGATCTGCCGGGTTGCATTGGCACCAATTACTTTTCTCAGGGAGAACTTGATGAATTCGTAGAGAAGGCGCACCGCGCAGGCCTGCAAGTTTCGATGCATGTCGGTGGCGATCGTTCGGCAGAGATGTTGCTGCAATCCTTTGAAAAGGCCTTGCTAGCATATCCGCGGTCGGATCATCAGCACCGTATCGAGCATCTGGAAATCCCACGGCCGGATCATTTTGAGCGGGCTGCCCGTCTCGGAGTGGCCGTGGCGATGCAGCCAGCATTTGACTACTATTGGGGACAACGGGGTGGCGATTATGAGGCCACACTTGGCCCGGAACGATGGTCCAGAAGCAACGCGCTGAAGTCCGCGTTGGAAGCCGGGGTCCTAGTGGCTGGCGGCTCTGATGCCGGAGTGACGCCACTGGATCCGCTGCTGGGCATCCACGCCGCTGTCAATCATTTTCGCGCCGACGAACGCCTGAGTGTGACCGAGGCAGTACGGCTCTATACAGAAAACGCTGCCCGCCTTGCGTTTCAGGAACATGATCGCGGCAGCATTACAGTAGGCAAGCGCGCGGATCTGGTCATTCTGAAAGAAGATCCGTGGTTGGTGGCACCGGCCAACATTAAAGATATTAAGGTTTTGGCGACATTCCGGGAAGGGCGGCAGACTTTCGGCGACTTTGCCTGCTAGGAACTGTCGAGCGCATAAATGGACACAAGACGTACATGGCGGAATGGCAGAACCGTGGAATGGCAGAATCGCAGAGGAAAAAACGGCCTCAGCGCAGAATCTCAAAGCAGAATCCCAAAAAAGAATGAGAGCAAAACCATCAAAAGGAGCGTGGGAAAATGGACTGGGATCTATCCATCCTTCAGTGGTTTGTGGATTTGCGCAACCCAATTCTGGACAAGATTTCCTACTACATAACCATGGTTGGCAGCGAGAACTTTTACTTGTTGGCGTTGACCGTGATCTTTTGGTGTATCAACAAGCGGTTTGGCTTCCGGCTGGGGTTGATCGTTATTTGCTCGGACTATCTCAACACTGCCCTTAAACAAGCCTTCAAAATAGCGCGTCCGGAGGGAAAATGGCCGGGCCTTGTCGAGTCGATGCACGCCGAAACAGGCGGAGGCTATGGCTTTCCGAGCGGACATGCCCAAGGGTCCGCCACTTTCTGGACTTTCTTAGCCACCGGGATCAGACGCTCCTGGCTTACGATCCTGGCGGTGGTGTTGTTTCTGCTAATAGGCTCCTCGCGCATCTATCTGGCGGTGCATTCGCCCAGCGATGTGCTAGTCGGATGGGTCGTTGGTTTGCTGGTTGTATTTCTGGCGCATCTGATCTTTGAGTGGTATCAGCGCAGTAAACTCAAGAACAGGCATAAGCTCAAGGTGTCCTGGGGACTTTCGCTAACTTTGGCGGTGGCGCTGCCGCTGATTTTGGTGGCCTTCAATTATACAATCAATGGCTTCAAATCCGTCGGTTTTATCATTGGGTTTTTGGTCGGCGGGCTCCTGGAAGACAAATACGTCAAATTTGACGTGAAAGCAACCTTCCTCAAGCATATACTAAAGGTTGTCATTGGGATAGGTGGCATCATGGCATTGCGCATCGGCCTCAAGCCGGTCTTGGCGGCCATTATCCCGGCAACTGGCTTTTTGGCGAATCCCATTGGGACCGTTGGGGCTCCGGAGCCGGCTACTTTGGCGGAAGGGATCGCAGGGTTGATTCGGTATGCGGCGATGAGCATCTTTGGAATCTATGTGGCCCCTTTGATCTTCAGGCTCTTGAAGTTGTCCGGGGTCGTGGCCGATGCGCCGAACGATACGCCTGCGCGAAGCATAGGCGTGTGAAGATTTGCATCGCGAAGTGCAGGTGCGAAGGCAGCACAGGTCCTGGAAAGAGTGTGATACCATGAAACAGGGACTGCTGGAACGGTTAAAGGAAGAAAAAGCGCTGGCGCTCGAAGGCGGTCTGTACCATCAGACCCAGGTCAAGCTCGCTTTTAATTCCAACCGGATTGAAGGAAGTCGCCTGTCCGAGGAACAAACCCGCTACATTTACGAGACCAACACCATCAATATCGAGCCTGATGAAACGGTCAATGTTGACGATATTATTGAAACAGTGAACCATTTTTCTTGTTTTGACTATATGCTGGCCCATGCTGACGAGCAACTGACGGAGGAAATGATCAAGGAATTCCATCGGTTGCTTAAAAGAAATACTTCTGGCGAACGTCAAGAGTGGTTTCGGATCGGGGACTACAAAGCCAGGCCGAATGTGGTCGGAGATCTGGAGGCAACTTCTCCCGCAAAGGTTGGCACTGAAATTCGAAAACTGCTGGCCGCATGGGGCGCATCATTATGTTTAAGGAGTGTCTCAAAAACGAGATCCTCCCTTTCATTGTTGATCATGAACACAAGCTGTTTTACTACCGTGGCTTAAGAGAATATCAAAATGAAAAGGGCTATCTTATGGGTACCTGCTTATCATCGCAGGATCGATACGCTGCGATGGTTTCCTACTTCTATCCAGACCTCGCGAAGGCCGGTCCTGAGATGGGCAAGGGCGACACGCCTGATTAGGCAAGGGCGACCAAATATAGGCATATAGGCAGCCAAATACCAGTGTCAGGCAGTCAATTACCATTTGCAATTGCCATACCCCTATGCTATAATGATATTTGCACCGAATGCGGTGTAACAAGCGCCCGTAGCTCAGTTGGATAGAGTGTTTGACTACGAATCAAAAGGCCGCAGGTTCGAATCCTGCCGGGCGCACCATGTTTGACAAGGGTTTCGGAGAGCCTGATGGGCTCTCCGATTTTTTGTATTACATTGTGTCATGGCCTGGCATTTTCGGATCAAAATATATTCTTGTTCGTGCTTTGATCATTTAATCCGGAAAATTAGCTCCTGATCAATTGTAAAGAATGCAAGGAGTTAATAAAGAATGGTCAAGAATCAATCTGTATCATTGGCGGGGCAGTTTGCGCAACATATAATAGAGTTAGCTTTATGGAATTAAAGCGGGTATTAAAAGCGCGAAGGAGCCATTACAATGGAAACTCGGGTTCTGGTAGCGCTGGCATTCGGTCGCGGGGTCTGCTCCAGGCATTGACCAAAGAGCATAAAGTCGGTGTGCTTTGCTTGGAGCCATGTAACTGAGACCCTTTCACCGACGTCAGGCGCAAAAATGAATACTAATTACTGTATCCCGTCGGGTGTGCCGTTGGGTATACCGTTGGGTTTCTTATTTCGCGCATGGCGTTGTGATTGTGTGCTTGGTTTGTGTTCGCAGTTTGCATCCACACTTGGGAAGCAGCGTTTTTTTGCTTCGTTTTCCTTGTGATCAGATGCCTGCTATTAATTTCGCTTAATCATGGCCGCAGAGTACGATCGATCGACTCAGCGGCTATTTTATTTTGGTTTGTTTTGATTTGGAGGTAATGATCATGAGCTTATTAACACTAGAAAATATCACAAAAGAATATGGCACCAGAATGGTTTTGGATGGCATCAGTCTGCGCATTGAGCGGGGCGAACGCGTGGCGCTGGTGGGTGCGAATGGCGCTGGCAAAACAACGCTTATCCGGATTGCGTTGGGTCTTGATCAGCAAGATACCGGTAACATTATCATGGCGAAAAACATTAAAATTGGATACCTTTCGCAGCAACTCGAAATTGCCGGTGGCAATGCTGTTGAAGAGACCGCTAAGGCGTTTGAAAATTTACTGGCTATTGAGCGCCGCCTGCGCGCACTCGAGAAGAGGATGGCTGAAGGCTCCGGCGACACTGGCGGCACTAGCGGCACCAGCGGCACCAGCGCCGGCGACAGCAGCACTGGCCCCGAACTCGAGAAGCTGCTAAATGACTATGGTCGACTGGCTACCGAATA
>ENA-UOOK01005394-UOOK01005394.1-fermentation-metagenome-genome-assembly--contig:-NODE-5394-length-12853-cov-4.445617_pt1 | contig 12853 bp, 16 predicted proteins | sample MGYA00245777_ERZ724023 | MGnify/ENA primary metagenome ERZ724023 (study PRJEB28704, sample SAMN03018312) | fermentation metagenome | biome: anthropogenic terrestrial biome; feature: soil; material... | reverse complement strand
GACAGACGTAGAACGAAAACCGGGACCCGCAGCCAGTCCAGAGAACCAATAGCCCCCCGCAAGCAGGATGTTTCCGTTTGCCGAGACAGTGGTGAAATAATCACAGAGATAATACCCCGACCCACCTCCCGCAACCGATGCCGGCAAAAATGCGATGTTGGACACATCGTCCTGCAATGTTGCCGAGATATACCCGCTAGTCAATGCAATTGGACCAGTAACAGTATCATACGACCCTGCCGCAAGTGTCGCCGCGGGAGTGCCAGTACCATCGCGCTTAAGCAGTTTGACCGAGCCGTCGAGGTAAAAGTTAGCACCGATATTAAACTTGTAACAGTTGCCCCACGGATTTTCTTTTCCACGCCAGCAGATAGGAGTCTGCCCATCTACACCAGACCCAACCCCTGTCCCGTTTTCCGCGAGACGTGAGTCTATGTCGTCAGCACCGGTAAGCTTCCCTGCGAAATCAGTTCCAGACTCAAGGTCAACAATGCCTTTACCGAGAGCCGTCTGGAGATCAAACGTGCCAAACTCGATGTACATCAGCAACTGAGATGCAGAATAATTCCAGATATTTTCGATACCACTCCGAATTGTCCCTGTGATATTGTTGGCATAGGTTTCCGCATCTGATATGTTAAACCTACCAGAGTTCGGTAGGTCCGGGTATGCAACCCCGCCCGTAATCGGCTGTTTCCCAGATGCTGAGCCTAGTTTAAATGTGCTTCCATCAAGGTATCCATACGATTCATACGCCCCCGAATATACGGAGGGGGACATGATGCCGTTGTTTCTCTGCATCCAAAATGGATGGACGACAAATCCTGCTGCTGGACGCGGAGACACCCAATACCTGGCAATTCCTGTCCCGGCAACACCGTAATCGGCTTTGACATATGCAATGGGTTCTGTTACCACGACATCGCCAGCTGTCCCATCGAGCGTGAGACCATCTCCACGAGCATTTGTACCAAACGTGTATTTTCCCGTTGTCCTATTCCTCACGCACCGCCACCGACCGCCAAACAAGATGTGCTTATCAAACCATGCGGTGTTAAGTCCCGTAATTGTTGCGCCCGTTTCGTCAATCCGCGTGAGAGTCGAACTAGTCGAGTTGGTATCCCACTGAACCCCGATGATTGGCGAATTAAGAGTGTTGAGAAAATCAATCTGAGATTGTAGTGTGTTCTGGTTGCTTTGTATCACATCAACATGCTGAGATGTAAGCACAATTGCAATTTTTGTACCTGACGCCCATTGGCGAGCAATACCAATAGTGCCATCTGATCCAATCGCCCGCGCGACTGTGAGGTTCCCGCCACCAGACGCCGCGCTTATCGCTGTGATTTTTACTGTTTCAGGATATGCAAAATCAACGTTGTCATATCCAATTACCGCAAGAACTGGGGCTGACGCCGACACGTCAGTATATGCCAGCCCATCTGGTACAAAATACTCGCAACGGTCCACTGCTATTGTTGTAGCACCAACTATTGTTTTTGAGGTGGTTGATGCCTCAGGGCTGTTCTGTTTTGTGGGATAATTATAACTAATTGCCATTTAATCTCCTTAAATTAATCTTTCTCGTCGTGATATCGATACCTTAACAGTGCGTGATGTTTCTGAATCTGTGTATGTAATATCACAATTACCCATAACAAGTTTGGGGAAATCACCCGAAAAATTACTAAGGGCATTTGCACCATCCAGGGTAACTGTATATTTTGTACTGTCAATACAGACTGTCTGACCAATGCCAAGTGTACCAGAATATACCATTGTTATAGGTAAAAATGTTACCCGTACATTAGAAACTCCGCTGGAAACATCACTTGCCGTGGCTATTGGATTGTGTGTTTTTGCGACAATCGTATTAAACTTCATACGATTATATCCAACACCACGACGATCAAACATTAGATGCTCTCCCATTTGAGATAATCATCCGAACAACGCCTCTTTAAATATTTTCTTGTACTTTTCAATGTCCTCATCAAGTGGCGGACGGAAATGTGGCTGTGCTTTTTGGCTGTAAACTCTCCCGAGCGAATCAGCCTGGGCAAATCCATATTCTAACCGTCTAGCATACGGCAGATTAGTCCCGACGAGTGCGACTTTCCCAGACACTTCGACGTGGATCGATCTCCGGTATGTGCCGGTCTTGTATGGCGCGAGTTTTTGAACATCGTTTTTATACTCGTTCGCAGTGAGTTTTACCGCTTTTGTAACGTTCTTATCCATCTCCTTGCCGAATGCCCCGAACGCCTTTAAGAGTGCCGCAAGTCCTTTGATTGTTTCTGCCATTTAGATCATCTCATGAGTAGCGGGATAATCACGCATACGAATGATATCACTCCTGATATAATTCCGCCGACGAGTGCCGCCGTTTTAATTGCCTGTTTCTCGATGCCTTTTCTCACATCCTCATTGCTTTTCAAGAGATCTACATCCGATTTCAGGATTTCGATATCCTTTGTGTTAGTCTGAGAGACTTTCGCCCCATTCAGTTCGAGATTTCTAATGCGCTTATCGCACTCATCTGACCGTTCGATGAACATCGCTAGGTTTTTGTTCAGGTTATCGACGCTGGACCGGGTTTCGATCGCAATATCTCTCAGTTCTTCGTGTCCTTGACATACCATAGGCGTATAGTCCTGGGTCATTATACCACCGCCGCGAGTTTGCAGGTTATGTGTGATATGACTTCTCTTGATCCTTCATACACAACCCGGACCTCGTTAACTCTGAATGTGTCTGAATAACCTTGTACTGTACTGATAATCTGATCATTTTCAGATATCGTAGTGGCTGGCGGCAGTGCAATTTTTGGGACCGTGGTGAAGTACGCCGATTGACCTGCGATTTCTAACTGTTCGTCCTGCTTAGAAAACCTACAGACTGTTGTCGTATCCACAGTTACAGGGACAACGTTCCCCCACTGATCTTCAGTGGTTGCGCCGGTTGCGTGCCGGATTGTTGCCGAATGTATGAAAAACACTATAGGATACGGCATGTCTAACGCCTCATCTCAAGATATACATCATCTGCATTTGGTGTAATACAAATATACGTGTTCGATGTGTTCACGGTCGCAATGTAGGAATCCATTGCAGAATAAGCCGCCGTGGTAAATCTGGTTGCTTCGGTTTTACTCGTTGTGAAGGATATATCGCCAACAAGGGACAGAGTTTCCGGGCGGGATAATTCGATAGATAACCTGTCGATTATCATAACCATTGTCAGATACACCGACGCCGATTTAAGCGCGTTGCTTGACGTTGGAGCAGCGTACCCCTTTGCCGTAAGGTATGATACGATCTCGGCGTCAGATTCGACTATCATCGACGTGATGTTAGCCTCTGTAATCGTTCCAAGACTAGTGCCGGTTCGTAAATATACGTCGGTAGCCGTGCAATATGCCATTATGCGCTAACCCCCCAGACTCCGTAACACTTGTTGACTTTGTATTCCATGACAAGATAGACGGCCACGAACTCATTTGTAACTTCGGACGCTGACGCAGCTATACGCCGGAGTCTTGCAGAAAGCAAATCCCCAGGCCTGATTTTAGTTTTTGCCATCTACATCACACCCTAAAAAAAGGATTAGGATGTTGGTTTTGATGCAACCATAGACCGATAGTCAATCTGACTGAAACCGAGATCCCAAGATACCTTGTACTCAAGAGTGTTGCCCTTGAACGAATACGGAGTAGTGCCGCCGCCAATCTGAACTGCGTCTGGTGCGAGCGAGAAGATCCGCGGGTTTGGCGCGTTCTGGAGGGTTGCGACTGCAACTGCAGGGGTGTTGATCATCGGGTCAGCATACATATACCACTGTTTTGCACGGTAGGTATTGCTCGAAGACACGGAGGTAATAAACGGTGCGACCGCGATTTCAAGACCTGTATATTGGTTTTTCCCCTTGATCCGCACATCAGCAGTGTCGTCGATCGTCTCGACATCAAACGCGGAAACAAGCTTAATTGCCTGCTGTTCGAGTTCGCGCGGAACAATAATCCCTTTCGGGCGGAGCATGATAGGGTCGCCGTTCGCGTCAGTCTGTGCCGCAAACTTATTGTAAGCTTCCTCAAGGGCAGCATACGAAAGTTCGGAGGTAATCAGGTTTCCATGTCCATTGGTGAACATTGTTGCATCAGGGCCGTTTGCATCAGCGATCTGTGACGTAGCGTAGTATTCGGCGGTCTTCGCCGCAAGTTTCCCGAGCTTATCAGGAACAGACCGGAATGCATTCAGCGCATCGTTCACGATCGCCTGACGAGTGAGTTTGATACCCTTCTCGTACGTGTCTGCGGCAATAGTGTACTGGCCATCAGTCAGATTTGCATACGTGAGTTCAGCCTTTTCATTGACCTTGCCCATCAGACCGGAGACCTCATTAAGATAATCAAGCGGGTTGCTCTGGAAGTTCGGCACGCTGATCTTGCGAGTCCACATCTGATACGACGGCGCGAAATAATTATATCCCGCGAGAAGCTGGGCGTTCATATCGGTCGTCAGGATATAATCGAAATCGGAGGTGCTGAGCGCTTCTGCGATATGCAGGGCTCCGGTCTCCCCGCGGGCTTCGCGCAAGAAGTTCCAGACGTTAGTCTTGTGTGGGAGGTCTTTTTCCGCGAATTTAGGTCCGTGGGACCCACGTGCTCCGAAAGCCTCTACAAAATTAGGTTTACCATACATTGATGTCATTTATTTAGACCTCCGTGTAGAAGATATATGCATTGCCCACAAGAGCAGATGCCGCCTCAGTAAGGATCTGGCCGGTGATAAACGCAGTTGTTCCTCCGTTCTCGTCAAGTTTTACAACCGTGCCCCCACTATCTGCTGCGAGGAGATTGTCGTAGATTGCTACTGCATTTGCGTCCACTCCGTCAATGAGGTTGTCGCTGTGGGTCGTACCATCTGCTGCAGATCCAAAGTCAAGGACTGCGGTCGCTGTGCCGCCGGCGGTCGTGACGTCAACAAGAATCCTCGTGACAAGGATTGGAACAGTCTCAGGATTTTCCCAAGCGAGGCAGAATTCATTAGCTGCGCCGGCTGTAAGGGCAGCAGTAACGATCTTCACGTTGTCTGTTGCCAGTTTTGCATTCGTGACGTTTGCATCCTTGATCTTTGCAGTCTCTACAGCAGCGGCGCCGAGCTTTGCCGCGGTAACGGCTCCAGTTCCAATCTTAGTGGCTGTTACCGCGCCGGTCGCAAGCTGAGTTGCTCCGATTGCACCTGCTCCAAGGATACCGCCGATCATTGGCGGGTGAATAACTTCGATTGTTGCAGTAGCACTGTCGCCAACAGTCTCATTTGCATATCCGAGGAAGACCCCGGTGCTGTCATTCGATATTACAACAGGTGTTGCTTTGGAGGCGAACAGAGGCGCGCCTTTAGCAATCCCGCCGGTGTTGCTGTCGGTCACAGGAAGGTCTGCAATCCATGGGCCGAAATTAACCGTTGTTTCTCCGGTGGTTGCGTTCTCATCGATCTCAGCAATGCCTGTGAGATCGCCGTAAATACAAACGCCGCCGGATACCGGAGACGCCGGGTAGGATGCAACAACAGAAATGTTGTATCCTGGTTCATAAATTATGTTTGATGCCATCTTTTTACACCTTTAATCCAGCCATTACTTTGGCTTCAGCTTCGGTAAATCCAGCATTCACAAGGGATTCCTTGTATGCCTCTTTTGCATCGTCTGAGGACCCGCTTTCTTTAGTCTTGCCAAGGTCATGGACCCCGACAGACCCGGATTCTTTCAGGATCGATTCGATATACTCAGACTCGGTCTTAATTGCCGCCTCGATTTTCTTGTCAAACTCGACGGTATCAACATTGCCGTCCTTCACAGGGATTTCCCCAAATGCAAGAGATTCCACAATACGTGCCTGCGACGGTGCGGGGAGTTTGGATTCTCCAACCTTGGCAAGTGCATATGTCCTGCCTTTCTGGATCACGAGTTCGGAGGTTGCCTTTTCAAGCGATTCCTTAAGTTCTTTGTTCGTTTTCTGTGCTTCCTTAAGAGATTCGGCAAGTTTTTCATTGTCGGACTCTTTCAGAATTTTAGCCTTTAAGGCCTCCATGAGTTTCTCGTCTGCTTCGACTTCTTTAATAGTTACCACTTTGTTTTCGCCTCCTTTAGTTAGCGATTCGGAAAATTCCTCGCCGGAATCTCCGTGGTGCGTGTTCAAATGTGCTTCCTCGCGGTCTTTTGTGCCCGCGGGATTGTTCGACTGATTCAATGCCTCAGAAAAAATAGTGCGATAATGTCCCCCCGCACCGGGAAGTGTGACAAAATCGACGGTATTGAAATCATCCGCATAAATCTCAGTGATTATGCGTCCTTCGCGCCCCTCTGCTTTGCCCCATTCCGCATCTCCGTAAATGTTATGAGAGATACCGATATGCGGTCCCATCGCATTGATAGATTCAGCATATGGCGGCATCGGCTTCGCAGTCGAATAGATCCCCGGACCATCCCAACCATTTGGATCATACCACGCATCCTGAGACAGGACCCCCGCGAGGTTCGAAAGCGACCTTTCCGGGCGCTCCATCTCTTCGCGTTCGGTCTGATGATCCCAGTTCATATGCATCCCGGAGTGATAGACCTTATCTGCTACTGCTTTGCGCAGCAGAGTTTCGGAATAATACCCGGATGATCCCCATCCAGGGGTAATGATATGAACGTCGATCAAATTAGACGAATTGGTAGATTCGCGCAGTTTTGATACGGTTCCGTAAAAGTTTACTACCATTTACATTAGGTAATATTGTTTAATAGTATATAAAGAGGGGTATAAATTCTATAGTGCGCTATAGTTTGAGTGTATTATAGGATGGTTGCACCTATTATGAGACCTGTAATATATGCTACGAGTGATATAATTAGACAGTATATTGTCCAACTTCGGTTTTGTTTTTGTGCGAGTTTGAACCAACTATCATTGATATCTCTCGCAATATCAGATTCTATGTACTTTTTGTTCATTTCTTATTCTCTGAAAATCCACATTTAGTCAATCTATCCTCTCCTTCCATTTTTAAGCAAATCATTTTTCTCTATGATGCACATAATACAATTCTCTCGGCAACACCTACGGGAAACTCCATCGTTATATGCATTACATGCCCCACGGTGATGGTATTGGCAAACTGTATGATCCACGACAATATACCATGGATCAGTCATTCTTTCGCCCCCAAAATGGAGACCCGTCTTTCCAAGGAATGATTCTCGATTTCATCTTAGTCATTTTTATATCTCCTCTAATTTGATTTTAAGATTCATGGTGTGACCATATGCACCTGCAGTTATATTCACAAATTCGTCGGATATAACCACAGAGGTTATATTTTTAAGAGGGACTTTGCCCACAAAATGGGTGTAAAAATACTTTTTCTCCTTAACCTGAATTCCAAGAAGACCAGATTCCACGGATATTATAATGGTTTCATGTACTCGTGACCTCTGGGATGGAGATGCATTTCTGAAGATATTTTCAAATTCATCTAATTTCATTTACTTACCTCCGCACAGTAGCGCTATACCTAATTATTGTTCACAATAATATATAATTATATGTATAATATTACTTAATGCAAGGTCTGATAAAAAGATTGAGGGTAATTTATACCTACTTCTTAGCCTCTCGATATGACTCCCAGCACCGGCATCCTGGAAAGCGCGGCGGTTCCTGATGCCCTGACGAGTGTTCACGATCCAACGGTATCCATCCATCATTCGTGTTTTCCAGACATCCATCTGTTACTTTTTCGTCGCCTGAATTGTTCCACATCTTTTCGATATTAACCCCCATATCAGACACACCCTCAATAAATATCCTGTTCCCCGCCTCATATGCCTGTGCCGCCTCGTGTGTGGCTATGAGTTGTGCGCGTTCTCGGCTGAAATCAGTGAACTTCTCGCGAATTACTTGCGAAGTTTTGGTGTAACTCCATCCTTCGTCAAGCGATTTTGTGATAATTGTCTGCAGTTGGTCTTTTGATGTGGTCTGAATGCCTTTGATATAATCGAGCGATCCGCCATGCTGCGAAAACCACGCGACCGCACGAGGGTTGGCGAGATCAAAAGATCCCCCGACCTCTTTAGAAAAGAATGATTTAGCTATATCGGACCCAACTTCCATGGATTCATATTCTTCTGCAATAATAAGCCCTTGTAAATCAATATTGGTTAAGTTTTCGGTTCTAAACCATACGTCGTCAAAATCATCTAACGTAAGTTGTCGATCCGCTTCGATCAGTTTAGAAGCTAGGGGAGATCGCGATGCTCTTTCAGGAAAAAGGTCTTTGTAGCGGCCGAACTCCCTTAAGAATACATTGCGCTGATGGTTAAAAAAGGTTTTGAATTTAGGTAGATACTTCCGGGCGAGTGCGTCCTTTTCGCGGTTTATTATCGTTCCTGTGTTGATTTCACGCAGTCGCTGTATCCGATCCGTCATTTTCCATCAGTAATTTGAGTATCTTCGCATTCTCGTTAATCCGCTTCATCGCTTCGGTCGCGGTTGCGTCTGACTCTACACCGTCAACAATTGCGAGGATTTCATCTTCCGTGATATCGATATCGAGCGTCTGATACAGCTCCCTTACGACATCTTTCATTGCCATGGTCCCGGCAAATACCTTGTTATCGAGTGTCGAGGCTTTGACAATCGCGTCTATGCGCTGTCCTAAATCCTCCTGGACGAGCGGCGGGAATGATATTTTGACAGAAACATCTTTCGTCACACCCTGAATTGAAATGATGTATTCGTAAAGCGTCTTAAGCACATCCCCCCACATATTCTGTCTGTTCTCGATAAGCGTCATGAACGGCCCGGTAAGCTCTTTTGCGGTTGCCAGGTTACCTGTAGATGGGTCGCCGGTAACCATCGTCTCAGGGACGCCTGTGGCCGTGCATACCATCAGGATGAACTGTCTGACATCAGAGGGGCCAATAGTTTTAGAGCTACCCGCATCAACGACCTTGTATTCGTTGCCGCCTCCCATCGTAAGGTGTGATCCTGCCGGGTTGCTTTGCAGCGGGTTATACATCTCGGATGTATTCCCCGCAAAAGCCGCTCCAAGCGCGTTTATCTGTGTCTGATTTGTAGACGGCGTTAAGACCATCGTCGAGTATTTGCGGATAGATTTCATCACCGCGCCCCAGTCTTCAAGGTATGAGGTTGCCGCACCGGCCCACCCGTAAGCCGCAGCAATGTCAGTTATGCCGAATCCGAGCGAGCTGATCTTGTTGGTATAAACGTGGTATATGGCAACACTCCAATCGGGCGACCCTTTAACCTGCAGCTGGGATGTGATATTAGTATTTCTGAAATCGGGATAATAATATGTTTTGTTGTTGTGTTGACGCCGGTAAAATAACGGTTTGTATCTGTCGTTTTCGTCGTAGATGATTTCTGCGATCTCCTCGGCAGGAATAATCCTAATCGAGACTGGACGCGCTTTCTTGTAGACTGCGATAAACAGGTTGCCGCCCTTCTGTAGTGTCTTGTCGTTGTAGTCCTGAGCCATTTGCGAGGCGAACGCCTCTTTGTTGTAAGGGTCTTTCAGGACCGGATCGAGGTATTTTGTCTGGATATCCAAGTCGTCTGATGACAGGTCAAAGCCTTTTGCGAACGTGAACAGCGTGCGGACATCGACCACGCGCTTGATTAACGGATTGAAGATGTAATAGAACTCGCTTATACTGGCATAATCATCTATGCTCTTTTTGGTGAACGCGCCCATTGCCTGCCCGGATATCAGAGACCATTTCTGATCCCGAGCAATGCGCCAATTGAATAATGACGATGCGGCACTTTCCTCGAGTTTGTCCGATAATATGCGCGTTTCAAGACGCTGTTCTTTCAAAGCCGCTGAGAGGTGATCAATCCTCTGATTGGCTTCGGCTAATACTTTCTTGCCAAAGATATCCATGTGTATGTTATAATGAGTTTACGAATAAAAAAAGGTTTGGGTTAAATTGATTTATTTTTTTTCACTATCAAATACAACGACATCGACTAAATCCAGATCGCACTCTTTTATCAATTGACTGATAGTAGATACTTCGAGTTTATCTGCATTTTTAACATATTCGATATCATCAAGCGAATTGCTCATTTTACACCCAGCGCATATATCCATAATTGGAGGTATGACCGTCCACCCTTCTGGCAAGTAATCAGGTTCACTCACTTCTAATACTTCTGATGGTTGGATATAGTAACCTTCTTTACACCGATACATGGGCGTCTGTTTCCAGAAATCACACCATTTGATGTCTACTAGATAGACTGCAATTCCATCTTTGGTCAGTCTCACTGTCATTCCGCCATCTCCACCGTAATACTTAAGATGTTCCTCTCTCGTGGGAAAAGGCAGATGGTTACCTCGTAAGCATCCTTGCTCGCAGAGATACTGGCAACCCAAGCACCTCGCTTTGCGTTGTTCGACTAGTGTCATTTTTAATCCTCCTTCCTCCCTGGTTTTAGTAAGTCTGCCTTCTCTACGATGCACATTATGCATTCTTCTCTGCAGCATTTGTGCGAGATATCATCTTCATTTACCTCTTTACAATAATTTATTGTATATAATAATATATAATATGATCTATATGTAATAATCATCATCGAGGATCTGCACCGCCCTCTTACCCCCTCCGGAGATCCCGCCCTGCGAATACCAGATAATTGCCTGGTCGGTTGAATCTACAGAGTCGTCATGTGCCGCATCCGGGAACGATACCATCTCCTCGATGTAGTCATGCAGCCAGAACGCCGATTCCGGGAAATGGACTAATCCAGATGAGAAGAATGGGACGGCCTGATATGCCCGATCGATTTTCGTGCCAATCGGTTTTATGGGCACTATCGGGATAGGCTGACCGCACGATCTCAGGGATTGTATCAGGCTTTGACCGCTCGCCTTATCTTCGATGAGTAGGGTATTAGGTAGGTCTCGCAGATACAACTGCATAGCCGTCTGTAATAGGTCAGGGTATTCTAAGCGCGCTTTGTATCGGTCAAGCAGGAAATAGCCTTGGGGATTGACCCCCCATAACGTATATACGGAATAATCAGGGTCGTTTGATTTACCTTCCTTATCGATCTTGAACGCAGTATCCCAGGACCCTATCTTGAACTGCCACTGCATCTGAGACAGAATCGGCTCTGAGACTAGATGTCTAAACCACTCGCGCTTGAAGACGTTCCCGCCCGCGGGTCTGATCTTCCAGTTTCCGTATAACAGACGCTCTTTCTCCACCTCAGGCATTGCCAGGAGATTCGCCCGGTATTGCGGGTCGGCATTCATTAAAATGGGGTTGTCCTCAAGAGTGGCACTGATGAACGTGAAACTACGCGGGATTAGGTCAGGATATTGCGCCTGTAGGTCTACTTCTGAGTCGCTCCACACAAGCTCGTTGTTATTACGCACAAAGTATCGGATTATCCCTGAACGCTCTTTTATCGGGTATCCTGTCCGTTGATCTATCCACCATTCGATCCATTTTGCTACCCAGCTGTCAGGATCAGGGTTGCACGTAGCACGCACGTAAGGACGGACACCACACACCGATCGGTTTCTGGACATGAGATAGTTCCATTGGTACTCTGTGAAGTGCGTTAATTCGTCGAATTGGATAAGGCACAGCTGCGCACCCTGATAATCCAGAGCGTTCTTCTCGTATTCGAGATGGGCAAACTTCATCCGGTTTGGTGTCTTGGAGCCTTGACAGGGGAAGAGCCATTCGAGCGTGGTTTCTTTTGGTTCGGCGCGTCCTGAATACAGTTTCAGAGACTCGTCCCAAAGACCGCCTCCGGACCGGATCATCGGCGTGGTTCGGCGGAAACAAATAGCATTGAACCCGGGGACCGAGGTGATATAATGCAGTGGTTCGAGGAGTTCGGCAAAAGTTTTTCCAGATCCCGCTGCTCCGCCGTATATGCAGATGTCTGCAGAGCATGAAAGAAACTCTTCCTGCGGCCCTTTTTGAGGTGATATCTGTTTTTTAGGTTTCATTTCAGCAGGTAAAGTTAACTAGGTTTGAACAAAAACGCCGAGGTTTTTCCGAGCGGTTAATATTATTTATTTAACTACTGCCGCGATCAGGATGTTCCGAGCTAATTCCCAGTCCTGGCGGTTCATGACAACCCGGAACTGCTCGTTTGTCATGGTCAAAACAACATCAGACTGATAGATATCATCTTTTGAGGATAAGAGCCGGGTAATTACATCTTCGTAGGTATCACCCTTGTATTTGATCTCGTCGAGTGCGGATTTCAGTCCTTTGGATATTTGCAGCGTGGTTTTTTCAGCCATGTTAGTCATCTTCTGTATTGTTCAGTCTACTATTCGCCGGAAGTATGATTACTGTCTGCTCAACTTCTCCGGAGTGTTCGACCTCTTGCTTGTCTCTCCATTCCTGCGGTCTACGGTTCTTTAGCCAGAAGATGCATGATGTAGGGTCAGGCGGTATATGTTTGGTTGTTTTCTCCCGTTTTATTACGCACCCGTCACCGTCGTATGTGACTTTCTCCTCAGTAGTGTCATACCCGTTTGCACGCTTCCAGAGGGAATCCTGGACTTGATTGTCAGCTATTTCCTTTGTTTGTTTTAAGGCGTCAGATAATTCAGGTTGTTCCCGCTTATGTTTATAAAAGGTTTCTGCACTAACCCCTAACGCATCGTATATCTCCCTGTCAGTATGCCCCTCTAAGCACCACTGCTTAATCTCCTCTAGTCTCGGCTGTATTTTGGTTGTGTATGCATTAACTGCCATGTTTTGTATTATGCGGGGTTGGTATCGATCCAACGCATTATGCTGACATCACCCGCAC
>ENA-UOOK01005392-UOOK01005392.1-fermentation-metagenome-genome-assembly--contig:-NODE-5392-length-12854-cov-4.325338_pt1 | contig 12854 bp, 21 predicted proteins | sample MGYA00245777_ERZ724023 | MGnify/ENA primary metagenome ERZ724023 (study PRJEB28704, sample SAMN03018312) | fermentation metagenome | biome: anthropogenic terrestrial biome; feature: soil; material... | reverse complement strand
AATTCAACGTTCCATGCCTAGCACAAGCCTTAGTCAGAGAACGTTGAATTGCCTTATTTGCATCCATTGAAGTAATATTTTCTGCAATAATTGATTTATTTTTGAAATCCATGATAGGTAAATATTCTGTATGTGTCACTTCTTCAACTGTTACTTCTGTCTTTACCCATCCTGTTCTTCCATCGTCAAACCAAGGTCTACCGTTTTCATTTTCATATATTATGTATGTTGCATTAGGAAAAACTTTTTTAACTTCAGCCCAAGCCGCAGCCCATGATAAATAGCTGAGGTTATTTTTCTTTTTTACCTTTCCAGTTACGTCAATGTCATATAATTTTTTAAAATAATTTTCTGCCATTTAATCTCCTTTAATATGTATTATAAATTTTAATAGTTACCATAGTTTTATATAATTGATAATCATATAAAAAACAACTTTGATGTGATTTTTACACCAATAAATAGTATCATTTAAGTATAATTAATACTATTTTTAGTTAAAATAATTGAAAAAATTCTTTTAATAATCCGTTGGATAATGTATCATATGTTTTTGCAGTCAATTCACCATTTTGAACTATAAAATATAATTTTCCCGTATGTTTTTCTTCATATTTTTGTTTTGCTTGATTAACTAATGCTATTGCATCATTAACTTCTTTTAACGCCTTTTCTTTTTCTTCTTCTTTTGCTTTTCTTTCAGCTTTTTCCCTTAGTTTCTTTAGTGCCTGTTCTGCTTCATATTTGTCGCAATCTGCTACATTTTTAAATTCTTTTCCATCGTCTGAATAAATTCTCATTACATCATATCCTTTCTATAATTAATTTTAATTACTAACTAATTAACCAATCTTGTATCTCTTGAAAACTATCGCAAGATTCACATCCAATAATCTTAATTCCATTGAATGTTTTTAGTGTCAGATCTTCATTATAAGCTTTCTTATAGTAAGCCAATTTACTTTCAAAATTCTCTTTTGGATTAATAATAATCTCAGGTTCATCAAATCCTTGCATTTGAATTTTAACCCCTATGTAGTTGATTCCTAATTGATTTGCTAAATCAAAAATTCTTTCTAATTCTGTTAATGTCAATACTTTGTCGTCTAGTTCTTCCACTTATGTTTATGCCTCCTTGTCCTCATTATTTACTACTGATAAAGAGTCCTCTGCCATAACTAACACACTCCAAATCTCTTCTTTCTGACTATCTTTTGGTACTATCTGTAACTTAGTCTTTTCGCCTTTACCAGAAATCTTAGTTACTCTTCCGGTAATAGATTCTCCTGTTTCTGTGGCAAAATTAATTAAATCACCTTCATCAATTCTAATTACATTATCGCCTTTCAAAACTTCTACGCTTTTAAAAGCATCTGTGTTTACTGTTACCATATGTATCCGTTACTGAAAACTTATAAAAAGTTATAAAACTTTTATGTTTCATTCCTTTTTCGTCGTGTCTGTTTTCATTTCGATTACTCGATAACTACTTACATTTGATATAACACTCCAAAGGCGTAAATTCCTGCTTAACGTGCAGTACATATTAGCATTAACTTTTAGGTGTTAGCTTGCTAATTGTAAAACATTTTTCCCATAATTCTCTAAATTTAAAGAAGCTTGATAATCTCTATCAATGACATTTCCACAATCTGGACATATATAAATTCGATCTGATAATTTCAGATTTTTATTTACACAGCCACAAACTGAACATAACTTACTAGATGGAAAATATCTATCAGCTTCAATAAATCTAATATTATTCCAAGATGATTTATATTGAATTTGCCTATTAAATTCATACAAACATTGTTCTTGAATAGCTTTGGATAAATGTTCATTCTTCATCATACCTTTTACATTCAAATCTTCTAATACGATAAACATTTGTTTTCTGTTTACTATTTCAGAAGTTGTTTGATGTATGTAGTTATGGCGAATATTTGTTAAACGTCTATTTACTTTTAAAAGTTTCTTTTCACTTTTTATAATGTTGCTTGTTTTACAGTAACTTTCCCCTTTCTTATTTTTTAGGTATTTTCTTGATACCTGACGTTGCAACCTACGTTGTTTCTTTTTAAGTTTCTTTACTTTATTTGTTTTATTTATGTTCTTATATGTGTTTCCATCTGAACATATTGCTAAATCTTTAATTCCTAAATCTATTCCAATTCCTTTATTAGATGGAAGAGTAGTACAATCTTCATACTCTACACCTACTGATATCCACCAATTTAATCCGTCAAATGTTATTCTTGGATTAGTATATTTTGAATTAACAGGAATCCGATTTTTTTCTGCTAACTTAATCCAATTTAATTTTTGTTTATTTTGTTTTTTACTCACACAAAAACCTTCAACTTTAACATGGGTTTCACTAAATTTTATTTTTATATTGTCTTGATAGAAACTAGGTGTGGATTTCTTTCTGCTTTTAAATTTAGGATATTTACATTGTCCTTTGAAAAATCTTTTATAAGTATTACAAGCGTCTTTAATTGCTTGTTTAGTTACATTATTACTGACTTCGTTTAACCATTGAAAATCTTGTTGTTTCTTTAACTGTGTAAATTCTTTTCTTAAATCATTATCAGATACAAATTTACCACCAGATTTATAGTTTTCTTGTTGTCTAGCAATCGCCCAGTTATAAGCAAATCTAGCTGTATTAGCATATTGAAATAGTTTTGTCCTTTGTTTATTGTTTGGTAATAACATTACTTTAATTGACTTTATCATCCTCATCACTCCCCTCAATTAATTCTTTTACAAGTTTTCTTGCTTTGTTGGCACGTTTTCCTTGTAATTTACAACTAAATACAGTTATTATTTGAACTAAATCTTCAACCAGTTCTTGTTGTTCTGACTTTTCGGTATTATCTATAATTTCAATTTCGCAGTTATAAAGACTAGCAATGTATTCAACTAACTCATATCCAAAACGGAGCAGTCTATCTTTATACAATACAACAACCTTATCTACTTTATTTTGAGATATTAATTTAATTAATTCTCGTAAACCTTTTTTCTTATAATTAATTCCACTTCCAATATCAGAAATGATTTCAAAAGGTTTACCTTGAGCAGTTAAATACATTTGCATGTTTTCAATCTGTCTTTGTAAATCATCTTTTTGCTTATTGCTTGAAACTCGACAATATCCTATAATCTTTCTATCAAGATTTGGTTTAATGTTCATAACTTGATTTAATTGTTCATGAGAATAATACCTATATCCATTAGAAGAAGTGTGGTGTGGATGGAGTTTGTTATTATTATCCCAGTTTCTTAATGTTTGTGCTGAAACACCTAATATTTTTGAAAATTCATTGATAGAATAGTATTTACTCATGTATTTTACTCCTTTAATTTTATACTTTATTCTATCATTATAAGTTATAAAAGTCAACAGTAATTTATAAGTTTTTATAAGTTATTTTCAACAGTTGCACACCTCCTTTTTATTGTTTAATATGATTTATAATGTTGCATGTCCTTACGGACAATTTAGATTGTATCATGTTTCATAGTATAAGTCAATATAGTTTTATATGTTTGATAATAAAATTTATATTAAATGGTATAACCATGAATATGAAAGTTACTCTATGTGAATCTATATAAACAGCTTTGTGCTGAATAAATAAATTATTAAACCACTTACCAAATAAAACCTGCATTTCATCTTATAATTTTCTCCAACAGTCAATCTTTCTAGTCCTATCCTTTAGTCTTTGGTATTTGCCCATACCAATACTTTCGTGTTCTAATGCCCTGAAAATACACTTGAATGGATTTCTACTACAAGTTCCAAAATTAGGAATAGAAATACTAAATCTTAAACCTTCTTTAAAGTCAAAGTGCATCTCAAACTTTACATATGATTCAATTTTTGTTGCATCTTCTGAACTTCCCCATGCTGGATAGCAACTATATGTATTCTCATATAATACTTTACTATATGTTTTCATTTTTCACCTCCTAATAAAACACCTGTTTTGTGTGTATTTTAATAATCCTCAATATGCTCTCTAACTTTCTGATAATCTTCATATAATGCAGGGTTTTGTTCTTTTACAATACCGTACAGAACATCATAATTCCATAAGCAATCTCTAAAATATCTTCCATCGGTATCTTCGTATGTAGTAATAATATTATTGATACAGTCGTAGATTTCTTTGTCTTGTTCTGTTTCAATTTTAAATCCACTTAGACCAGTTTCCGCATAACTATAACCATCATTCCAATCCCCTCTGTTCATCATCATATAATGAGCTAAATAAAGATATTTGTTTTTATTGATAATTGCACGTTGAAGATCATCCCAATCGCATGTAATGTCTAATTCATACTTTGAAAGCATAAATGCAAGTAGTCTTTCATTTTCTTTTCGTTCAACCTCTTGTTGCTTTTTATTTTGTTCTTCTTTACGTTTATCTTGATCTGTCTTATAAAGTTTATCAAATGTTTCAATTAGTTTATTTTTAGTAGAAATAACATTACTGGAATACATACTGAATGCTGACTGAATTTCATAAGTCCACGCACAGTTAACACACTCTTTATTTCTTGCTCTACTAGTTTTATATTTATATTTTTTAGTCGGTACTCCAATATCGTAAAGCATTTTCATAACTACATCTCTTGTGTTGGTATTTGCTTGACTAGATTTTATATTTTCTTGATCTGTTATGCTATCTAATTCTACAATAGCATTAAGTATAGTAATGAAGTTTTCCTTACTCTTTTCGTTATTGTAACTAAACTGGTAATATTCCCATGTTTCATCACCACGTATATTACTAAATTTTTTATTTAATATCTTTATACAGTCTCTTGGAACATCAAATCTTATGTAATGACTACCATACCAACTATTATTTTTACAGTCTCTTACTCTACAACTATTCAAATATAATGGTTTAATCGGTTGTATAGGCGTTAAATTATTCTGTGAATTAATCTGGTCAATTGTTGAATTAACAATTTTCTCAAGTCTATCTATGCTGTCTCTTGCTGATTTTAATTGAATATCAATTTCTTTTTGACTCATCTTATCTCCTTTCTAATATGTGATAGAACCTCTATTTTATAAACTTAATTCTTTCAGTTTATTAACCATGTCTGCAATCTCAGGATCTTTATTACCTAATTCTCTTGCCATTCTTTCGTAGAACTCTAAATCCTTTAACTTAGAAATCTTCTTATCAAGTTCTCTCTGTAATTCTTTCTTTTCCTTTTCTAATTTAGCAGCACGTTCACGGTCAACAACTCTCTTATTATATGCATCCATACTTACTACTCCAATTACTTCTTTGGTTACTGGACTACCATATTCTTCTTTGGTTAAAATCTGCTTAATTGTTCCTAAACTGTAAGAACTTCTTGGATTAACAACCACTAAATCACTAACATTCGCAACATCATACAACGCAAAACCATAATCTTTCTTATAGCAATCATCTAATAAATTTACCACTGCAATCTTAAAGTTTCCTTCCATATTTAATCCTCCATTTTCTTTTAATTCATCAACAAATTCTAATTCATACGGAAAATACCAAAACAATCCTTTTCTACTTGACGGATTACTTATGCCATCCAACAAAACTCCAATTTCTGAGCCACTTGAACAATTTTTAACTGTTCCAATCATATGTAATGTTTTTGGATATTCCTTCTTTCTATCTGCGTATGTTACAATAACTCGTTTCCCTGAATATTTATTAATTTTATCTATTAAGTTCGTATATCTCACCTCCTACACATACGATAAGTTGTTGTATTTATCTTCTTACAACTTCTAAGTCACATAAACTTACGTAAATGTAAAACTTATCATTCTCCTGAGTCTTTGGAATTTCAATTATTGCTTCTCTAATATTAGCAACTTCATCGATATCAAAAATCTTACCTGAAAAACCCTTAAATTTACCTCCAATAATATTAGCCCAATCACCTTTTTTAGGAGCATATTCTATGTATTCGACTACCTGACTAAGATAATTTATTAATTCTTTTGCTTGATCCACTGTAATTCCTGCATTTAGCAAATTATCGTCATCTGATAAGCCAATCATAATTACTTCTTTTTCTTTAACTTTGTATCCATTAGTATAGTTAGGTTCAACTTTAATTACTCCATAATCAGCTTCCAATTTAAATTTATTTTCCATTATTATCTCCTTTCGGTTTCATATTTAAATTTATACAACCAATTTCGTATTCGATGCGATTATTCATCTCTTTGTTTCCACATACTATAGCTTTCTTCATTATCTAAAGAAGTGCACACATCACATGTGTGTGGGATGTCTTGCTTGTAATATTCACATGTTTTACAGGATACATCGACTTTATCATTTTTTAGCTTAACCATACTAAACTGACTACACCTGCTCGCATCAATGAAATGTCCAAAAATATCCATGCAACTTGAAAACGTCTCGCAATTTCTACAATCTCTAATTAAGTTCATATAATTTTCCTTTCCGCATCAATACTTAGTTTTATATTATAACTATCTCGCACACGAATTCACAAATATCATATTTATCTACAAGTAATTCAAATATTCCTATCTTTTCTTCTTTGGTTATATCATATGGAAACAGAACAGCTTCATCTTTCACCTTAGTGAAGTCAATTTTATCAGGACTAAAAGTATTAATATAACCACTTGATGTTCTAATAATTATATACTCTCTCATATATCCTCCTTTCATTTATAACATTAAAACATAATTCTATAGCATCTTGTATTCTTTTAATATCTCTCCAATATCTTCATATATTTCTTTTAAACTGGTTTTAAATTTATAATCAGGATTCCAAGGAAATCCTTTAGTTGCTCTCAATTCTTTCTTTATGTTTCTAATAATATTATCTTCATCCATCTGTTCCCAATCATCAACGATTGACATCTTTTCACATCCTTTACTTTTCACATCAAAATCACATTTTATTGTTTTATATAATTGATTATATAGCTATTTTTATGTATCTCTTTGTTACAATTGTAAGTATATCACCATTTTAATAATTAGTCAATAGTTTTATATGATTAATAACAATATTTTTTTAATTCCAATCTAATAATTGTAAGCACTTCCCATTAGAACAATATAATGGATTTTTAAGACCGTCTACATAATCACCACAACTAGGACAACAACCTTGTTTTATTCCACACGATGTTCCTTGTCTTACTGGCTTTAACAGTATTTTGCTTTTTAATGCATTATATATTTCTTTTCTCTCAATGTCGCTGCAATTTATGGTAGCAATTTTATTTATTAATTCTTCAGTCATATATCTCCTTTCTTACCTAATAAACCTTTCATTTGGTGTTATTAAGCTGTTACAAGTTCCTTACTAAATTCACCAATAATAATATCAGCTATTTTTAACTGACCTGAACCAGTAACTAATACTTTAGTGAATACTTTAGTTCCATATTGCGTTTCTTTTGTAGTTTCGATCAACTTAAACCAGTTTCTTTCTATGTATGTCTGATAAGGAACATTATTACTCATCAGAATTTTCTTATTTCTCAAAATTTCAAACAATCTATTTCTACCAATATTAATATTATTTTTCTCATGTAGTAACTTTGCCATTTCTCCCATATCAATAGAATTATTAGCAGTCGATACCTTATTAGCAAAATCAACTAATGGTTTCTGTTCTTCTAATGCTTTTACCAATGGTTGAGTTATAACGCATCTATATTCTTTTACTGCTAAAGCTGTTTCTTCTGGAGAATTAGATTTACAAATTCTTAATAAAGCCAAATCTTCTGCATTTATTACTTCTCTAATTGTCTTTCTCATTTCAAAATATTCATCAATAAACTGATCCATTACTTCCCACGATTTATCGTCATCCATATACTTAATAAGTTTTGAATATCCTCTTTCGGATAATATAAAAGCATTTTTCTGCCCATTACTAGTGATTAATCCGAGGTCACTGGCAGTTACCTTAAAATTGTCATCTGACAATAAGTCGATATAATCAGTATTTTTGATTAATCTCTTTTTATCAATTAATCGTTTAATGGATTGATTAATTATTTTTACTTCAATCTTATGTACGGCTGAAATCATTAGAACTGTAGCTATCCTACTTTCTTCTTTAAATCCACCTTCAATGATAGGGATATCAATTCCCATAAAACTCTGTTTACCCATTACTTTTATTTCTTTCATTTATTCTTTTCCTTTCATTTATCATAGTTTAATATGCTTAATAATAATCCAAATTCTATAATATAAATTAAATGTTATTTAGTTCTATATATTTTAATCTTAATACAAGTAAAAGCTGAATATAATAAATATCCACCACAAACTAAATAAACTAGCGGTTCTAATATGTAATACCATTTCCACACAATATCATTCATTTATTTCTCTCCTTTATATATCATTGTCTATTTCAATAACTTCTTCAACTTCTTTTCATAATATTTGATATTACTTTTATACTTATTTATAAGGATAATATCAGGACAGTCTGAGTCTTCTAACTCTCTTAACTGTCTTTCATTGTATTCTAGAAACGCCCTTGTCATTCGTATTTCTCCATTACCCAATTCTTCTTTATTCAACTTGTATTCACCACCATTCACCGCCTTTTTTATTTGATAAACCAATAATAGCACATAATTTTAATTCTGTCAACATTGTTTTATATAATTGATAATAAAATTTTTATAAAATACGGCAGTCATATTTCGGCTGCCTAATTATTACCTAATATTCTATTGCAATTCTTGTATTATTAAACAACAAAATATCTATTATATGCTCATTTATGTTAATAGTATTAATATCATCAATTAGAAGCCCCATCAATGCACTTCTGTTTTTTAAGATTAAGTCATCTTTATCTCCAAAAACTAAAATACCATTAATGAATTCTAGATGTAAATTATGTACAATATATGTGCATTTGTTTATTTTATTGAAAGTTTCTATAATTTTATATTTTGCATTTAAATACTCTTTATTGTTTCTCTTAGTTATCATAATTAAATCATACACTTCACACGTCTTATTCATTTTAAACCCTCCACTTTATAGTATTTTCCCGTTTAGCAAAAACAAGAACATTTGTTCTATTTATATATTACTACATTATCATGGAAATATCAACTACTATTTGTCCTTGTTTTTATATTGTTTTTATATTGAATAGTTTTATATAATCTTTAACCTAAAATATTGGGTGGAATCACCACCCTTTATTTTAAATATAATAGTCGATTGTATATTTTAGTTCCATTCTTAACATTCTTACCGTCATGTTTGAGTTAAACCTACTAATTACTTCTTGCGTCTCCTCGTCGTAAGTGTATAATTTTTTATTCTTCTCATGAAACAGAGCTTTGTACAAAGAGATATTCTTTTGTTCATAATACTCTTTTATACTATTTATAAGTCCATTTTTATATAAAGTAGATATAGAAATAAATTTATTTTCAGCTTGCTTCTTAATTACTTTCATTCTATAAACAATAATTTGTTTATTTATAACTTCGTTTATTGAATCAGAGGAACATTTTTTTAACACATAAACACTTTCATCATATATATTCCTTCTAATTGTATAATTTTCTTTTCCTTCAGGATTGTACATTGTTTCAGCATCAGCTTCTTTTAACAATTGTATAAATAAATCATCTACTGGCTGGATTGCTCCTGAATGCAATTGAATGGCTTTTCTTTTTTCATATAAATCACTCACTCTTAAATATTTTAAGTCTTCATGATCAACCCCATCAATCCCCATGAAAGGGGCATATAACAGAAGTCTGTTTGTAGGTGACTTAATTTTATCCAGATACTCCAGCACATCTTCTTTTGTAAAAAATTTTCCCTTTACTAGAGACACAGGTAAAATTTCGTCTATTATTAAATTTGATAACTTACTATCGTACCAATTTGTAAAATTTGATTGATCTATATATTCCTTACTTAAGCACCAATTGTAATAATCGGCAAATATAAGACATATCATTTTATAATATCCTTTAGAAGTGGCATTAAATTTTTTTAATAAATCTACTACTTGCTGTCTATTAAATTTACTTAAATCAGTGTCATATTGTTTCTCTACCATTGCACTTCCCACAAATATTCTCTTTGCAACTCCAAGTGTGCTAGGCAAAAATCTATTATCTTCACTTTCCAAATACTCTATTTTTTGTGGTTCATTATAAAACATGGTTAATCACCTCACTAAGATAATTGTTTATTAGTTTGTAATGTCTGCTCGTTGGAACATTAACAACGTCAAGTTCTTTTATTATATCGGCTAAATTTATATCATCTATTACCTCATTAAAATTAACATTTTTATCTATCGCATAACTAGTAGCTGTTAAATATATTAACCATTCGTATTTGTCAAATGGTTTATCGAAATGATTTTTAGATTTAACTGCATAATTCATATTATTAGTAATTTTATCAAGCAGTTCAATTGCCTTTCTTCTGTCTTGTCTAACGTCAAATAATCTAGTAATAATTCTGTTTATAAAAACAGCCATACTACTGTTTATAGTACCATATAAATGAAATTCACCTGATTTATTTAATTGGTCTATTATATAATTAACTTGATTAATTCTATCCATTCTAATAGTTTGATTAGTTTTAAAATGATTTTTTTTATCCATTTGTAATATAAATCTGTTAGCATCATCTACATTTAAAAGCATTATATCAAACTCACATAACTCTTCATAATTAGGATTTTCATCCTTAACTTCGCACATAGCTATATAATTATGAAAACCTTCAATTAAATCCATGTGTGTTTCAGCAGGAATAATCATTTTACCATCTTTAATTATTGGCTTATCAAAATAATCTGGATTAATATTTATAATTCCACGTACTGGAAAATATAATCCTTTCTTTCTTAGTTCTTTCATTTCATTAACAGACTTTCTGTTTATATCTAGCTTTTTTATTGGAACACCTTTAACTATAATTGTTACTAAATCACGCTGGGTTTCTGGATTAAATCTTAGTTTGTTATAATTTCTCCACCTAATAACTTCGTCAATACTTACGTATATTGTGTATTTATTAGGACTAACCTGTTTCCAATCTGTAATTTCAATATCAAAATCTGTTTCTTCGTCTAATGGTTTTTCATATAATTCAATTTCTTCCTCAGTAAAATATTTATTAACAAATAAATCTGAAGGATCAAGAGATTCGTACCTATTTAATGCAACTTCCCTGATAGAGTTCATTAGCTTATATAACATTTCATCATTTAATTCTTTAACTGAAAATGGTGATATTTCATTAAATATATCAACAGTATCGCCAAACTTCACATTATATTTAGTAGCCATAACTTTTTCTACTTCTTTTTGAGCCGATCTAGGAAATTCTTTAATTTGTTTGATTTTTCTATTTAAAGTAGTTTGTAATTCTTTTCTATTTTCCACATCAATACCTCCCAACACAAATATATTAAATTAATAATAACATATATTTTCCCATGTGTCAATTATTTATTCTTTATCGTTATATATTATTCATTTACGCTATAGCATATTGAGAAGCCCTAATTATAGCACGTGCATCTATTCCTCTTTGAGCTAATATAGCTCTATCTATTTTAAACATATCTTTTTGTGATAATGTGCCTATTTTCTCCATTAATCTATTTTTATCAATACATCCTTCTTGTTCAACTAAAGCCATAGAAGGTTTAAATAAACAATCTGTATCTAATACCACATGAATTGGTAAATCTGTTCTTTTTAATTGAGTTGTAACTGGTATGTACTGAATCACTGGGGAGTGTTCAGCAGCAAATTTATTACTTGTAATAATTACAGGTCTTACACCTGACTGTATTTTACTATCTTTTAATTCTGGTAATCTAGCCCAATATATTTCTCCACGTTTTACATTTTTTAATTCCATCATAATTAACATCTCCCTTTCATTTCAACTTGAATTATAATTGTTGTTTGTCATATATAATCTCCTTTGCTAAGTATTTAGTTTTCAAAAAAATAAATTTAATATCAGCCCTGCTGATATTTTCGATATTTTTTTGCAGTGGCTGTTGGGATCGGCACGAATTAGATTCACTGGCCATTGTCTCAGGTATAGCTTTTGATAAGAATAATGATGGCCAAATTTCTTCTACCGCCCAGTTGATCGATCCCGGACAGCTTAAATCTTCCCAAGAGGGAAATAAAGGCCAAGGACAAGCATTCTGGAACGTTCGCGGTACCGGGAATACAACTTTTGATATGCTTCGCAACTGTACTCATAAGTCTCCTGGCAAACTATTGGTATCCCACTGCGAGGTCGTAATTTTTGGTGAAGACCTGGCTAAGGAAGGGATAAAAGAAAATCTAGACATTCTAGTACGGGATTTTGAATTCCGAGATACGCTCTGGTTACTGGTGGCTGAAGGAAAAGGCAGCGAAGTCCTGGAGACAAAAACCCGCTTAGAAAAAATCCCCGCCTTCAACATATCCAAGATGGTTAGAACCCAAGATTTCAATTCACACGCTATAGGAGTAAACCTGCACGATTTTACTAACCTGGCCATAAGCCCTGCTACCTCAGCAGTTGTACCGATAATCAGAGTTGATGAAACAAACAACGAAAAATTCCTTAATATTTCTGGCATGGCTGTATTCGATAGGAATTTAAAACTTATCAGCAAGTTAAATAAGGAAGAAAGCCGGGGCCTATTATGGGTAATTGGAAAAATAAAAACTGGAATCATCGTGGTTAATTCTCCCCAGTCTAACAGCACCGCCAGCCTGGAAATCCTGAGGGCCAGCAGTAAAATTTCTCCTG
>ENA-UOOK01005390-UOOK01005390.1-fermentation-metagenome-genome-assembly--contig:-NODE-5390-length-12855-cov-4.568281_pt1 | contig 12855 bp, 6 predicted proteins | sample MGYA00245777_ERZ724023 | MGnify/ENA primary metagenome ERZ724023 (study PRJEB28704, sample SAMN03018312) | fermentation metagenome | biome: anthropogenic terrestrial biome; feature: soil; material... | reverse complement strand
ATATTGACTTTTGATCATAACCGGCATCCATGAGATAATACTGGGGTTTACTGTTTAAGTTGTTACTGCATTCTTCAAGGATGCTTTCGGCCATTATTCCATCGTTGGTACTGGCTGGGGTTATGCTCAATGCTACGGGTAATTCAGATTTAACGTCAGTAGCAATATGCAGCTTGTAACCAAACCAGGTTATCTGGTTACCATTGGTATCTAGCTTGCTGCCCCAGTTAGCTGATTGACCATCGTCTTTAATATTTTTACGTGGAACTGACTTCTCATTGGCATCTACTTTAGAAGCATCTATGGCAATGGAACTGGTATCAATCAAACCCATGGATTCAGCCGTTGTTACTTGTTTCTTAAACAGTTCACGAAGTACTTCTGACTGAGTCAATCGCTCATAGAAACGGCTAAAGGTAGCAATGCTGGGCACTTTACCAAAAACATCAAAGCCACAGTTATACCTGAGTACTGGATCATGGGTAAGACGTTCCACTAATTCAGTAAATGTAGCCATATTGTAAACACGCATTGCAATTAATGCATTGAGCTTGCTCTCAAACGGGTAACCAGTTGGCCCTCTATGTTGTTTATTCTCTTTGTCAAGAACCGTAATAACGTCATAAAAATCGAGGGTGGCTAGAATTATCTCTAATCTTGACCGGGGCTGCAAATTTATTGCATCCTCAAAGGAAAATACGTATCCTTGCCGAATATTCATAAGTGACTTCTCCTTTCGTTTTTGCTTGGGTTGTTTTGTCACTAATAAATTCGGCAAAAATGGGGGTGAAGTCCTTTTTTTACTCTCTGAAAATGCCATTATTTCTAAGCTAATTAATTTGCAAAAGTCTCAATTAAATAGCGATAAGTGGAAGTTGCTGTTTGGCAAATGAAGTTTTCGGCGTGATGTCGGATAATAATATGGAACTGCTTCAACAGTTTAATGACAGCCCATCCTCCACAAATAGCTAGTCAATAGTGTGACATAAGCAAGCAGGAACCCGTTTGAAGGGCAGACTGATGTTCAGGCTATATAGCTGTTGGCTAGGCTATTAAGACGTTTTTTTATTCCTAGTAGCGTATGTCGGCGGGGTTAAAAACGAATGAGAACAAGGGAGGGAATAACTTATGCCAACAACAATTGAAACCATGACAGGAATCAACATCAAGTCAGACTTCTTCAGTACGGCACCAACGTTTGAACTATTTCCCCCACGCCATCGGGCGGCATTGCTGTACGGCAAAAACGGATGCGGTAAAACAACCGTGGCGCAAGGATTCCGTGAATACATTCAACCTGTAATCCCACCTAATGTCGAACTATTGCTAAAGGCAAATGGTGTAACAATTCTTGCGCCCACCGGACAATCGGGAAAGTTCTTCGTGTTTGATGAAGAATATGTGGCAAAACGCGTCCAGATAAAGGAAGATGGCTTGGACGCTATCGTCCTGTTCGGCGAGCAGATTGATCTGGAAGCGCAGATCACCAAAGCCGAAGGCGATATTGCAGCGAAGCAAACAGAGGTTGACCGTCAAGTAACCGAGTGCATAAAGTTTACAACCGCCAATGACGTTAACGCCCCTGATTATTGGCTGAACCAAATTCGTACTGAACTGAAAAAAAACACCGGGTGGGCGGGAAAAGGCTCAAAAATCAGGCTCATTCAAAAGCAATCCCAATCTCGACCGCAAGAGCGCGATACAGGAATATTTTCAAAGGAAGGCCGATATCCTGATTGCGACTGATGCCGCTTCCGAGGGGTTGAATCTGCAATTCTGTTCATTGGTGGTCAATTACGACCTGCCGTGGAACCCCAACCGTCTTGAGCAGCGTTTTGGCCGTATTCACAGAATCGGACAGACGGAGGTTTGCCATTGCTGGAATCTTGTAGCGTCTGAAACCCGTGAAGGATATGTATTCCAGCGACTTCTGACAAAACTTGAGGAGGAGCGTGAAGCTCTTGGTGGGAAGGTCTTTGATATCCTCGGGAAGATGACCTTCAACAATAGGCCGCTCCGAGATCTTTTGATAGAGGCAGTCCGCTACGGCAATGATCCGGAAGTACGAGCAAGGCTGAATCAGGTTGTTGATAAGTCTATGGACCCGGAGGTCTTCCGACAGCTGATAAAAGAAAACGCGCTGACCGATGATGTCATGGACATCCATACAGTCAACGCGATAAAAGAGGATATGGAGCGGATCGAAGCCCATAAGCTACAGCCACATTTCATCGAAGCCTTCTTTGTTGAGGCGTTCAAAGGTCTGGGTGGGCGAATCCAGCCACGTGAAAAAGGCAGATATGAAATCACTTCTGTTCCCTATGCCGTGCGAAACCGCGATATGCAGATTGGTTTCGGAGAATCTGTTCTGAAGCGATATGAGCGTGTCTGCTTTGACAAGGAATACTGCACCATTCCCGGTAAGCCGCAGGCGGATCTGCTTAGTCCGGGACATCCTCTGCTCGAAGCTGTAATCGATATCGTTCGGGAGAAAAATGTTGATGTGATGAAGCGCGGTGCTGTTTTCATTGATGATGACGACTACAGCACAGACGCACGATTACTCTTCTATATCGAAGATTCCGTGCAGGATGGCATTACTACGAAAGACGGGAACCGCCGAACTATCTCGAAACACATACATTTTGTAGAATTGAAAGAGGACGATACCGCTTCAAATGCAGGTTACGCACCGTACCTCGATTATCGCGCAGCGGAACCGGATGAATACACAGCGATTCATAATTGGATGCAGACTCAGAATTGGTTGATGAGCGGAGTTGAGGACAAAGCAAAGGGCTATGCCATTCAAAATCTGATTCCGCAGCATTTTGCAGAAGTCAAAAAGCGCAAAGAAACGATGCTGGATAAGACCGAAAAAGCAGTAAAGGAGCGGCTGACTGCCGAGATTCAGTATTGGGATTACCGTGCTGGCGAACTTGCGCAAAAAGAAGCAGCAGGAAAAACGAATGCAAAGTTGAATTCTAAACTTGCAGCCAGAAGGGCCGACGATTTGACAAACAGGCTGCAAAGTCGTCTTGCTGAAATTGAGAAGGAACGCAGAATCTCTCCGATGCCGCCGATCATCACTGGAGGTGCGCTGGTGATACCGAAAGGCCTACTTCACAAGCTGACAGCTAAGCCTATGCCTGATACGTTTGGACAAGGTGATCGCCAGAGCGTGGAATATGCTGCTATGAATGCGGTCATTCATATTGAATCAGACTTGGGCTTTAGGCCGAGAGATGTGAGTGCAGAGAAATGTGGATATGATGTGGAATCATTCATTCCCGACAATATGCGCCAGCGTTTGAATTCGTATGCGCTCCGCTTTATCGAAGTAAAAGGCAGGCAGAAGGGTGCGACCACTGTCACCGTAAGCAAGAATGAAATTTTGACAGCTCTCAACAGGCCAGATGAGTTTATCCTGGCCATCGTAGAAGTAGACGGTGATAAAACGCATACCATCTACCTGAAGCACCCGTTTAAGAATGCGCCGGACTTCACGGCGACAAGCATAAATTACGACATACAGGATCTGATCCGGGAGTCAGAAGTCCTGTATCAAAAGTGAGGACATTATGGCAACGAAGAAACTAATAGAGGTGGCTTTGCCACTCGACAAAATAAATGAGGCATCCGCACGGGAAAAATCGATCCGGCATGGACACCCTTCTACATTGCATCTCTGGTGGGCAAGACGCCCGCTTGCTGCAGCACGTGCTGTTATTTGGTCGAGTCTCGTTGACGATCCCTCTTCACATCCTGAACTTTTTCCAACCGATGAGGAACAAAATACGGAACGCGAAAGACTATTCAAAATACTTGAGGATCTGGTTGTATGGGAAAATTCCAACAATCAGGACGTCTTGAACGCTGCAAAGAATGAAATCCTCAAATACAACAACGGCAAATTCCCGACACTTCTTGATCCCTTCGCTGGCGGCGGAGCAATTCCATTGGAAGCACAGCGGCTTGGTCTTAAGGCTGTCGCGCACGATTTAAACCCGGTCGCTGTCATGATCAACAAAGCGATGATCGAGATTCCTCCTCGCTTTGCTGACAGAAATCCCGTAAACCCTGATGCAAGAGTTTCAAGAACTGCTGATACATGGAGTGGGGCACAAGGTCTTGCGGAAGACGTGCGTTATTACGGCGAATGGATGAAAAATGAGGCTTTCAAGCGCATCGGACATCTTTATCCAAAAGTAAAGGTACCGCGTGAACAAGGTGGCGGGGAAGCAACGGTCATCGCTTGGATTTGGGCGAGAACGGTAAAGTGCCCGAATCCTGCGTGCGGTTGCGAGATGCCATTGGCAAGTACTTTTGAACTTTCAAAGAAGAAAGGTAAAGAGGCATGGATAGAACCACAGTTCGATTATCAAGCAAAAAAAATATCTTACAAAGTTCATATAGGAAAAGGTCATGTCCCCGAGGCGGCAAAAATGGCTCGAGGCGCAAAATTTAAATGCATCATGTGCGGAGAAGCAACTACAGAAGAATATATTAAAGAAGAATCAATGCACGGCCGCATGGGCGCAGCCATGATGGGAATTGTAGCAGAAGGGAAAAAGGGACGCATTTATGTTTCGCCAACAGAGGAGCACATTTCTGCGGCAAATTGCCAAAAGCCGGATGGGGAATACCCACAGCAAGAATTGCCATATGATCCTCGCAATATATGGTGTGTCAATTATGGGTTAGATACTTACGATAAACTATTTACGAATCGTCAACTTACTGCGCTTACAACCTTGAGTGCACTTATTACTGAGGCTCAAGAAAAGGCTGAAAAAGATGCAGTTGCTGCGGGGTTGAAGGACGATCATCTTCCGCTTCGTGATGGAGGCGATGGCGCAAAAGCATATGGAGAGGCTGTTGGTGTTTATTTGGCTTTTGCTGTAGATAAACTTGCAGATATTAATTCTACAGCGTGCGGATGGATTACTGTGAATGGAGTAATTAGAAACACATTTGCGAGACAAGCGTTGCCTTTAGTATGGGACTATGCGGAAGCAAACATGTTCTCAAATTCTACTGGCAGTTTAAAGCTTATTTTAGAGAAAATCACCGAGTGTGTTAGTGAGCTACCAGCCAGCTCAGATGGTATTGCAACTCAATTTGATGCTCAATCAGATTGTGGATTAAGAAATATAATGGTTTCCACTGATCCGCCCTATTACGATAACATTGGATACGCCGATCTTTCTGATTTCTTCTATGTATGGATGAGACAGTCTTTAAAAGGCACGTATCCACAATTATTCGGAACATTGCTGGTTCCGAAGACAGAGGAATTAATTGTCAATCCGTATCGTCATGATGGTGGTTCTGAAGAGGCAAAAAGCTTTTTTGAAAATGGTATGTTGTCTGCCTGTGAGGAAATAAATCAATATGCAGAGGATGATATACCAGTGACTATTTATTATGCATACAAACAGAGCGATTCTGATGAATCTGGTACTGCATCATCAGGCTGGGAAACAATGCTCAGCGCTATCATCAAAGCTGGTTTTTCAATAACAGGAACCTGGCCTATGAGGACAGAGCGAACTGGCCGTATGATCGGAATAGGTACAAATGCCCTCGCCTCCTCAATTGTACTTGTTTGCCGTAAGCGCTCTAAAAACGCTCCGCAAACAACTCGTCGAAATCTTATTGCAGAATTGCGTCGAGAATTACGCCCAGCTTTAAAGAAACTGCAAGAAAGCAACATCGCTCCAGTTGATCTTGCGCAAGCTGCCATCGGCCCTGGCATGAGTGTATTCAGCCGCTATCGTAGAGTTTTGGAAGCGGATGGTACGCCGATGACAGTACGGAGTGCACAACTGATCATCAACGAAGAAGTCGACATGTACTTCAACGAGCAGGTCGGAAGTATGGATACAGCCAGCCGCTTCTGTGTGGATCTGTACATGCAGTGTGCTTACAACGATATCAAATATGGTGAAGCTGAGGTATTGGCGAACGCAAAGGGTACGTCAATCACGATGATGGCTTCGCACGGTATGCTCTATGCCAAGGGCGGTATCGTGCATCTGGTGGAGCGCAAAGATCTACCTGAAAAAGTTGACACGGATGAAAGCAATATTTGGATGTTGACGCAGCAGCTTACCTACGCAATGGAAAAAGGTGGCGTGGAGGCCTGCGCCAAGATTGTGGCTTCGATGTTTGGTAGCAATGCGGAGAATGCAAAGGATCTTGCTTATCGCCTCTATACCATTGCAGAGCAGAAGAAATGGGCAAACGAAGCCTTCGCCTATAATGCGCTCGTGGTCGCTTGGCCCGATATTCAAAGCAAGGCAGCGGAGCTCAAGGCGGCAGTACCTGAACAGATGACATTGTTCGATTATGGACTGACTGGAGGAGAACAATAACATGTTAATGTCGAAGGGAGGCGAAGCCTTTCTGTGAGAAAAATGATAGAGACCGCGCTTCCTCTGGCGGCATTGAACTCATCGGCAATCGCGGACAAGGCCAAGAAGGGCCATCCAGGCAATATGCATCTTTGGTGGAATCGTAGCCCGATTGATTCTTCAACAGCTTTATTGGAAGCGGCGATAAAAGACGATCCTGTTGAAGCAGGACTATCAGAGGCAGACAGAAAGCGGCTGATAGATGAGCTTACCCAAGTTTCCTTTGGCGAAGATAATGGGCACCTGAGTGCGAATACCTCATATCCGACAGTTTGTGATCCGTTTTCAGGATTCGGCGGACTGACTATTGCGGCCCAGCGGCTTGGATTGAACGTCGATGCAGGTGATTTGAACTCAGTAGCCACGCTTCTGACCAAAGCCTCAGCAGAAATACCAGCAGGATTCGTAGATAGTAAGGCTATTAATCCTCAGGCCGAAAACAAGATGTACTTTGGCGCGGAAGGTCTTGCAACCGATGTCGCTTACTATGGAAAGCAGGTAAAAGAAAAAGCGTTCAAGCAGTTATCAGATTCATACCCTCAAGTACAAACGAGCAAAGAAGAGAGATTTACGGCTTACTCTTGGATCTGGGTTCGAACGATGAAATGCCCAAATCCTGCATGTGGGTGTCAGATGCCAATGGCCACCAGCTATGTACTTTCCAGGACGAAGGGTCATGAGTACTGGGCTGAACCGATGGTTTCAGGAAAGCAAGTCAAGTTCCAGATTCATCAAGGTGTATGCCCGAAAGATAAAGAAACAAATAAGCATGGAAGTAACGGTGCAAAGTTCATATGCCCTGCCTGCGGTCAGATTACAAAAGATGATGATGTTAAAAGGGCTGGACAAGCGCATGAGCTTCATCTCCAGCTGATGTCGGTTTGTGTACAAAATAAGCAGGGACGTTTTTACCTTAACCCTGACGAGGAACAGATCAATGCGGCAAATAGAGCCATGTCGGAAGATGCCCCGGTTGGCGCTCTTCCGAACAACACAAGATGGTTCAGCCCTCCAGGTTTTGGTATGAAGGATTATGCCGATCTATACACGTCACGGCAGCTTCTTTTGATGACGACATTGTGTGATCTGGTCTCCAGAGAGATGGCACAGATTACAAAGGATGCAGTAGCTGCCGGGATGTCAAACGACGGGCGATCATTATCTGACGGAGGAACAGGAGCACTTGCATATGGCCAGGCGATTGGAGTTTATCTGGCGCTTGTTATAGGAAAGCTTGCTAATTTTCAGTCTTCTATCTGTACATGGGATAATAGGAATGGAAATGTTCGCGCGACTTTTACGAGGCAAGCAATCCCGATGACATGGGTTTTTGCTGAAGGAAATCCTTTTTCAACGCCAACAGGGAATTATGACACCATGCTTCAAAATGTGGTGGATTCGGTTGCTCGGTTAAGGGCTCATTCTGGTACATCAGTCGCACAGAGAAACGCGCGTACGATGAAGTTTCCGGAGAACGCGATCTTATTTACTGAGCTCCCGTACTACGACAATGTCGGATATGCGGACCTATCGGATTATTTCTATGTATGGCTTAGAAGGTGTCTGAAGGATGTATACCCTGATTTATTTGAAAAGGTAGTGACCTCCAAAGAGGAACTGTCTTCTATCCCGGAGCACTACGATGGAGATACTTCGAAGGGTATCAATGAATACCGAGTTGGAATTCGAAAGATGCTTGAACATTTTTATGAGAACGCATCTTCGAATTATCCTTCGATTCTGTTCTTCGAATATGGGAAACAAGATGATAAAGCGTTCAGCCAGAGCAATGAATCCGAGTTGTCCCCTTTTGAGGACCTGTTAAATAGCCTCATTCAAACAGGATTCAGTGTCACGGGAATATGGCCGATACGAACAGAAAAAGCAAACACAAAATTTGAAACTTTTCGCGTGGCGGTGGTCTTTCGTAAGAAAGCAGATAGTCAGCAAGGAGCCACACGAAGGGGATTTATCAACATGCTAAAAAGAGAACTCCCTCCAATGTTGGACACCGCGTATTCCTTCAATGTCAATGATGAGGATAAGCTGGTGGCAGGGCTTGGCTTGGGAATGCAGCTCTTTACCGAATACAATAAAGTCATCAATGCTGATGGCTCTGAAATGAAAATCCATGACGCGCTTCTGATTATATGGCAGGAAGTCATGGATTACTTGAATGCACATGCTGTTATTGCAGATATGGAGGAGGCATAGCTATGCAAGAGAATGTTGAACTTGTCCAGAAAGGATTTCGTATCCTTCTTCCGCAACTTTCCGGATACATCGGGATGGAAATGTCACGAGTCTATGGGGACGACTGGTGGCGGGAAGTACTTGATGCGTTAAGCGATCAATACGATCTTCCGGCAAGTGGAGAATATGGAGACTTGCTTGATTCTTTGGATATTGCAAACTGCCTCCGCCTGATTGATCGGCGCTGGAGAGATGTATTCAGTCAGAAAATGTCCAAGAGCTACAGAAATTGGGCTTCAGAATTGATGGGTGTGCGTAATGCTGTATCTCATGCTGGCTCAAACGATCTGCCGCAGGCTTATACCGAGCGTGCCCTGGATACAATGGCACTGTTGTGCGAGCCGATAGATGGTGAAGCTACGGAGGAAATACGTGCAATTTATCGCAAGGTTCGTTATGGCAATGAACAAGGCTCCACAGCGAACAAGGAAAACGCTGCTCCAGCAGATGACGCTAAACCGAAAAAGAAAACAGCCTCGGCTGCAGTGCTCACAAAGAATGTTGGTAAAAATCTTCCAAGCTGGCGTGATGTTATGGAGCCACATCCAGATGTAGCTGAAGGCCGTTACAAGGCCGCCGAGTTCGCTGCCGATCTGGCTCAGGTTGCTCGCGGAGAAGGTGCTTATGAATACAGAGATCCGGTTGAGTTTTTTGCCCGTACCTATGTTACAGAAGGAATGGCTGGGCTACTCGTTGAATCTTTGAAAAGAGTGACCGGTCAAGGAGGAGAACCTGTCATTCAGCTGAAGACTGCTTTCGGTGGAGGCAAGACACATAGCATGCTTGCTCTTTACCACATGCTGCATGGAAAAACCTCCATAGAATACATACCAAATCTGAAACCAGTACTCGATCGTGTAGGTCTTACAGAACTTCCGAAGGCAAATGTGGCAGTTCTTGTTGGGACAGCTCTCGATCCCACTCGAAAGAAGAATCCTGCAAATTTGCCCGGATACACTGTCAGCACAATCTGGGGAGAAATGGCGTATCAACTTGTAACTTCCGCAGAAAAGCCAGAACTCTACGCGAAGTATATACGTGAGGCTGATAGAAAAGGAGTATCTCCGGGTTCCGAAAATCTGAAGAACCTGTTTAACGAGTGCGGCCCTTGCCTGGTTCTGATGGACGAGCTTGTTGCTTATGCAAAGAAACTTTATGGTGTGGATGGGCTTCCGGCAGGTTCCTACGACAATTTTGTTACATTCATCCAGGAAATAACGGAGGCAGCGAGAGCAAGTGAGAACAGCCTTGTGGTGGCGTCTATTCCTGAGTCAGATATAGAAATTGGAGGAACTGCAGGGAAAACAGTCCTCGATACAATTGAGCATACATTTGGGCGAATGGAATCCATCTGGAAACCAGTAGCAGCAAATGAAGGTTTTGAAGTAGTGCGCCGTCGACTGTTCTTGGATTGCAAGAACCCGGAAGCACGGGATGCAGTTTGTGAGGCCTTCAGCAAGATGTACCAGGAGAATCCATCCGATTTTCCGCTTGAAGCAAAAGAGGTCGAGTACAAGCAGCGTCTGATTTCATGTTATCCGATTCATCCAGAGGTCTTTGACCGCTTGTATGGCGATTGGGCAACACTTGAGCGCTTCCAGAGGACGCGCGGTGTTCTGCGACTTATGGCGGCTGTAATCCACGAATTGTGGATGGCCAATGACGAGAGTGCAATGATCATGCCGGGTTCCATTCCTCTTGACACTCCAAATGTCCGTGATGAGCTTGTACGGCATCTTCCTGATACATGGAACAGTATCATCGACCGTGAAGTGGACGGTAAGCAGTCTATTCCTTATCAAAAAGACAAGGACAATCCTCGTTATGGGCAAAGCCTTGCATGCCGCAGAATCGCGCGGACGATTATGCTTGGCAGTGCTCCGAGTACATCAGCTATTCGTGACCAGGGAATTCGTGGCCTTGAAATTAGCCGCATCTTGCTTGGAACTGTACAACCTGATGAGAACATCGCCAATTTTAGAGATGCTTTGAATACATTGCATGGTTCTCTTTCCTACCTCTATAACAATCCGAACGGGAATCGATTCTGGTATGACACGAAGCCTACACTGCGCAAGACAGCCGAGGATCGCGCATCACAGATTTCTCAAGCAGATGTGGAAATGGAGGTCGAAAGCAGGCTGAAGAAAATCCGCAGAGAGAATCCATTTGCAGGAATTCATGCCTGCCCTGCTTCTTCGAACGATGTCCCGGACGATCAGGCAGTCAGACTCGTAATTCTGCGTCCTCGAGACACGTATAAACGAAACAGTAAAACGTGCTTTGCGATGGAAAAAGTCGAGGACATTTTGAATAATCGTGGAACGTCGCCTCGCGTCTACAAGAACATGCTTGCTTTCATGGCTCCAGACATGGATAAGATTGGGGCTGTTGAGCAAGAAGTAAAACGCTTCAAAGCCTGGACTTCTATCATGTCTGACAAAGATGATCTGAATCTTGATGGCGGACAGGTTCGTGAAACTGATAATAATTTGAAGAGAAGCAATGACACTGTAGATGCCAGATTAAAGGAAGCATATTGCTGGTTGTTGGTTCCCTATATTGATCAGTACGGTGATATGAAGACGGTTCAATGGGAAATCAGCGACGTCGGTGGCGGGAATGACAGTCTTCCGACAAAAGCTTCCCGTAAGATGCTACAAGCGGAGCAGATCATTACCAAATGGGCTCCCGCTCTCCTTCAGATGTGTCTCGACGATATCCTGTGGAAAGACTCGAATGACATTTCGGTAAAGAAGCTGTGGGATTATCTAACTACTTACTGCTATTTACCGCGTTTGTCCAGCTATTCTGTCTTGGAAGAGACCATCTGCCAAGGTGTGGCTTCTACCGAATATTTTGCTCTTGCTGCAGCATTTAACGGAGAAAGGTACATTGATCTTAAGTTCAATAAGTCCGTCTTCTCTATTAATCCTTCTGATCTCCTTGTTAAGATTGATGTTGCGAAAAAGCAGATTGAAGCAGAAAGAAAAGCTGACGAGGAACGCAATAATGAAGGATCAGGACAGCCGAGCTCTTGGGATGTGGCAGGTGGTTCGGGTAGTTCAAGCACAGGCGGATACTCTCCAAGTGGCAATGGCACTTCGACAGTGGAGGAAGGAACGAATGAAGTTGGATTAGATGCTGTTCCTAAGAACAAACATTTCTACATGTCGGTCAAGCTCGACAACACACGAGTGAACCGCGACATGAACAACTATGTCCAGGAGATCATTCAGCATTTAATGTCTATCGACGGTGCTGATGTGGAAATGAAGCTTGAGGTTCAAGTGCAGGCTCCTAACGGTATCCCATCCACAACAGTAAGGACTGTATCCGAGAACTGCAAAACATTGAAAGTTGATGACTTCGGATTTGATGATTGAAGTTTTCCATAATGGCTGGAGGAATAATGGATGAGATGGCAGCAATTCTACGACTCTTACCTCGGATGGGCTGACAGTACCATCTCTTCCAGAATTTCACAGATATCCGATATACAGAATGCGGATGCTGTGGAGATCGTAGATTGCTGTCAATGCATAGATGAGCCACTTGCAGGTCGTCTTCTCCGGAAGGTGGAGAAAGCAAAGGTATCCTTCACGGTTGGACAAGTTGCCGAGCTTGCCATGTTCATCAGTGATGAAGAGCTCTTAAACACCATCGCCGCAGAGGTGTCCGGCCCTTGCACGCAGAATGATCTGGAAGAGCTAAACAACGGCGGGATTCGAGATGATGTAATAACGGACATCGCAAGGCGTTACAACTTACAAGATCCGAATGAAGGTGCTATCTGGAAGCCGGGTGTTTTGCAGAAACAGCTCGATGATATGGCGGACAGTGCTGGACAGCTCGCAAACAACCTAAACCGGATCAATAGGGACCTCGAAAAGCAGAAACGGCAGAGGAAACCTGGACTGCTTGCTTTTCTCGGAGTGCTTGGAGAAACGGGCCGTTCCAAGTCATCATCTGGCTTCCGGGTTGGTGATCATGTTCGTGTGAAGTACCGTGGACAGGAAGGAACGGTCGTCGACATCAACGGGAATCTGATAATGGTCTCACTCGACGATAGCGGACACGTGGATTCCTACGACGCGTCACAGCTTGAGAAGGCTTGGTAACCGGTACTGGTAAACCTTTCAACGATAGCCATACTTTTTAACGATTGCAGATTGGGGGTGTCGCT
>ENA-UOOK01005388-UOOK01005388.1-fermentation-metagenome-genome-assembly--contig:-NODE-5388-length-12857-cov-14.116076_pt1 | contig 12857 bp, 14 predicted proteins | sample MGYA00245777_ERZ724023 | MGnify/ENA primary metagenome ERZ724023 (study PRJEB28704, sample SAMN03018312) | fermentation metagenome | biome: anthropogenic terrestrial biome; feature: soil... | reverse complement strand
TGTTATTTATTTCTTATGTTTTTACTATGCTCTCTGTTAGGGTGTGAACAGTAACCAGGGAGGAAAGATTCATTGTTCACATTTATTTAAAATCGACAGTTGGCATGGCTTTTACAGAACAACAATTGATTGTTAAAAAAGTAATTTTCTGTAAGACTTGAAAATGTCTCCTTTTTATAATATACTTTAACTATCGTTTAATGTCCATTGAATACTAACGAAAAAATTAAACTCAAAAGGAGAATTTTAAAATGAAAACAATGGCACTAATTATTTTTATACTTACCTATGTTTTGTTATTGAGTTTTGCCAAGTACAGGCATTTTATCGCTTTGTCATCGGCAGCATTATTCATAATTTTGGGAATATTGCCTATAAGCAAAGTAATGAGCGCTATTGATTGGAATGTATTACTCATGATTATCGGTACCATGGGCGTTGTTAATTTATTTATAGAATCTAAAATGCCCTCATTATTGGCAGATAAAATTATTGATAAAACCCCAAATGTAAAATGGGCTACTGTATTCCTGGCACTATTTGCGGGAATAATATCTGCCTTTGTGGATAATGTAGCAACAGTATTAATGGTTGCTCCTATTGCAGTTACAATATCTAAAAAACTGAATATATCACCTGTTCCCAGTGTAATATGCATAGCGATTTCCTCTAATCTTCAGGGAGCCGCTACATTGGTAGGGGATACTACTTCCATTCTTTTAGGCGGGTATGCAGATATGAATTTCCTTGACTTCTTTGTTTTTCACGGCAAACCCGGAATGTTCTGGATTGTTGAAATTGGAGCAATAATATCGGCAATTGCTCTGCTTTATTTGTTCAGAGACGAAAAGCAACCCATTCATTCACTGGAAAAAACTGTCGTAACGGATTATTTCCCGACTGTACTTCTCGTTGGAATCATAGTGCTGTTAATTACCGCATCATTTGTAGAAAACAAACCGGCAACTACAAACGGATTGATTTGTATGGCGTTGTTTTTCATAGGATTGGTGAGGAAGCTCATAAAAGTCAAGGATTTTAAAGTAGTTTCTGATGCTTTTAAAGAGATTGACTATACAACTATTCTGCTGCTGGCAGGATTATTTTTGGTAATAGGCGGTATAACAGAGGCGGGATTGGTTCAGGATATCGGTAAAATTTTCGTTAATCTAAGCGGTGACAATTTGTTTGTAATATATTCACTTATAGTCTGGGTATCGGTAGCTCTCTCTGCGGTAATAGACAATATACCCTATATTGCCACAATGCTTCCGGTGGTATCTGAAATTGCACTTTTACTGGGTATTGACCCTTATATATTATACTTCGGGCTGCTTGTAGGGGCTACATTGGGCGGAAACATAACGCCAATAGGAGCGTCGGCAAATATTACCGGCATTGGAATTTTAAGAGCAGAAGGGTATGAGGTACCTGTTAAAACATTTATGAAATACAGTGTTCCCTTTACGCTTTCAGCTGTATTGTCTGGGTATGCACTGGTTTGGATTATATGGAGCTGATTTGCTACGAGCTTTTTATGATGGTGAAGTTTAGTAAGGTGTTGAATAAATAATAATATTTCGATAATGGCAACCGGTTTTCTGGCTGCCATTATTTTTTTAATGATTTGCTTATGGATATTTTATATATAGCAGATTCCAAAATGATAGCTTTATTATGCTGTGGAGGTATGGTGTTAGAATGCAAGTTGTTTTAAAGAACAATGTTTAAAATACGGAATACTTATAATCCGGTTGGAAACAATAATCTTTGGAGGTGGTTCTATGATATCACGTAAATCAGTAATAACTTTCGGTATGGTTGCGATTCCAATTGCCATGTATACTGCTACTCAGGACAATGACATCCATTTTAATCAGCTTCATAAGGAAGACAACAGCCGTATAAGGTACAAGAAAACCTGTGCTAACTGTGGCAAGGAAATTACTTCGGGAGACATTGTAAAGGGCTTCGAGTATGATAAGGATAAGTATGTGGTTGTTACAGATGAAGAAATAGAAAAAATTAAGACTGAAAAAGAAAAATCAATTCAAATTCTGCACTTCGCACAATTAAATCAGATTTCGCCGGTATACTATGATAAGACCTACCAGGCAGCTCCTGAGGCAGGTGGGGAAAAAGCCTTTGAACTGCTGAGATCAGCACTGATGTTGGAGCAGAAAATAGCCATTGGCAAGACTGTTATGGGGACAAAGGATACATTGATGGCTATCATTCCCAGAGAGGATGGCATATTGATTTCCACCATGTTTTACGCCGACGAGGTTAAGGAATTTCAAAAACAATACACTAAACCCCAGGTATCCGAGCAGGAAATGAATATGGCAAAAGTTTTAATTAACTCTATGGATAATCCCTTTGATCCTTCAAAATATAAAGATGAATATCAGGTGAAACTCCGTGAGTTAATTGAGACAAAAATTTCCGGTAAAGAGGTTGTTGCAGCCGAATCTGTCAATACCGGAAAAGTGATCGACCTGATGGAAGCACTTAAAGCCAGCGTTGAAAAGGCACAAAAAGATAAAAAAGATAAGGAATCAGCCTGATTATGACGGAAAGTCTGAATGAATATAATCTGAAAAGGAATTTTGAAAGGACACTTGAACCGGAGGGCAGGGCAGAAGATGATAACGAAAAGCTGAGATTTGTGGTGCAGTATCATATGGCTCGCAGCAAGCATTACGATTTGCGTCTGGAATGGAATGGAGTTCTCCTGAGTTGGGCTGTACCAAAGGGGCCTTCCTATGATACTCATCACAAAAGGCTTGCCGTACATGTGGAGAATCACCCGTTGGATTACAGAAATTTTGAGGGAACAATCCCAAAAGGTGAATATGGAGGCGGAGTGGTCATGCTCTGGGATGAAGGCTTCTGGGAACCTTATGTCAATGTGGAAGAGGGGCTTTTAAAGGGAGAGCTTAAGTTTGCTTTAAAAGGAAGACGGCTTAAAGGAAAATGGGCATTAGTACGATGGAAAGCTAAATCGGGCGAAAATGTGGATAATTGGCTTTTGCTGAAAGAAAAAGACGAGCATGTTAAAACCGGAGATGACATATCTCAATACATAACCAGCATCAGGACCGGGCGAACAATGGCTGAAATTGAAAAAGGAGAAGACACAAAGATTATTAAAAACCCTTTTAGCAGTGTGGATGTGCAGCTTGCAAAACTGACAAATAAGATTCCCGATGTAGAAGAGGAGTGGCTGTATGAAATGAAGTACGACGGTTATAGAATAATAACCTTTGTTGAAGGTAACAGCATTCGTCTGATGACAAGAAACGGAAATGATTATGCAAGGCGTTTTCATGATATCGTCACTTCACTTATTGATTGGGCAGGGGAGAGAGCGATGGTTCTGGACGGAGAAATGACAGTTACAGACGCTTCAGGCAAGACAGATTTTCAGGCACTTCAGAACTATATGAAAAATCCCAAAATAGGAAGTCTGATTTATATTGTTTTTGATATCCTTGCCCTAAACGGTACAGACCTTCGGGAGAAATCCTTAATCGAAAGAAAAGAAATACTTGAAAATCTTATGCGAGATGCTCCGAAAAATCTGTACTACAGCCGCCATGTGAAAGGAAATGGGAATGAAAGCCTTGCTGCAGCCTGTGGAGCCGGTATGGAGGGCATAGTAGGAAAAAAAGCAAATTCTGTATACAACGGAACAAGAAACGGTGATTGGATCAAGCTTAAATGCGGCAAAAAACAGGAATTTGTTATTGGAGGCTATACACTTTCCAATAAAAAAATCAGCGGAGTGAGCTCACTTTTGCTGGGAGTATACGAAGGTGGGGATTTAATCTATGCAGGCCGTGCGGGGACGGGAATAAGTGAAAGCGATATGAAGGATCTTGGGGAAAAATTTGAGAGATTGTATAGAACGGATTCTCCATTTAAAGCTGCACCTGAAACAAGACCCAATGAACAGATTACATGGCTTGAGCCTGAGCTGATTGCTGAAATCAAATTTGCTCAGTGGACCAAGGATAATTTGTTGAGGCAGGCAAGCTATAAAGGAATCAGAACAGATAAAAATCCCAAGGACATAAAAAGAGAAAAAGTTGAGAAAGAGAGCGGAGTGAAAGAAACGATGGAAGTAAAATCTGACAATATAATTGTTGAAGGAATAAAAATTACCAATCCTGACAAGGTAATGTTCAGCGATCCTGAAATTACAAAAGAGGACGTTGTGCGATATTATTCAAAGGTGTCGGAACGTATGCTGCCCTATTTGAAAAACAGAGTACTGACTACTGTCAGGTGTCCCAAAGGAATATCCCAGACATGTTTCTTTAAAAAGCATCCGGGTGCAGGAAGCAAAGGGGTGATAACAATACCGGTTTCTTCAGACAGCGGAGAAACGGAGAATTTTTTCTATATTGAAGATGTGTCCGGGCTCATATCCGAGGCGCAGATGGGTGCACTGGAATTTCATTGCTGGGGGAGCAGTATCGAGGCGCTTGAAAGACCCGATATTATGGTATTTGATTTAGACCCGGATGAAGGAATGGATATAAGCAGAGTTCGTCAGGGAGCTCTGGATATAAAAAGTGTTCTTGCCGAGCTTTCCCTGATTTCATATCTTAAAATTAGCGGAGGTAAGGGATATCATGTGGTTGTTCCCTTAAAACCTGCTGTGAGCTGGGAAGTGTTTTATGATTTTGCCCGGCGTGTTGCCCAGGTTATGGAGCAGAAGTGGCCCGAACGCTATACAAGCAACGTGCGAAAGGCAAAGCGCAAAGACAAAATATTTATAGACTGGATTAGAAACGGCAGAGGAGCTACAAGCGTCGCCCCATATTCTCTGAGGGCAAGAAAAGGAGCCAGGGTATCCATGCCTATTTTCTGGGAGGAACTTGACACAGTTGCGCCCGACAGTATCACTATGTCCGATGCACTTTTGAGGATTGAAAAGGATGATCCCTGGAAAGATTTTTTCCAGAATAATCAGATGCTTAAATAACTCCTGAATTATTATTGTATGCAAAAAATATCTATGATATAATTATCGTGAGTTTTGCACCAGATGCTTTACTTAAGGAAGTAGGACAGTTAAGAGACGAAAAAGATTGTATTGTTACTTGAAGTACTGGATACTGCATGCTGACAGTAAAAAATCATTTAAAATCTTTATGTATAAGAAGGAGCTCAATGCAGGCAGAAAATAAAAGCGTACCGGAAAACATGGATTGTCCGGTAATAGATAAATGCGGAGGATGCCAGCTGCAGCGTTACAGCTACGCAAGGCAACTAAAAGAAAAGCAAAGACAGGTAAGCACACTGCTAAGTAGATTTTGCGTGGTAGAAAACATTATTGGAATGGAAAATCCATATTTCTACCGCAACAAGGTACATGCGGTATTTGATACGGACAAAAAAGGAAATGTAATATCAGGCGTCTATGAAGCAGGAAGCCACAGGGTAGTTCCCATCGACAGATGCCTGATAGAAGACCAGCGTGCCGATAAAATAATAGCTACAATCCGTGGAATGCTCAAGTCATTTAAAATAAGAACATACAATGAAGATACCGGAACCGGTCTGCTCCGTCATGTTTTAATCAGAACAGGTCATCAGAGCAATGAGATAATGGTCGTATTAGTCTTGGCGTCTCATATTTTTCCTTCAAAAAACAATTTTATCAAGGCGCTTTTAAAAATTCATCCCGAAATAACAACTATTGTGATGAATGTAAATAATAAAAAAACCAGTATGGTTTTAGGAGAAAGAGAACAGGTTCTGCATGGAAAGGGATACATAGAAGACATCCTGTGCAACAAGGTTTTCAGAATTTCCCCCAAGTCATTTTACCAGATAAATCCTGTACAGACAGAGGTTCTTTATAACAAAGCTATAGAATTTGCAGAGCTGCAAGGCAATGAAACGATTATAGATGCATATTGTGGGATAGGAACAATCGGAATAATAGCAAGCGATCACGTAAAAAAAGTAATAGGAGCAGAGCTGAACCGTGATGCTGTAAAGGATGCAATAATAAATGCCAAGCGAAACAAAGCAGGCAATATTTATTTCCACAACAAGGATGCCGGAGAATTCATGTACCAAATGGCAAAGGAAAAGCAATCTGCTGATGTTGTATTCCTTGACCCCCCAAGGTCCGGCAGTACCGAGCAGTTTATGGACGCCTTGGTTACAATGAACCCAAAAAAGGTAGTATATATTTCATGTAACCCAGTAACACTGGAAAGAGACCTATCCTACCTCACAAAAAGAGGATACAAAGCAAAAAAGGCTGTTCCTGTGGACATGTTTCCGTGGACGGAACACGTTGAGAGTATAATTCTGATGACGTATTGTGGTTGGAAGGAGAAAAAGTAGGGTTCGACCACAATATATAGTGGTTTCGGGATAAAATTTGGGTCAAAAATCGGCTAAAAAACACCGATTTTTGACCCTTTTAAATAGGACATTTGACAGATGACATTGGATAATTGGAGATATAGGAAGAGTAAATGGTTAAATTTGGTTGATATTATGGTAGGTGAATTATATACTATAGATGAACATAGGTAAAATATTGTGCATGTAAAAAGAAAAAGCAAACAACAAGTTGTGTAGGAGGAGAAGCATGGAAGAATTAGTTTTATCAAAAATTAAAAAACATATGATTAATGATTGTGTGGATTTATATATTGAAACATTCACTAAAGAACCATGGAATGATATTTACGAATCAAGAAAACAAGTAGTGGAGTTTTTTAATAATCATTTTAACAATAACTACTTTGTAGGTTATGCAGCTTTGTTAGATGATAAGGTAGTAGCCTTGAGTATTGGTATGAAAAAACCATGGATAGAAGGCTTTGAATATTATATAGATGAATTTTGCGTTAGTTATGAAATGCAGGGTAGAGCTATTGGCAGCTGGTTTATAAAGGCAATAGAAGAAGATATTAAAGAGCAAGGAATGAATGCAATGATATTAAATACAGAAAAAAATTATCCATCACAGAAGTTCTATGAAAAAAACGGATTTAAAACACTTAGTGATTTGATAATTCTTGTTAAATAGTGCGGAGATAAAATTAAGTATATATACAGTTATATAGGAAAAAATGTTTTCTAACATTTATATTTGGCGTCGCAGTGGTAAGATGTTGTACGCTAACTATGTCTATCCAAATTACATTTATATGATGATTTCAATTATAGTTATCATAAAAATTTGTGATTCAATGGTGATGGGCAAAATAGGCAATATAGATTAAATAATATTTATCAACATATTTTGAGATATCTAGATACAAGAAATAGAATTGAAAACCAAGGGGCTAAGTTTTTAGGTTAATTTAAATTATAGACATAGCCTCTTTTTTATATCTCGAAATAAAAAGGGAGGGGTAAATTTCCTTGATTGGATATTTATTCCTTTTTAAATTGACTAAAGTTGGCTATGTATATATAATAACAATATCAATGCTGTTGATATTGTTATTGATAATGAGCGGATAACATAAGTGATGTTAACGAGCTATTAGAAGAAGCTATCATAGAAACGGAATCTCTTAACTGGGTTTGCAAAATGAATGGCAATCTAAAGGTGATTGAAAAGACTTAATTAAATAAACAAATTTACAAGGAAATGTAATGTTTTAATTTTGCTAAAAAGAAGGTGAAAACGTGAAACAAAAAATTTTAATCATAGATGATGACATAGAACTTTGTGCTCTTGTTGAAAGGTACCTTGAAACAGAAGGCTATGTCGTTACCACCAAACATAATGGAGCAGACGGTCTTACAGAAGGATTAACCACTTCATATCAGCTTGTTGTGCTTGATGTCATGCTTCCGCAGAAAAATGGCTTTGATGTACTTTCTGATCTGCGTAAAACAAGCAGCGTGCCGGTTCTTATGCTTACTGCAAAAGACAGTGAAATCGATAAGGTTTTAGGACTTAGGCTCGGTGCTGATGATTATCTTACAAAACCATTTAGTATGAATGAGTTTGTTGCAAGGGTGCAGTCTATCATTCGTCGCTATACTACTTTAGGTGGTGAGAGTGTAGAGGAATCTGCATCTATGCTGACATTTGATAATCTTTCAATCGCACCTGCTACAAGGGAGGTTATAGCCTCTGGAGCAACTGTGGATCTTACAGCAAAGGAGTTTGATTTGCTTTATTTCCTTGCTAAGAACAGTGGTAGGGTTTTTACCAAAAAACAGATATATCGTGCAGTATGGAAGGATGAATATGCATTTGATGATAACAATATTATGGTACATATTCGTAGACTCCGCAAAAAAATAGAGCCGAATCCTGAACAGCCTCAGTTTATTCAGACTGTATGGGGTGTTGGTTACAAATTTGATGGAAGGAGTATAATATGAGTATATTTATTATAGTTACCCTCAGCCTGATTTGTATTCTGTGTATATTTCTCTTTGTTATGCAGAGAAAACAGCTAAGGCAAATACTAGATGTTCTTGTGGCGGCTAAAAATGGAGAAAATAAAAAGATATTTATCAAAGATAACGGAGTTGTTTCGAAAATAAGTTTTGAAATTAATGAGTTAATTTATAGCCATAACCAAGAATTATCACGTCAGAAAAGGTTAGAGCAAGCAAACAAAGAATTACTCACAAGCCTTTCTCATGATGTGAGAACGCCCCTTACATCTTTGCTTGGTTACTTGGACGCACTTGAAAGTGGTATTGTTGATGATGGGGAAAAAGAGGAATACATCAAAATTGCTAGAAAAAAAGCCTATGACTTAAAGAGGCTTATTGATACACTGTTTGACTGGTTCAAGATAGACTCCAAGGAATTGAAGCTGATTATGCAAGATACCGATATTTGTGAGTTAACTAAAGAAATAGTTATTGATTGGTTGCCTACATTAGAGCAGAAGGAAATAACTCCCGAAATAGAAATTCCAGATGAGGAATGGATCATAGAACTTGACCTTTCTGCATATAAGCGTATGGTATCCAACCTTATTCAAAATGCGGTAGAGCACAGTAGTTGCAGTCGTTTGGAAATTGCCGCAAAACAGAATGATAGCATTATTAGCATAATAGTAAAGGATAACGGGATTGGTATAGGTAAAGATAAACTACCACAAGTTTTTGAACGATTATATAAAGGGGATACATCAAGAAGTAGACAGAGCAGTGGTCTTGGACTTTCTATTGTCAAAGAGCTTGCAAAGATGCATGGGGGCAGGGTAACTGTACAAAGCAATATAGGCGAATATACAGAATTTACTATTGAATTACCAATGTTTAAGAGATGAAGTCATTTATCATCTCTTTTTATTATGCACGAGAGAATATAAATTTTTCACAGTTTTAGACTTTCTGTTACACATTTAAAAAAGGCTTCCTTAGACTCCATCAATAGGAGACTTTTTTATTAAAGTAAGAAAAAAGTAAGATTTGCGCAAGGGTGATGTCAGCATTACCTGATACAATAAGTATTGTAAGGAGGTCATGCAGATGAGTGAATATGCAATTAAAACAACCAAGCTGACAAAGCGGTTTGGTGAACAAATAGGTGTGGACTGTGTGAATATGCATGTTCCACAAGGGAAAATCTATGGATTGCTTGGTAGAAATGGGGCAGGCAAAACCACTACTATGCGCATGCTGTTAAACCTTGCTGCACCTACAAGTGGAGAAATTTCATTGTTTGGAGAGGATTACCGAAAAAATTTAAAGGGAACTTATCGTCGCATTGGTTCTATGATTGAAACACCTGGTTTTTATGAAAACCTAACAGGCAGAGAGAATTTACAAATCTTTGCTCGTTTGAGAGGACAGCACAAAAAAGACAGCGTACAAAATGCACTTGAAATTGTAGGCCTTGATAAGGAAAAGAAAAAAACCTTTGGCAACTATTCCCTTGGTATGAAACAGCGCCTTGGCATAGCAGCAGCGATTATGCACGAACCAGAGATGCTCATCTTAGATGAGCCAATTAATGGACTCGACCCTGTAGGTATACAAGAGGTACGAAAATATCTTGAAATGCTCTGTATTGAAAAAGGAGTAACAATACTCATTTCAAGCCATATTTTAAGCGAGATTGAACAGCTTGCAGATATTATCGGAGTTATGCATGAAGGTAGGCTTATTGAGGAAGTAGCTATGCAGGAACTTCACCAGCGCAACAGGCAATATGTTGAGTTTGTGGTCTCAGATGAAAACAAAGCTTGTCTTTTGCTTGAGCAAAAGTTTGGACTTACTGATTATAGTGTACATGAAAAGGGTAGTATTCGCCTCTACACTAATTTGGAAATGAGATCAATGCTAAATCAGTGTTTTGTAGAAAGTGATATTTCAGTATCAAAAGTCAATATTAGTGAAGAAAAACTGGAGGATTATTTCTCAAACTTGATTGGAGGTGGGAAACTTGGTTAATCTAGTATATTGTGAATTTTTAAAGCTAAAACGCTCAAAAATGTTTTTTATTAGTGTTTTAGGTGCAATGGTATCGCCTGTCATGGTTTTTGCTGGGCTGATAAAAGCTAAAATTACTGAGCCAAATAAAGTTATTACTTATTGGGATATGCTAGAACAGACAAATTTATATGTACTTCTTTTATTTGGTGTTATTGTATATGGAGTGATAGCTGCATACCTTTTCAGCCGTGAATATACTGAAAATACGTTGAAGTCGATGCTTACCGTTCCTGTTTCAAAGGGAGCTTTTTTAACTGCAAAATTCTTTATGCTTTTTATATGGATGATGATCTTAACAGCAGTAGCATGGTTATCCACTTTGCTTTTAAGTATTATCGGCAATGCTGCCCAGTTTAGTGCTACTGTTATTACACAGTCACTTAAAGAGTATTTTCTAGGTGCTTTTTTACTGTATTTTACAATGTCACCTTTCGTCTTTATAACACTTTGGCTTAAAAACTTATTTACACCGATTATTGCAGCAGCCACAGTAGTTCTTGGCAATGTTGCACTGGCTAATGAAGACTTAGGGGTATTGTTTCCGTGGACATCTCCTCATTTGATTGCAAGCGGGGATATTGAAAAATATAACTATTCAATTGAAACAGCTCTTGTTATCATATTGACTGTTTTCTTCTTTGGAGTTTTTTCAAGCTTTGCTTATTTTAAAAAACAGGATGTTAAATAAGGAGGCTTATTTATGGATATTTTAGAATTAATAAAAGTGATTATTATTGGAATTGTTGAAGGTATTACCGAGTGGCTGCCTATCAGTAGTACAGGGCATATGTTACTTCTTGATGAGTTTTTGCAGCTTAATATGAGTGAAGAGTTTAAGGAAATGTTTTTCGTAGTGATACAGCTTGGTGCAATTCTGGCTGTTGTAATTATATTTTGGGATAAGATGTTTCCCTTTGGCTTTAGAGAAAAGCCAATAATCAAAAAAGATATTTTTTTCATATGGTTTAAGGTGTTGGTAGCGTGTATTCCGTCGGGAATTATAGGCCTCTTGTTTGATGACTTCCTAGAAGCATACTTAGGTACTCCTATTGTAATTGCCGCAATGCTTATACTTTATGGAGTGTTGTTTATAGTTATTGAGGCTTGGAATAAAAGGCGTAAACCAAAAACGAATACGTTAGCGGAAATTAGCTATCAAACGGCTTTTATGATTGGAGTGTTTCAAGTGCTGTCTCTTATCCCTGGAACATCGCGTTCAGGTGCAACCATTATTGGTGCGCTTATTATCGGTGTATCCAGAGTAGCGGCGGCAGAGTTCAGCTTTTTTCTTGCTGTGCCGACAATGTTTGGTGCAAGTGCATTTAAACTGTTAAAGTTTGGCTTTGATTTTACAAGTTCAGAGCTTCTTACTCTTGGATTTGGCATGGTGATAGCCTTTATGGTATCGGTATTTGCTATAAAATTTTTAATGGGATATATTAAAAAGCACGATTTCAGAGTGTTTGGTTGGTATAGGATTATACTTGGAATTATTGTACTGCTGTATTTTGTATTGGTGCGATAATATAGATTATGAACATTAGCTTTAGATAGACTGTAAGCGTCAAACCTGCCGGTACATTTACAACAAAATAATATAATGAGATAATACTCTAAAAGAATCCAGTTAGAGATAGCTGGAGATCGCAAGACACTAATAAAGTCTAAAGGAGTTAAGGTCATGAATATGAAGAAGATTAGCCATGAAATAAATCTGCAGAAGTGGACGCAGATTGTAGAAGAATGCAGAAGCAGCGGGCAAACCGCAGTAAGCTGGTGTGCTGAAAGGGATATAAATATTAAAACATACTACTACTGGCAAAGAAGGGTCTGCAAAGCTGTATGCAATGAATTAGCAATAACCAATAACAGTGTTGAACAGTCACCCGCTTTTGCTGAAGTCTTTATCCCGGGAAGGAGTGCATCCGAAGTTGCAATAACATTAAATATAAATAATATATCCCTTCAAATTCATAATGGCGCCGATGAATCGGTGGTAGCACAAACGCTAAGGATTTTAAAAAGTATATGATAAAGAATTTTTCCAATGTTTCTCACATCTACATTGCATGCGGGTACACAGATTTAAGAAGAGGGATAGATGGGCTTGCGGCAATAGTTCAGCAGACATTTAAATTAGATCCATTTGAAGACAGTATGTTTTTGTTTTGCGGAAGAAAACCTAACAGGATAAAGGCCCTTTACTGGGATAAAAACGGATTTGTGGTTTTGTATAAAAGATTAGAAGAAGGCAAATTCCAGTGGCCAAGATTAGATAATGAGGTGCGAGATTTAACAATACAGCAGGTAAGATGGTTAATGGAAGGATTAAGTATAGAGCAGCCAAAAGCACATAAAACCATTTCAAAATTAGAATTAATATAGAGTAAAACAATGTTGAAACA
>ENA-UOOK01005387-UOOK01005387.1-fermentation-metagenome-genome-assembly--contig:-NODE-5387-length-12863-cov-3.551608_pt1 | contig 12863 bp, 11 predicted proteins | sample MGYA00245777_ERZ724023 | MGnify/ENA primary metagenome ERZ724023 (study PRJEB28704, sample SAMN03018312) | fermentation metagenome | biome: anthropogenic terrestrial biome; feature: soil; material... | reverse complement strand
GTATCTGGGAGAATCTGTCCATGTTTAACTTGTACTATTTAGATACTAACACGCTTACTAAAAAAATATTATTTGGGAGTCGATAAGACCCTTCTTCTTGTTCTAAATATCTACTTTTATAGTTTATATCCGTAATTTTAAGGTATCTATATTGAATACCCCTGTAAATAAAATTCATCGTAATATCTTTTTCTTTTCGTTCTTCCCACTGTTTTACAATGAGTATTGGAGTTTGTACCGAAATTAAAACTAAAGAATGTATATCTGTTTGAGATATTTGTGAAAGCTGATCTTTATGGATCTTTTTATTTGTGTCAAAAAATATATATTCTCTTTGGTTTAGCGGATGAATTTTTAATACATCGTGCATACTTGCTTTTCCTGTTTTTTCCCAATAAACTTGGTTGTTAAAAAGGTGATTCTCCGGTTGGAAATGGCTGGGTTGATATTTCTTACACGGTATTTTAATGATATCGAAAATTTCCGGAATTGTTCCAGTCTCATAATGCATATCTTCTTGTCGAACAGCGCCATGGATACTTGGATCTTCTGAAACGATCCGAATCCATTCTCCAGTGGATGTATCAATACCCGCAATACAATAATTCTGATATTTTTCCGAAGCAGCCAACAGAATTAGCTCTTTATTCATAAGGATTTCCTCCTTACAAATGAATTATTTCGATAGATATATCCGGATTATTTTCTTTGATATATTCAGCTACTAATCTCCTATGGCAATTTTTTGGTGATAACTCACTACATAATAAGCATAAATTATCATAATCATTTTTGTTTTTACAATTTATAGTATCTATGGAATTCCTCGTGATTAATAGATTTTTAAACAACTGTTCATATTGATCCCAATTAATTTTTTTCTTTTTATAGCCATCTAAAATTTCTTGTGTAGGAGCTAGCGACATGTCATGTTCATAATCAATATTACAAATTACTTCTAAAAAATATTTTAAATCGTTTCCTTTTGTAAAGCCCGCTAATTGCGATGAATTATTCAATCGTATATCAATAATTTTTTTGATATTGTTACTTTTCAACAGGTCAAAGAATTCTTTCGCCGACTTTTTAGTAAACCCTATCGTAAACAACTTCATTACTGTTTTCCTCTCTATAGGCTATCTCTTGATTTCTTAAACGGTATGCCTCAAGAATCAGATCAGGAGTATCCTTTTTTGGTTCTAACTCAATTAGAGACAATTGGTTTTTGATAGGGAAATATAAATCCAGCAATCTTTTTTCAATCTGACTTTGTGATTCGCAGTTTCCATCTTCCCGGATATTTAAAATATTATAATCCAAGTCGTGAAAAGCCCTGGCGACTAAGATGCATCTATGACAATCAATAGGGTCTTTTTCAGTACACATAAATGCAATTTTTAAGTTTTTTTTCAAACCATTTTTTATCCGCTCAATCCCCTTTTGAAAAAGCGAACTTGGAATAACTTTTTCAAAATCCAAATAGCCGTTAGTAAATAATGATTTATCCTTTCGTCTGGCCCCGAATTCTTCTCCCATAAAAATATAATAAATTTGATTACCGATTAGAAAACGCTTAATTTCATTAGTATTATATTGCGGCGCATATTTGGAATACGGATTGCTCCTTACATCGACCAAACAATTGATACCGTATTTTGTTAATAGCTCTAGAAAATAGTTATTCGAATGAATGGAATGACCAATCGTATAAAGCTCATTCATATTTTAACCCTCTTTTCAGGTTGGCCTTTATCTAATTATAACCTAATACCTACTTTCTTAAAATGGTTTTGAGTAATCACAATAAAACTTAATCCGTCTGATTTCCCGGTTTCGGATGATATTATCTATTAGCGGTTCCGGTCACGTTATTGTTCCATGAAATTGACTATAAAAAAGCCTCTTATTCTAGCTTTGACTTTACTTCTAACATGATGGATAATATCATGATAATCCTAAAAAAATATCACTCCCATGTGTATTGCTTTAACAATTGAGCATCCACACTAAAACAAGGCTATTTGATCCACATCAACATACCTTAACAGATCCTCATCCTCTTCAACCCTTACATCCTTAACAACCACTCTCATACGGCCATCTTGAAGGATATCTTGATTCAAAAGATAACTTACTCCGAATCTTGAAGTAATTTCCCGTGGAATTCTATGCCCGGGGGCAATCAGTTGAATATCGTTTTGTTTCATGATTTTAAACATAGGATCCCATAAATAAACAGCGGAGGTTGCGCCAAAAGGATTGTCCGCAATAATTACTTTTTTGGTCCTGATGGAGGTATTGGTGATGGAAAGCATTCTAATGAACGAAATCAAACAGGCGGCAAAGATAAAATACAAAGAATTATTCTGACCTTCTGAGCCAATGGCATGCTCCCAGCGGTAGAACCTGGAATTCTCCGGAATACTCTCAATCTTGTAAAGCCGTACAGCGGCCTTGTCTAAGTCAGCAATCTGCGCCAGTAGCTCTTTGGTTGAAAGCCTAGCGGCAACACGCTTTCGATCAATCATACCCTCTTCGCTGATTTCTCTAACAATACCGCCAATATGAGCCTTCATCCGCAGCTGTTTTTCTTTTTCCTCAAATTCCTGAAGCTTTAATTCAATCATATTAATCCGCCTACCGTAAACCTCAATCCTTGATAGGGACTCCAATTTTCGCAGATGTCCCAATATTAGTTCAGCCCGTTGAATGCACCGGCGGGTAAAATCCTGCTGATAGTTTTCCAACTTCAGTATGTCATTAGTGATCTTCTCCATTTGTTCTTCTATGTTGGCGACATATTCGGTGAAAGCTTCCTTTCGGGTAAAACACTGGTTTGCGTTAATGGGCTTACTTATTTTACTAAGCTCCTCCAGCGGTTCATGGATGACAAATGCAGCTGTTTCCTCATGAATGGTTTTAATCCGGTCTTCCCATTTGTCGCATTGCTGCCGAATATTAGCCGAGAAGCGATGGTATTCATTTTCAAACTGCCTGAAATCTTTTGTCTCAGCCGCTATCACTCCATCGTTTGCAACCTCTTCCCTTTCTATAAATGCGTCGTAATCTTCGGCCTGATGATTAAGTTTGTCGCTCTCCTTGCTGATTTTATCGAGTTCATCATTCACATTGTTAATGGCATCAAGATAGTTTTTAATAAGCTGCTCGGCCAATTCAATCTCCTGTCTATAACGCATATCACTGTCATAATGCGGTAATTCAGCATCTTTATCTTCTGAAATACTTTTTAAGAGTTCTTCAAGCCTTCCTTCAGCCTTGGTTATTTTGCGATTGATTTCGGTTACTTTTTCGGCTGCAGCTTTTAATTTTTGGGCATTCTCTTCTTTATCCTGTTTTGCAATTTTGATGACTTCTTGGGAAGGGACTATCACTAAAACGCCCTCTACTTCGCTTTCTTCAATCCGGACCAGATCTCCTCCGTAATCCCTCAAAACTCTGATTTTAAGAGCATTAAGTCTTTCCTCGTATTCATTTAGGCGGCTTCGGAGGTCACTTTCCTCGGTTAACCGCCCGCTTACAGCCTCATTTAGCGCTTTATACTCGGCACGCGCCTCAATTATGGAAAGCTGGTTTTCCTCTTCTTCAAAGCTGGATAAATGCTCCTGATTGTTTTTCGCATCATGAAGCTCAAGCATCAATTCCTTAATTTTTGAATCTATTGACTGATACTGTAATTCTAGCTTCGTCAAAACATCTTTGACGCCAGCGATATTCCTTGTAACAGCATCAAATTCTTGATGCGCACCACTTAATCGTTCCCGAATACCTGCCAGCTCTTTTCCTGTTTCAATACTTTTATTAAGCTTCTCTACTTTTTCTTTATAATTATCGATAAGCGCTGTTAGTTCAAAAGTTCTTGTATGTAATACATCCTTTTCCTGTAAAATCCGCTTCTTCTCTCCTTGAATGTCGAACAGGCTTTTTTCCAACCCTGTTTTCTTCCTTTCAAGTGTAGTAATCTTTTCCCGATTATCGTCAACCTGTTCCCCAGAATAAATTTCAAAAAAAGAACTTATCTTCAGAAGGTCCGCATTTAATTCGCTAATTCTTGTTTCTGAAGCAAGGATTTCACTATCGATGGCTTTCAACGCAGCTTCAATACCCTGAATATATTGCGCGTAAAGTCCACTGTCGATGACCAGACCGGCGAAGCTGCAAAAATAATAAACATCTTCCTTGGCCTGATTTTTCATCAACCGTACTGTCTCCAGATTAACAATAGGAACAGGATAGTCCGAAGAAAAATCAAGTTTTAGCTTGCCATTTTTCAGTTTTTCGAAGGAAGCTCGGTCAACTATGACTGAGTAAGGTAGATAAGGTATCTCACGCATAACACTTTCCTTGTCTTCTGGTTTCGATTCATGAATCCACTCAATTCCCGCTTTGACAAATTCACATTTGGCGCTCAATTGTTCTGTCAGGCCAAGAATCACTTCGTTGGGGATATAAAAGCCCTTTTCCTCCGAAAGCTGCTTTTTATGCCGCAGTCTTCCCGCTTCGATCTCTTTTTCCAGCTTATTCAAACCTTCCTTGTGAATCAACAGTTCCAAGCTTTCCTTATACTCTTCGAGATTGGGCTTAGCAAAACCGGCAGCTTTGCTTTCCAACTCCTCCAGTTTCTGCTGATAGGTATTTAACCAATTTTCGCACTGTTTTTTTGATTCATCGTTTGTATTGATTTCGCCTTCTATTTTTATCATCTCCAGATCCAGACTCCGGACCCGGGAATCTATCGATTCTATTTTTCCAGTGATTGAACTGGATTCGAGAATATGGTTATTCAAGTCAGCTTGAATTTTCCACAAGAATTCATCCGGTGAAAGAACAGCCTCTGCTTCTCCACAATCGAGGAAAAAATCGTTCAGGACTTTACTCTTTTCCCCCAAAGCCGTCTCTTTTTTAAGTAAGGTATTTACCGTTTCCTCTAAAATAGCCGCTTTTCTTTCTTCTTTGATTAATGCCTGTTGATTGTTCCCCTTTTCATTTTCCAGCTCGCCCCTGGTTTCCACTGATTTTTCATATAAAGTCTCAAGTTCTTCAACCAACCTGTCTGTGAGAAACTTGAGCCTGCCCCCAGCTTTCCGGTAACCGGCTTTTAAAGCGTCGCCATCGGTTTCCAAAGCTTGGATGCGCGCTTGGGTTTCATTTAGCTTCTCTTTTACAGCACGGTATTCACCATAAGCCTCGAGTGTCAGGAGTTGGTTTAGATTCTCTTCCAATCCATGCTGGGTTTGGGTCAACCGATCTCTTTCCGTTTCCAGTTGCTGTTTTTTGGAAAGTAGTTCCTCTTTTTCATGATTAACTAGGCCCGCCTCCAGCTTTTTTTTACGGTTTTGGCTCTCCTTGCTGCTTTGCGTATTTTGCTCCAACCTGTTTAAGGCTTCGCTTTTTTCCTGCTCGAGTGATTTTATCTTGTTTCCAATCAAATTTCTGATTGCCGCGGCTTGCTGTTTGCAGGCTTCATATGTTATAAATGCTTGATAAAGCTCATCATTTCTTCTCCCAAACTCAAGGTAATATTCCTTAATCCTAGTAAACTCAGCCATATGTTCCTTAAGCTTCAGGTATTCATTAAGTCTGTTTCTGATCTCGATCAGCGTATCCGCCAAAAGGAGACTTTCGTCATTATTTTTATTACCTTTGTTTAAAGCCTCGACGTCCTCAATTATTTTGATAAATTGGTTTTCGATCAGCTTTCTGGAGGTAGCGTTCTGTCGAAAATAAGATTCGATATTGGTTTCTCCGCTATTTATGCCCTTTATAATATTCCATTCGGCGGTCAAGAGATGATGCCCTGAAATATAGCTCTGATATTTATCAATACCGTCAAATACTTCCGCCGGCAATCCTTTTTGTTTCATTTGCTGAACATATTTCCTGATCTCCTCAAAGCCCGCATAAATCTTTTTTCCATTCTCTTCGGTAACCAGGGGTATCTCCCGTATCCCCGCAATTTTATTGTCGTTATAGAAAACGCACCAGTTCAGGTGCTCAATATCAGCGGATTGAATGTTCTCCTCTTCTTCCGATGCCCCTCTATCTGCGGGTTCACTGGACCCTTTTCTTTTTCTGGCGCAAAAACCAGTCAGTAAATATTTGTAGTGGCTGCCTTCCTCAAGAATCCATTCCACGGCGGCATGGGATGTTCTGTCCTTTCCGCCTTGGAACAATAGACTAACGGGTTTTTCTTTTCGGAGAAACGATTTTGGCAAAACCGTCTGTAGAAGCATCAGCAGTAAAAGGGATTTTCCCCCTCCATTTTCCAGATCGTAGGTGGTATTCCCGCCTCCCAACTCCATTTTAAAATCATCGTAAAACTGGGTGGCGTTATTAAAATGTACATTCACCAGTCGAATGCTCTTAATATGTGGCATCAGCCGTTTACCTCCAAGCCTCTGACAAATGACAGCAAGTCTTTTCTATTGTCCCTGTCCTCAAAGTAATTCCAGATAATAATCCTGAACCGTTCCGTGGGATAAATGATTCTCCGGGTCATATCCAGCACAATCAGATCCTCACTGTGCAAGAACTTACAAATGTTTTCCACAAAAGCCACTTTATCATTTTTACCTCCGGAAACCCCTTCCCTAGCATCAGGTAATCTTTGCCAGACCCGGCATATATCAGTAAAATCGAATTGGTTCTCTTGACTGACTGTTTCCAGATCCTCTATTCCAAGCAGGGTTTCAAACCTCCGGGAAACGTTCTCAACCAGGTCATTAATCTTGATATAGGCGATTGGCGTATCAGGATAAGCCTCCCGGTAAAACATGATGATCAGTGTCATAATGATGAAATATCCGGTAAACAACTCGCTGTTATTACTAATGTAATTGATTCTATTCCTCAGTTCCTCATTGGACCATCCAAATAACCTGCTCCCAGCCTCGGAACAAAGAAATAGCCTGTCGTTTCCCGAATAAACCTTAAGCTCCAGCTTATCTGCAATATGAAACAACATTTCCTCAACATCCGTGCTGTATCTATATTTTTCATATAAAAGCGTATTCTTTGTTTTACTCACTTCTTCTCCCTGTAATAGGGCTTTAAGTATTGCCAAAGCATCATCCAATACTTCGATTGATCCTGAAATCATGATTTATGCTCTCCTGTAAACTGCATATTGGTAATTTTCAGACCCGGCAAAAGCTCGATTTCCTCTTCGGGAAAGCACCTTACCACTACCCGATTGACTTTTCCCTCAACCCCCGCGACCAACGCCGCTTTCACAAATACCTCTTCGATGGTTTTAAGCTCTTCGCCTATTTCGATTTTCCCATCGGCGAATTCGATCACCCGGGAATGCTCCCCGATTCTTTTATCCCGGTTCATCTCCACAATAAAACTTAGAAAATCGCCGTTATAAATACTATCCTCAGTATACTTCCGGGCCAGTTGCTCGCAAAAATCTTTTAAATTCACTTGATGTTGCGGTATATTTAATAGCTCTAGCAGTCTAGCAGCATAAAATACAAAATTGCCTCGTACACGGTTACAAGTTATATCATCAATCGTTACTCTTTCCGCATTAATTTCATTCGACTGGCTTTCTTTTTCCTCCCGACGGTTCTTTACGATACGCTGGGGTTCAAAGACCCTTAAGGGATTGAAGCTTTTTCTGATATTCGGAATTAACAACGGCTCAAACAAAAATTTAAGAACTTCCGGTTTCTGGTTTTGGGTAATCTTTTCAAACTCACCCTGGAAGTTGAACCTTTCAGTAAATATGGCTTTTCTTCTGACTCCCAGCGCCTGATCATACTCTTTCGTAAAACCTACTGCTTCCTTAAGCAGCTCTGTATGCAGACTTTGGGCCCGGCTTATTTCTTTCTCGATAATTTTTATTAATGCAAAGGTACGTACTTCTTTGGGAGTGACTTCCCCATTGTTGATCCTTTCCACATACTCGCCATATGCGCTGCTGACATTCTTCATCGCCACATTAAACAGCTCGGCTTCTTCCTCAAATTGCATGACGATACTTTGATGATAGCTATTATAAGCTTCTCCAGAATCCAACCGGCCATATATCAGAGCTTCCAGCAGCGAATATTTTCTGTCCTTCTTCTTCTGCACCTCCATGTTTAACCTTCTTACCGTTTCATATGCAAAGCCGAAAGCGCCTTTTTCCATCTGCTTCTGGAAGAGAAGCAGGTTGATGGTGATTTTAGTCTCTTCCGGGAATTCTTTCGTCCGAAGATAAAAGTCTACTCCTTGTTCAGTGATATAGTATTGGAGTATGCCATCCTCAGATTGCTTGATCTCTAAAAATTTTACGTACTTTTCCTTGAAGCTTCCAGTTTTAAAGTTGTACGCATCCAAAATAAAGTTTCGGCCTCCGTTTTGAAGCCCATCCAGAATTTCTCCCATCAGCTCCCTGACAGTCTCTTGCTCCATCTCTATTGCAAGAACTTCTTTCAAGGTTTTAGATAAAAAAGTTTCCATATTTTGAAACGTAACACCTTTATGTTTAAGCTTCCCTTCATAAATCAGGTACGAAAGTATTAAAAAACATAGCTCGGGCACAAGTCTTTCGAGCCCATCATCCATCTTCCGTTTCCGGAGCATGTCCATGATAGGAGAATATACTTTAACCTGCTCCAGTCGTAGATCAATTTCTGCCAGAAAGTCTCCGATCAGAGTTAACTCGGGGTCTCTTTCACCGGTATTTTCCTGAATAATTTCACGAGCCAGTATATCATCTTTGTCATCATATTTAATGTTGCCTATTGTCTCAATCATTTCACGTATTTCCAAACCTTTCTTTCATTTCTGTAGCTGAAAGAGCTTCCTGCGGTATATAGAAACCTTCCTCCAGATAGTTTTTTAACTTCAAAGCCCATGATTGATCAATTGTCTGTATGAATCTTTCAATATTTCCAAGGTTAACCCTCTGTTGTTTGGGCGTCTTCATGGGTTCCCTTTTTAATCCAATTTCAAAAACGGCTTGATATCCTTCATTAAAAAGTAAAATTCTGTATTGAGGATATTTATCCTTTAAGTCGCAATAGATGTTGACACCTTCCGCATCCAAATCACCAAAATAAAAAAAGGTATCATGTTCAGAATCTACACCATATTCATTAATGAACTTTAAACTGCTTACTATTTTATTTCCTTCGCCGTAAATAAGCATATCCGCCTTCAAACGGGAGGGCGAATCCAGGATATTTTTTTTAAATGACCAAAATGTATCCCGGTTTTCAATAATATAAATCTGTCTTGAATGACCTGAAAAGAAATCCTTTCTGTAAAAACTGAAAAAAGGTTCTACGGTTTCCTCACATCCGATACTTGAATAATTCAGTCCCAGCCTTTTTAAAACAATTTCACCCCTGCTTCTGTTTTTATCATCGCCTTTAAAAAATTTTTCGTCACCGAACAGCTGATAGGCCCGCTCATTGACAGTTATAAGGTCTTTCGTCTTTTGTTTCATAAAGTTTGAAATTTCATCAATGATAGCCCTGTCTTGTATAAAATCATGGGGATTTTTGATATAGTAATCAAGGGAGGCGGGAGGTTGAATACTTTTGATGATCTGGGTCATGAGGTAACTGTCTTTTCTTTCGGGTTCCTGATTGATTCTGTATTTCAAATGTAATCCATCATGCGTATTAGGCTTATTTCCTACGGGTATGATGATTTGATCATGGACGAGCTTCATGACTGAATTATAAAAGGCAGCCCGTCCTTCGGGGCTTTGCAAAAAAGCGGGCATATCGGTACTGATACCTTCAATGGCAGAGAGTAACCTCGTTAAAAGAATAAATTTCCCGGCGACGCTATCGATTTCGTTTTTTAGTTTTAAATAGAATTGGTCATTGTCTATTTTATTACATTTCATTTATTCAGCCTCGTTCGGATAGTTTCGCATTGACTGGCATTAAAACCAATGCGCCCGGTTGATTAAATCCGGTAAATCTTCCCCGGAAATATACAAGGATAAAACATCATTGTCTACTCCGATAATCGTGGCATTGTATTATTGATCATCCTTGTCAGATTTTCCATTGATGATGACGACCTCAGCCGAGGAATCGGGGATTACGTTATAACTAAAATCATTGAAACGATAGATTGTGCTGTTTGGATCACTGGGTGTCTTTGCTCCATCTCTGACTACAAATGGACGATGGGTGGCTCTTTGTCTCCTTGTTTCGATTTCCAGGTTGATGGAATCAATGAATTCTTTAAAAAGGGTGTTTAGGTCCATAGAATATTAACTCCAGAATGATGATATAATCATTATCTCATGTCTATTTATATTCTCCCGCAGAGGCGCGGAGGCGCAGAGAATCTTGGATTACATTAAACCGGTAATTCTTACTATTTGCATTGCTTGAGATTATTTATCCATCCTTGATTACAAGAAGACGAAGCTAATTCGGTTAATTCACTAAAATGAATGTTTAGGTCCACATTATAAAATTAGGAATTACTCTTTTCCCATTGTTCTGCTACTTCTTCAAAATTAGGTTCTCCATTCTCAAATTGAAATTCCTTTTCGTTGTGTTTCTTTATCCAATGCGCCCAAAACTCGGGGTCGCAACTTTTAGGTGTAGGTATTGGCTTTTTGATATGTACCTGCATAGGTGCTCTTACGCAATCTCCAAATACTAGAGCAATACCTTGTCCCAACACTGGTAATTGTTTAAGTAGATCATGGCTTATAGATGGTAAAAGTTTTTTAATATAATCCTGGTCTTCCGGGTTTTGAATGCGATGGACAATATATGAATTACATTGCGATAGAACTGTTCTTGAGAGTTCGCTAGGTCTTTGATGATATTACTAAACTTAATCCATATTTTCTTCCTTCTCTGGCAATACGCTCAAAAACTTCCCTAGATACATTAGCATCATTTTCATTTTTGGGATGAGGGATATAATTATGTGCCTCCTCCAAAATTAAAACTACTGGAAATTTTCCTCTTACATCTTTCCCTAAATATGTGTCAGTTTTTTCAATCCTCTGTAAAAACTCCAGCAAAAGCCTCCCGAGTAAGGCAGTAATATTTTGCAAAATATCATACGGAATTAAGCTAAGATCAAAAATAACAATCTGATAATTTCGATTTAATTCTTGACCATCATGTACTTGCTTATATTTGTTTAAAAAATAATCTTTATCCTTAACATTGTTTTTACTAAAATCCAGACCTTTGACTCTTCCAAAGCAAATCCTTAAAAAGCTCTACTTGTAAGGAATAGTCCAGCAAATTATTTTGCAAGCAAAAAGCGCGAAAGGCATTGACCGCTTCCTGAGCGTCTTCATAAACGCGCTTTTGGCTCTCTTGGCCAACCCATGCATCGCTCAAACGTTTGCCAATCTCAGCGTATGGAAAGCCAACAATAACCGCCTTGTTTAAGTTATCAACAAGTTGACTGAGCAGACGGTTTCTGGTGAGGCTAACCGTCGAAAAATAGCCTTTCAAAATCATTGGGTCGACAATGCGACCCATGTAATACTGAGATGTCTCCAAGGTCAAGAAACTGGGTGGTTCGTAAGGTCGGTAAAAACCGGAGATATGACCAATAAGTGGCCAAAACAAGTTGACCATGCGTCGAACAAGTCCACTCATGGTAAGAATACTTACCTCAGATTTACGATAGGTTTTTACTTGCTTGAGGGCTTCTTGGTAAGGGGATGCAAGAGAGCGTTGAGGAACTAGAACGAGGATTCCTTCAGGTTCACCTTTCATTTCCGAAAGCAAATAGTTGAGTGTTTGACATCCAAAATTTGTCTTTCCAGAACCAGCTTCACCATGTAGAAAGATTTTATTGTCATAGCTCAAGATAGTGCTTAATTCAGCATCCATTATCATGATTATAAATGACTTGGAGCAATTTTAGCGTTTTGGCATCCTTAGTAAATTGACTTGGTATAATAAACGCGCAAAATAACTTTTAGGAGTAAATAAATGAGTTCTTCCCTGGCACCTTTTTTTAAAGCTAAAGGCGTCGCTATTTTAGGCGCTTCCACAAATCCCAAGAAATTAAGCTATGGCATTGTCAAAAACTTGTTGACTTATGGCTTTGAAGGAAAGATTTATCCTGTCAATCCTAACGCCGATGAGATTTTGGGACTAAAGGTTTACCCATCCATCACTGATGTTCCCGATCCAGTTGAATTAGCTGTGGTCGTTTTGCCAGTGACCATGATTATGGAAACCATGACCGCGGTTGGCGAAAGAGGCATTAAAGCAGCTGTTATTATCACCGGTGGTTTTAAGGAATTAGGCGCGGAAGGTGCTGAAATTGAACGCAAGCTCAAAGAATTGACCAGTTCATACGGTATGCGCATTGTTGGACCAAACTGCGTGGGCACGATGGACATGTACACCGGGCTTAATTCAACCTTTATCAAAGGCATGCCCGATGCGGGACCAATCGCCTTTGTTTCACAATCCGGTGCGCTTGGCGGTGGTGTGGTTGACCTCGTTCTGGATTCGCACATCGGTTTTTCCCATTTTGCCAGTTTAGGCAATCAAATGGATGTCAATGAAACCGATATGATCGAGTACCTTGGCGATGACCCAAATGTGAAGGTTATTGCTGTTTATACTGAGGGGCTTACAGACGGGCAACGTTTTATCAAAGTTAGCAGAGAAGTTTCCCGAAAGAAACCTATTGTTTTCCTTAAAGCCGGCAAAAACGAAGCTGGTGCTAAGGCTGTCAGTTCCCATACGGGTTCATTGGCTGGTTCTTATGCAGCATATCAAGCCGCATTGAAGCAAGCCGGTGTGATTGAAGTACAAACCCTGAGTGAACTCTTTACCGTGGCATGGACTTTGGGCACCCAAGCTTTGCCCAAGGGCAAGCGCGTTGCCATGACAACTAAT
>ENA-UOOK01005385-UOOK01005385.1-fermentation-metagenome-genome-assembly--contig:-NODE-5385-length-12870-cov-8.562700_pt1 | contig 12870 bp, 15 predicted proteins | sample MGYA00245777_ERZ724023 | MGnify/ENA primary metagenome ERZ724023 (study PRJEB28704, sample SAMN03018312) | fermentation metagenome | biome: anthropogenic terrestrial biome; feature: soil; material... | reverse complement strand
CGCAGCTCATCAGCGCCGAGGCCAGAGGAGAGCCTTATTTAGGGCAAGTAGCAGTGGGCGGGGTCGTGCTCAATCGCGTCAAGAGTCCCCTTTTCCCCAATACAATTCGGGCTGTGATCTATCAACCGGCCCAGTTTTCACCCGTCCTAGATGGCTCCATCAATCGAGAGCCTACAGAAAGTGGCCTCAGGGCAGCTCGAGAAGCCCTAATGGGCCATGACCCTTCGCGAGGTGCTCTTTTCTTTTATAATCCCGAACTTTGTTCTCCTGCAGGACTTAAGTATATGCAGACCAGGGAAGTAACGGTCAGAATCGGGAGACACGTTTTCGCAAAATAGTTTTTTTACTTATACCAAAAGAGAAGCAGTGTAATCCGCTGCTTCTCTTTTGGTATCCACCCTATTTTACTATTATCCTCATCCGTCTTTAACAACAGATGGTATATTCACGCTATGAATAATCACAATCAAATTCCCTACCCTATTTTCGCGGTACCTCACGTTCTTCCAGTGTAACTGTGATGGTATCGCCAGGTTGCTTCCCGATTTTTTTGCGAATATCCTTACGAACACCGATAATATGGCAAGGTGTTCCCATCCGTACCACACTACCCTCGTACCGCTCACCATCAAAGGTTGCTATAACTGGTACGCGTCCTTTTCCAAACTCCTGCTTAACATCAAATGGAATTTCAATATATGCCCCGTCTATATCTTCAACCTTGCGTATTACTGCCTCAAATTCATAAACCTTACCCATTTGCTCACCCCATTTAAAATTCTACATAGCTCATATCTGGTCTTAAAAGTTTTTTCGCCCATTTGGCAGTCCCTACTTTATACGCTTCATTGCCATTTACCATCAAAAAATAGTTCCGGTTTTTCTTGATAGTTCGAGCCATAAACTCGGTTGAGTATTTTAAAGAACTATGTATGGTGGTTCTAGCCATTTGCCGCATCTTAGCGAGGTTTGTCTTGCCCTGATCATTTTTATATAGAACTACAAGGCTCACGCAAAGCTGAAGCAGACCACTATAACAGGCATTCTGCTCTGACTTTACCTTATTCATTTATTCCTACAAGCCAGTCGAGGACATTGATTCTGCGAATACCATTATAATCTGCAACCGATCTTCATCCAGCGGATAAACTTAGGATAGTGGTCATTTATTTTTTGCAGGGAACGAACAAGAAACCGGCCGAGGTGGGTGATACACCTTTCGCAGTAGAAGTAGAGTTTTTATTGAAACCATTTCAATAAAAAAAGTCCCACCGTGATGCGCATGTTAAAAGACGTAGTGGGTTCTGCAAGTTTTATTATATCAACCCTTTAAGAATACTATCCTTCTTTTTCCCGGCCTGGCGCAGGAACCATTACCGATGATAGTTCTTTTCTTTCTAGGCTGGCTCAGCTATTTTAAACAGTTAATTTCCCCCTACCCACAATCAACAGTAGCTTTGCTAGTTGATCCCCAACATTCCCTGTGGAAACCTTAAGTAGCGATCCTGAACTGGTCAGGGTAAGATAGAGAAAGGGACCTGAAAGCAAAAATGAAAGCGTGGGATTATGCTCCTCTCCTGCATCTAGAGGAAAACCCACCCCTGTGAAAAGAGACGTTGCTCGCAAAAGCACCGAGAGTAACAGCAGCGCCCCTGGCCCAAAATGCGAGGCTAATTCCCTGCCACCCTCCTCAGACTCAAGCCACGAAAGAAAACCTTGGGCTGTAAGGTCGTGCGAAGGCAGAGCCTGAGCCAAGCTTCCTAGCTCATCTTGATTTAATTTGCAGAGCTCCCCGCTGAGTATCTCCTCAAAGCGGCGTCTGGCTGCAGAATCCCAAGACAGCAACTCTTTTTTTAAGGCTTGGAGAAACTCCGAGAGGCAAGCCTCAAAGGCGGCCTCCTCTAGGGCGGCTGCCGACAGATAGCGGCGTACATCCAAACCCAGACTCGCGGCCGCCCTGTGCACTATGGCATTTGCCTGAACCTCCCTGTTTTCATCATCAATACCTGCAAGCTCTTTTAATCTGGAGGCAAGCTCTTGGCTTAACTGTTCGGGCTCCAGTTGAGCCAAAGCCTCCATCTCCCCTTCCAGCTTCTGCTGCAGCGAATCTGGTTCCCAATCCAACTTAGCCTCAAGCTTATCTACCTGAGACTGATACCGCTGAGACGCTTTACTGGAAAGCCAAGAGAATGCAGCCTCCTTTGCCTTCTGCATCCCCCGCTTGGCAGCATCCCCCAAGAGGGTCCAACCTGTGAGGGTATTGAGAAGAGCCGCCAGGGCAACCTTTTCTTGGTCAGTTAATTTAAAGATCCCCTCCAAAAACATAGATTAAAACTCCTTTCAAATGCGCCCGGAGCGCAGAATCGAAATTAAAAGCCATAGTCCCATCACTGCTGCCCCTAAAAAGCCTAAGGCACCGAAGGCAGGAACGCCATAGAACTTAGGCCCGATATTGGCATTAGCCAGCATAGAGGAGCCTATGATCAAAGCTGAAATGATTAGGCTAAACACAATACGGTTGGCCATTTTGCTCAGCTCCGCTATGGCCCGATCCAAATTTGTATGCTCCATCTCAAACTTCAGCTTACCGGACAAGGTGTTATCCACTAAAGTCAACAGCTTCGAGGGCAGCTTCAAAGCTGCCCTGCCCAGACGAAAAGCACTACCCAGTCCTCGGGTCAAATCCGCTTTTGGATCCCAGTTCTCGAAAAAAAGCTGCCTTGCATAGGGCGCTGCCAGCTCGATGATACTAAGATCCGGAGCCAGTGTCGCAATCACACCCTCCAGGGTAACTAGGCCTCGCATAAGCATCGTCATCTCCCGGGGCATGGCGAGCTTGTTGTCTTTGGCAGTCTCCAGAATCCTCTCGATGAGCTCTGCCAAGTTTATCTTCTCCAAAGGTAGGTTGATATAGTCGCTATAGACCTCCTCCAAATCCCTAGCTAGTTTCCTCGCATCCACCCTGCCTCGCCAAAGACCTATGCCCATGGTAGAGCGAGTTATCAGCTCCAGATCCTCCAGGGCAATGCCCAAAAGTAGTTCCTGAAATTTCTCCCGAAGGTTAGGTGAGAGAATCCCCACCAGACCAAAATCCAAAAAGGCAATTTTGGTCTTTACAATATGAATATTTCCCGGATGGGGATCTGCATGGAAGAGGCCATCCTCAAGTAATTGTTTTAGATAGCTATGCACCAATTTATTTGCGATCTCTTCCCTATCGTAGCCTTCAGCCTCCAGAAATTCCAGATCATCCACCCGCTTGCCCTCTAAATACTCCATCACCAGAACCTTTGAGGTTGTATAGCTATCATACACTTTGGGCACACGCAGATATTTGATCTGTTGATTGTTTTTAGCAAACTCCTGAATATTGTGGGCCTCGTTTAGATAGTCCAACTCTTGCTTTGTGGAAATCGCAAGCTCGTCTATGGCCTCAAGAGGATTTAACACCGCAATGTTAGGCGCGAATTTCGTGAGCCTTACCAAGCGCTTCAATAGCATTAGGTCCCGCTGCATAGTCTCGCGGATCCCAGGCCTTTGCACCTTCACTACCACCTGCTCCCCACCAGGTAGGGTTGCCCTGTGGATCTGAGCGATGGAGGCTGCTGCAAGAGGTTTCTTTTCGAACTGGGAAAATAGCTCCCCGAGACTTCCCCCCAGCTCCCCCTCTATCACTTCCCTGATTTGTGAAAAAGGCTCTGGCTGCACATTATCTTGAAGTTTGGCCAGCTCCCTGATGAAGCTATCTGGCAACAGATCTGGGCGGGTAGCCAAAATCTGCCCCAGCTTCACAAAAGTTGGGCCTAGCTCCTCTAGGGCCGCTCTCAGTTCCCCTGCAGGATCCCTTTTGCGAAACCCATCTTTGATGCCATGGCGGATAAAGGTCGTGGCAATCTCTCTAATCCTACTTTTCTCATGTTTCATCTTTATGGCTAAGAGGCACCCTGCAGTGCAGGGTGCCTCTTCCTCCTATTTGTTCTCCAAATTTTCCAGGCGTGATTTGATCTCGGTGAGATCCTCTTTGGTAGCGAGGTTTAAGCTTGCTAAGATGTCCCGGAGGGCAGAGGCGCTAATGGTCTCGCTGGCCTTATCTGTAGCTTTCTTCTTCAGTTCCTCATTCAGTTCCTTACCCTGATTGACCGTGAGTTCACCCTTCTTTACAAGCTCCTCCACAATGGCCATTCCCTTTTCATAGGAATAGGCTGCAGTACCAATACCTGCCAAGAGCAGCGTCTTCAATGATAGATCCATTCTCTAACACCTCCTATATTTCCCGTCTCCAAAGAGGCGAGTTTTACCCTTGTTTATTTAGCCTCTGGCGAAGCACCTCATAGAGGACAATCCCCCCGGCCACAGAGGCATTGAGAGAGCCAATCTTCCCCAGCATCGGCAGCTGCACTAAAAAATCACATTTCTCACGGATCAGCCTGCTCATCCCCTCGCCTTCGCTACCCACAACCACAGCCAAGGGTCCTGTAAGGTTTGCCTCCCACAGGGTCTGTGCACCCTCCATCTCACAACCCACAATCCAAAGACCTCGCTCCTTGAGTCGATCTATGGTCTGGGCCAGATTACTCACCCGGGCCACAGGCAGATGGGCTAGGGCTCCTGCTGCGGACTTTTCCACAGTGGGAGTGATAGGGACAGCGCGCCGTTTGGGAATCACAGCACCGGTTGCACCTACGACCTCAGCAGTACGCAAAAGAGAGCCCAGGTTATGGGGATCCTCGATTCCATCGAGGAGCAAAAGCAGGGGCTCTGGGCCCGTTAGAAGATCATCTAGCTCTGCATAAGCGTAAGGAGCCACAAAGGCAATTGCCCCCTGGTGTAGCCTGCCCTCGCTTAGGCGATCTAGCCTTGATCTTTCGCTCCACTGAACAACCACACCCCGTTCTCGGGCCAGCTCGAAGATGGAGCCTAAATCTTTGGCCCCTTTAGCCAAAAAGAGTTTGTTAATGGGGCGGTTAGCTAATAGAGCCTCCCGTACGGGCTGCCTGCCCTCAATTTGATCATTCCTTGATTCTTCCACAACCGTGTTCTCCTTCCCGGCAGTAACCTTTGGCTAAACATGTGGGGCCTGCATGGGCAAAAAGCCTAGGGGCGATGCTTTGCACCTGCTCTAGCATCTGGCATGCAAGCTGGCGGATCTCCCACTGAGCCCTTTGACAGCAACGCAACTCAAAAAAATTATAGAGGCTGCGACAGTTCATGGTGGCCACAAGTTTGGTTTCGGAGGCATTGGGCAAGAGATAGCGGGCATCCTCCCGGGGGATGCCCAAAGCCACAAGCCGGGTGTAGGCCTCCTGCAATGCTTCCATTTGTCTGTTGAATATAGTCGATGCCTCCCCTGTCAAAGTAGGAGGCGTTATGTAGGCGAATTGCTTTTGGGAGACATAGCGCTGGGATTGCTGAGAATAGGAGGCGATCCGGTGGCGCACTAGCTGGTGCGATAGCGCCCTACTTACCCCCTCAATAGAAAAGGTAAAGCTTACGTGCTCGAAGGGGGAAAGGTGCCCGCTTTGCTCCAAGCGCCCCAAGAGCTGATCCACCGCCTCTTGCGTTAAGCGCTCCAAAAGCGCTTCCGCTCCCACCTGGGAATAGCAAAGCCTGGCTGCTGCAGCCACAACCTGCTCTGGCTCGGGCGTATGGGCAATTATTTGTACTCGCATCTTAAGTCTCCCCTTGTCCGTTTTCATAAATTCTGTTACAATTAGGGAAAAACCAGGAGTAAAAAATGGAAAAAATTGATCCAACTCAGCTCTCGCCTCTGGTATTGGCTTACGTAGGCGATGCTGTCTATGAACTATATGTGAGATTAATTATGGTGATGAACAAACCCGCAGCTAAAAGCCGGAGTTTACATAAAGCCTCAACCTCTTTGGTGCGAGCCACCTCTCAGGCCGAAACACTCAAAGAAATCATGCCCCTCCTTACAGCCGAAGAGCTGGAGCAGGTGAGGCGGGCTCGCAACTGCCAGGTGAATCACATCACCCGCGGTGCAACTCGGGCTGAGTATCAGGCCAGCACTGCGTTTGAGGCACTTATTGGCTTTTTATATCTTAGCAATCAACAAGAGCGCCTGATTCAAATTCTCACTAGCTGCGCTTCCAGCGAGGCCCCTGTGGAGTATCCTCGATTTGGTAGCCCAGCTCCGCCAGCCGATCCCGAATAAGGTCTGCCGCTACCCAGTCACGCTCAGATCTTGCCCTGGTGCGAAGCTTCAAAATTAGATCTAGCAGGGGCTCCAGCTGGCTATTTTCTTCCTTCCCTGGCGGATCCCACAGGCCTAGGACCTCATCCCCCATTGCTTGGAAACCAGCTTCAAGTTCCTCTAAAAATTCCAGTTCCTCCCCAGAGGGGTCCCCCAATTGGGCTAGGGCCTTGTAGGTGAGGCTAGCCAAGGCGTGGAGGCTGGCCAAGGCACCTGCTGTATTCAGATCATCATCCATAGCCAGGACAAAATCGTCTTTAAGCTCTCCCAGCTCTGCCCTCAAGGTTGCCAAAGGCAGGGTTGTCTCAGCCTCGGGCTGTTTTTTCAGCACTATTTCAAGTTGTTCCCGGGCACCTGTAAGCCTCTCCAGTGCCTTTGCTGACATTACAAGCTCGTCTTCACCATAGCCCAATGGTTTGCGGTAATGGGTGGAGATGAGAAAATAGCGCAGGGCTCTGGGGCTATACTCCTTCAGTACATCACCGATAGTGAAGAAGTTGCCTAGGGATTTGGACATTTTCTCATTTTTAACCTGCACAAAGCCGTTATGAACCCAAAACTTTGCAAACGGCTGGCCTGTGGCGCACAGGGATTGGGCAATTTCATTTTCATGGTGAGGAAAGATCAGATCGCTGCCCCCACCGTGGATGGTGAAGTTGTTGCCTAAATACTTCAAGGCCATGGCTGAACACTCAATATGCCAGCCAGGCCTCCCTGGCCCCCAGGGGCTATCCCAGGCGGGCTCACCAGCTTTAGCTGCCTTCCACACGGCAAAGTCCATAGGGTTCTTTTTCCTGCTGTCCACCTCAACTCTGGCTCCGGCTTCCATCTCATCTAAAGTTCTGCCAGAGAGCTTGCCATACTGGGGAAAGCTTTCAAGGTCGAAATAGACGTCAGCTCCGTCTTCAGAGCCTACGGTGTAGGCATGTCCCCGCTCAACCAACTTTTTAACTAGCTCAATTATCTCGTCAATATGCTCAGTTACCCTAGGGTAAACTGAGGCTTTTTTTACACCTAATAATTCCATCATCTTAAAGAAGTCGTCTATGTAGCGCTGGGCAATTTCCTGTGGCTCCACTCCCTCTGCTTGAGACTTGGCGATGATCTTATCGTCAAGATCTGTGAAGTTTTGGACATATTTAACCTTATAGCCGCGCCAGGTGAAGTAGCGGCGAAAGACGTCCCACAGGACATAGACTCTTGCATGTCCCACGTGGCTATAGTCGTAGGGTGTAATGCCGCACACATAGATCCCCAGTGTGCCATCGTTCTCTAGAGGCTCTTTACTTTTGGTTAAAGTGTTGTAGATCCGCATTCGGCCTTCTCCCTTCTAGTTCTTCCAAGCGCATTTCCATATCTTCTAGTCGTCGTTGCATGCACTGGATCATATTGCCCACCGGATCCGGTAGCTGGTGATGATTTAGATCCGTACCCATCCGCACTCCATCTTGAACTGCCACTTTGCCAGGCACGCCCACAACAGTGGTATTGGGAGGTACTTCCCTATGTACCACGGCTCCCGCACCAATTTTAGCATTGTCCCCTACCTTAAATGATCCTAATACTTTGGCGCCAGCTCCGATCATAACGTTGTTGCCTATGGTGGGATGGCGTTTACCTTTTTCCTTCCCTGTCCCCCCCAATGTTACCCCCTGGTAGATAGTGACGTCGTCACCGATCTCTGTTGTCTCGCCAATTACCACGCCCATGCCGTGATCGATAAAGAACCTGCGTCCGATCTTGGCGCCAGGGTGGATTTCGATCCCTGTAAGAAAACGGTTAATCTGGGAAAGCAGGCGTGCTAGGAAATACAGGCGATGATTATATAAAAAATGGTTAATGCGGTGTCCGATAATGGCGTGAAAGCCGGGATAGCAGCAAATTACTTCGAAAACGTTTCTAGCAGCAGGATCCCGCTGGAATACTGCTTCTATCTCCTCTTTCAGCCAGCCAAATAAGCCCATCAAAGTAGCCCTCCCACACCTATCAGTATCCCCATTATAACACTGATTCTGTTTCTTTTTCAAGCTTATGCCAAAGCTTTCACAATATGTCAAGCTGAACATGTCATTCTACAAGCCTTTTTATAGCATTAGAATTTTAGTATCTAACATCTAACCAGCATTCTTAACGGGATGCGTTAGAATGTGTTAGCAAATGGTTAGAATAATCGGAGGCGTAAACATTGCCCTATCAAGAAAGATCCTCTGTAGCTAATTCGAAAGCTTGGCTCCCGGGCAAAATCACAAATATGTAGAGTTCTGGCTTAACTTAAAAGACCAGCAGCCTGCTGGTCTTTTTTGCTCTTTAGTCTTATTCTGCTACAGATGCTTTAACTGACAGGGTGGTATGGGCGGACTGGACACTGCTCCACAAAAGGTAGCTTGCAACTAAAAAAGTCCCTGCTAAATCTACATATCTTGTGACAGGACTAGTTGAAAAAAAGGCAACTGCAAGTAGTGCTACCAGCACACATAAATCCACAAAAGTTTTTGCGCGATAAAGGTGCCCCTGCGCTCCGATGATCTTATCATCCCTTCCTTGGTTTAGTGCAGTATAGCGCTGCCAAAACCAACCATTGGTGATGGCGCCAAGAAGCGCCACAAATAGCCCCAAATAAACATTACCCCCAGGTTGATAGGAGCCTCTAAGCCTCGCTATGGCCACAGCAAACATAGCAACTGCAGAACAGGCCAAAGCTATGGCCACACCCATGGCAGCTAGCCTTTGGTATTGCTCCCGCCTCTTTGGAGAAAAATCCCGCCGAGAAAGATGACGATAAACAGACCAAGAAATAAAAAGGGCAACCAACTCAATTGTCCTGCGGATAAAATCTGCAAGTTGGGTGGATGAGCGGCTAGTGAAAACTGCAATTCCAGTAACCAAAGGTGCCCACATGCTCAATAGCAGCGATAATAATAAAGTTCTTTCCCTTTTAGCAGTTTGCTCAGGAACATCCATCCCCTACCACCCCCACAATTGAAAAAGGAGCATCAGTGGCAGGATCACAGATGCTGCTGCAAGGGGTACTGTAATTGTATCTGAGCCCTTTGGAGAGAACAACTCCACAACTGCACAAACCGGTGCTACCACCATAGCTGTGATGAGACTTGCTAGAAGTGATTTGCCTGCATAGAAAAACAGCGTTAAAAATGCAGCAAGAAAGGCCACAACTCCCATGGCAATGGTGCCAGCATACGTTTTGGGTCCATGAACACAACGATTTTTGATCTTTCTCCGGCCAAAGGCTTTCCCAATCACTGCAGCTGCAGCATCCCCAAAACCCCAAGCCATGATAGCCACAGGTGCGATATAGAGCCACTTTATATCCAAAAGACCCCAAAAAATAAAGATTAAAAGCCCAAAGGTTGCATTCACCAAAAGCAATTGCAGCTTTAGTTCGCCACCTTTTTTCTTTCTGTCCACAAAAAACTTCTTATAGCGCGGTGTTCTTTCCAAAAACAACAATGCTGGATATCCAATCGCAACTAGCAGTGACGCTGCAAAGATAGCTGCATACCAAGAGCTAAAGAGCTTAATCAAAAGAAAAATAGAAAGGCTATAGGCGACGTGCTGAGTTTTGCGAACCAACTCATTTTTGACGCCAAACAAAACCTTGTACAGCATGGGCAGGAGAAAACAAATTATAAGGTAATAGCCGAGGAGAAAAAGCGCTCCGAAAAAATCGTTCCGAATTATCCTCACCTCCTATTTTTGACGAAGTTTTCCGATACCCGACCAAAAATAGTGATGAATTCCTCTATTTCCTCTTGGGATAAACCCTGGGCTGCTAATGTGAAAATCTTATCGTAGCTATTTTTCAACTCCGCGCTAATCTCGCGGGCTCGCTGGGTGATCAATACCCGGCTAATTCGTCTATCTGTATCGTCTTTTACTCTCCTGACTAATCCCTTCAGCTCCAAGTGATCTACGGCCTTGGAAACAGCAGGCTTGCTGATCTCAAGCTGCTCTACAATATCTTCCTGTCTTAAGACCTCCCCTTGATTTAATAGATGCAAGAGCACATTGCCTTCGGCACTGCTCAGGCCCAATGGTTTCAATTCTGCATTGACCATTTGTCTTGCAGAGCGAATTATGTTGTTGGCATAAACCCAAACGCTTTGAATTCCATGATTCATAGACTAACACCTCATTTAGTTTACCAGTTAACTATATTGTATCCGATAATAGTTAACTTGTAAACCTTTTTATGGATTTATTAAAACAATTAATTTTGTAAAATCCGCTTCTATTAGGTAAAAGCGGACATTGACAAACATATCCTTTCATGCTATAATTTTATAAAATCCGCTCGTTGTATTGAGAAGCGGAAATAAGGTGATTGCATTGGATAAAATCAAAGCTGTTTTTGATAAAAATTATGGTTACGCCTCTGCTCAAGTGATTAAAGAAAGCGGAGTTCCTTATCACTGTGTTCAGAAGCATCTCAAAGAGGGTACGATCGAAAGAATTCGAAGGGGATTCTATCGCTGGCATTCAGTGGATGAACTAAACGAGGCCGCTACAATTGCCGGCCTCTTCCCTGATGCTATCCTTTGTATGGATTCTGTTCTTTTCCATTGGGGCTATTCCGATAGAATACCTTTTTGCTGGCATCTTGCAGTTGATAAGGATTCCTCAAAAATGCGGTTTGACCTCCCATACCCACCTGTTCAGCCTTATTACCTTGAACCCCATATTCTATCCCTAGGAGCTATTAAGGGACAGGTAAATGATGTAGAAATGAACATCTACGATCGGGAACGCGCAATCTGTGATTGCTTGCGAAACTTCAACAAAATGGACCGTGAAACCTTTAATAAGGCGATTCAAGGCTATATTGCAGAGCCTAGAAAAAACATCAGTAATCTAATAACCTACTCCAAAAAGCTTCGGGTTTTTAAAAAAGTCCAAACTGTGATTGGGGTGTGGCTATAATGCAAAAGGCACAGTCTGTTCTTTCCAGGCTCCAAAATAAAGCAAAGGAAACAGGCAGAAGCTACCAGCTCTGCTTGCAGCTTTTCTGCCAAGAGGAATTCTTACGGAGACTATCACTTTCTAAATATGTCGACAACTTAATCCTCAAGGGTGGTCTCTTTATCTACACGCTAACAAAATTCGAGAGCAGAGCTACTGTAGATGTTGATTTTCTACTTCGGTACAGATCAAACTCAAAGCAAGAGATTATTAAAATAGTTAATGCGATTATTGCGCAAGCTACTGGAAATGATTTTATCACCTTCGAACTGAACGGGGTTTCAGATATTGCTCTGCCCAAAAAATATACCGGAATTAGCGTAAAGCTAACGGCAAGGATAGCCCATACCCGAACTCCTTTCAAGATCGATTTTGGAATTGGCGATGTGATAGTGCCAAAGCCTCAAAAACGAACAATCCCTACGCAACTCGACACTTTTATCAAACCGGAGATAAACACCTATTCTCTGGAAAGTACGATCGCAGAGAAGTTTGACGCAATGCTTCAACGACTAGCATTCACCAGCCGCATGAAGGATTATTTTGATATTGCCTATCTTGCCAACACCTTTGAGTTTGATGGCCGAAGGCTACAGGAGGCAATATTTGAGACACTCCAAAACAGAGGCACCCGGTATGAGAAAAACAGCTTTGAAGAAATTGTAAGCTTTGCAAATCACGAGGAAATGAACCTTAAATGGAGACATTTTTTAAGAAAACTAAAACTGACGGAACCTCCGTTTTCCGATGTGCTCAAAATAATCGAATCCTTCCTCTCACCTGTTTTTGATGCTATCGTCTCTGAGCGTGACTTCTATGGCAAGTGGGATCGACAGACCTTCCTGTGGCGAAATAATTAGTTCTCAAAAATCTACATACAAAAGCCCGGCATTGCCGGGCTTTTGTGTTGCTGCTAATGTATAATGTCCAACAGACGACGGGGCTAGCTGTCCATTAAACAGCAATATAGACGTTCTAATATGACCAGAAAGCCGTGGTTTTCCACGGCTTTCTAAAATGATTAAATGTTATTAAGACAACTCTCCCTGAACAACTGTTTTTACCATATGATCATCTATAATCCTACGTTCGTTTTGAGCTCCAAAGGTAAGACAATGCGTACTAACTTTATTTACGAGCCTTGGTAGACCATGAGAAAATTTATAAATTTCATCCACTGCTGCATCTGAAAAAATTTCATGTTCAGTACCTGCATAAGTAAGATGACGTTTTATATATCCATCAACCTGTTCTCGATCTAAAGGAGCCAGGTTGCACTGTAAATCAATACGCTGCTGAACCGCTGCATAGGTTTGAAGTTTCAGTTTGCCCCAGAGTTCATTTTGCCCAACAAGAATTAGCCCAAGTGGACTTTGTGCATCCATTTTATAATTCAAGAGAAATCTTAGCTCTTCAAGCATTTCTTTCTCTAAAAGATGCGCTTCATCAATAATAACAACCGCGTGACGGTGATGAATTGCTTGCATAATCTCAAGTTCCCGATGCAAATAGTGTCTCGCCTCTCCACGATAGGACCTAAATTCGGCTCCTAATTGAGCGATTAAGCCTTTGTAAAAGTATCTTGGTGTTAGCTTACATTCAGCTAAATACATAACAAAATACTTTTGGGAATCTAACGTATCCTTAAGCTTGCGAATGATTGTGGTCTTGCCGACACCACA